>Ga0302324_100003164_pt1 | contig 37259 bp, 45 predicted proteins | sample Palsa_T0_1_FD_201949 | JGI IMG/M metagenome (GOLD analysis project Ga0302324, IMG submission 201949) | Peat permafrost microbial communities from Stordalen Mire near Abisko, Sweden - Palsa_T0_1 | ecosystem: Environmental > Terrestrial > Soil > Palsa > Peat permafrost | place: Sweden: Abisko... | reverse complement strand
CGCGGTGGATGTTGGCGTTGTGTTGGCGGTAGAAGTCGTCGAGCGCGGCGAGCACGCTCTGCGGCTTCTGCGAGGTCGACGAGGAGTCGAGATAGACGAGCCGTCGTCCGGCGGTCTCGCGCGCGAGGATCGGGAAGTCGGCGCGCAGGTCGAGCTCAGCGGCGGGGGGCACCGGTCCCGCAGTCGCTGTGGGCGTAAGGCTCGTCATGCCTACCTCGCCAGCGCGTAGCGCTCGATTTCGGCGGCCGCGTTCGCCAGCTTGGCGCCGATGCGATCGCGGATCAGCCGCTCCAAATGCGGGTCGTCGAGCTGGACGATCAGCGGCTCGAAAAAGCCGTCGACGATCACGCGCACCGCCTGCGGCCGCGTCAGGCCGCGCGTTTGCATGTAGAAGATCAGGTCCTCGTCCAGCTCGCCGACGGTGCCGCCGTGTGAGGCCGAGACGTCGTCGGCGCTGACCAGCACAGAGGGGATCGCATCGAGTCTCGCCTGCGCCGACAGCAACATCGAGTGGAACTGCAGGTAGGTGTGGCTCTGCTGGGCGCCCGGGTTGATCTGGATCAGCCCCTCGAAGCTCGCCCGGCTCTCGCCGCTGGCAGCGCCGCGCCAGTGCACGTCGCCGCCCGACGGCCCGGTCTCGTGCAGATCGACGGCGAAGACGTCGAGATGTTCGTGCGCGTCGGTGAAGAACAGGCCGCGGAAGGCCATGTCGCCGCCGGGCCCGGCGATCACGAGCTCGTCGTGATGGTGGACGAGGCTGCCGCCGAGCAGCGCCGGAAGCCAGTGGCACCAGCCGTCGCGTGCCACCTCGACGATCGAGGTGGATACGTCGTGAACCGCGCCGGGACCCCAATCGACGAGCTGCGCCAAGCGGCAGCGCGCGCCATCCTCGAGGTAAAGCTCGAACTGTCCGGCGTGCAGCGCATCGCCGTCGATCGGCTCGGCGAGACCGTACTCGCGCAGCCGCAGGTCGCTGCCGCGGTCGCCGATCGCGAGCGTGTGCGCGTACTGCGCGGTGGCGCCGGTGCTGATCTCGTAGACGATCTGAAACGGCTCCGGCACCTGCAGTCCCGGGGGCACGTAGAGGAACGCCCCGCCGCTCCAGAACGCGGCGCTCGCGGCCTCCAGCTTGTGGCGGTCGAGCGTGAGCCGGCGCATGTAGTAGCGCTCGAACAGCTCGCTGTGCTCACGCGCCGCCTGCTCGAGCGAGCACAGCAGCACGCCGCGCTCGGCCAGCGCCGGATCGAGCTGCGTGTAGACGACCGAGCCGTCGCGCTGGACGAGCACGCCCGCCGAGCGCTGATCGTTGAGGAAGGCGGGAGCGCTGGACTGCGCAGGGTGGCTGCGAACCTCGAGCGCATCGATGTCGAGCTGGTCGAGGCTCGTGGTCCAGAACCCGGACCGACGCCAGGTCGGTAGCTCCAGGTGCTCATACGCGCTGCGGGCGCGGGCACGCAAATCGCCGAGCGCGGCGCGCTCGGTGCCGGCGCCGGCGAGCGCGTGGTTGAGCGTCGCCGGAGGCGCCGAGCCCGCCTTGGCGGCAGGCCTGTCGGTGGCTTCAGGCACTGGCCGCGACCTCCTCGCGGATCGGGTCATAGCCCTCGCGCTCGAGTCGCTCGACGAGCTCCGGGCCGCCGCGCATGACGATTCGCCCATCGATCAGGATGTGCACGAACTGCGGCCGCACGTGATCGAGGATCCGCTGGTAGTGGGTGATGATCAGCGCGCCGAGCCCTTGCTCGGCATGGAGCTTCGCGACTCCTTCGGCGACCGTCCGCAGGGCGTCGATGTCGAGGCCCGAGTCGGTCTCGTCGAGCACGGCGATCTGCGGGCGGAGCATCGCCATCTGGAGGATCTCGGCGCGTTTCTTCTCGCCGCCGGAGAAGCCGTCGTTGAGGTGGCGCGAGGTGAAGGCGCGGTCGACGTCGAGCAGCTCAACCGCATGCCCGAGCTGCTCGCCGAACTCCTTGACCTTGATCGGTTCTTCGCGCTGCGCGTTGAGCGCCATCCGCAGGAAGTTCGCGACCGATACGCCGGGCACGGCGACCGGGTACTGGAAGGCGAGGAACAGGCCGAGCTTGGCCCGTTCGTGGGTGGAGAGCTCGTTGATCTCCTGCCCGTCGAAGAGGATCTGGCCCTCGGTCACCTCGTAGCTCGGGTGGCCCATGATCGTGTTCGCGAGCGTCGACTTGCCGGAGCCGTTCGGTCCGAGTAGCGCGTGCAGCTCTCCTGTGCGCACGCTGAGGTCGACGCCGCGGAGGATCTCGCGCTCCTCGGTGCGCACATGCAGATTCCTGATTTCAAGCTCAGCCAATGTGTCTCCTTCGGCAGCGCACTAGACGGCGACCGGTTTCTTGTGCGGGGTGGGAACGAGCTCAGCGAGCGTCGTGTGCTTCAGCGTGTCGATGATCGATCCGCGTACGCGGGTCCACAGGAGCTTCGTTGTGCAGATGTGTTCGGGGTCGGTTTCGCGGGCGCAGCGCACGTGGCCGTCCGGGCCACTGGAGATGCACTCGATCGGGGCGATCGAGCCCTCGAGCGCCTCGACCACCTCGGCCATCGTGATGCTTGCCGGCGGGCGGGCGAGCAGGTAGCCGCCGCGGGCGCCGCGGCGGCTGTCGACCAGGCCGGCCCGGCGCAGTCGCGCGACGAGGTGCTCGAGGTAGGCGAGCGGCAGCCCCTCGTGCTCAGCGATCTCGGCAAGCGGCACCGGCTCCTCGCTGCCACGACGAGCCAGCTCGACCATCACGCGCACGCCGTACTCGGCTTTGGTTGAGAACATCATCTGGGCAATAACCTACCTGGACGGTAGGGTATCAGGCCGGCTCGACTGTGAGACGCCTGCGCGGCGGTCGTTTGCCGGGCTCAGAGCTGCACGCGCTTCGGCGGCACCTTCGGCGCCGGCTCGGCCTCGAGCGCTTCGATGTCGTGGGCCATCGCGTCGGGGTCCATCTGGCTGACGTCGGTGTAGGCGACCCGTGGCTGGCCGGCCTTGTCGAGCAACACGACGTCGATCGAGTGGTCGGACGTCGTCGACTTGATCTTGATCTGTGGCTGGATGCCGAAGAACTTCCAGATCGGCTCGAGCTGGCTGACCGAGCCGACCAGGTACTGGAACTCGCCGACGACGTCTTCCTTGATCAGGAAGGCGCTGACGTTGGACGGCGTGTCCTGCTCGGGGTCGACGCTCACGGCGATCGCCGGCACGCGATGGGGCAGATCGTTGAGCGCGCCGCGGATCTGCTCGACCACGACCGGACAGGTGTCCTCGCAGGTCGAGTAGACGAAGGTCAGCACGACGACCTTGCCCGCGTACTGGCTGAGTTGGATCGTCTGCCGGTTCTGGTTGCGCAGCGCGAAGTCGACAGCCGGCATCGTCGGCGGTGCCGTCTCGCCGTAGAAACCGTTGACGAGCGGACCAAGGCCGCCGGCGGTGCCGGCGCCACTGCTGTTGACCGTGAGCGTGACGATTGCGACCATCACCGCGGCGCAGATCGCGGCGACCGTCAGCGCGAGGCGCAGGCGAGGGTGGATCAGCACGCGTACAGGTTACGTCTCCGCCGTGCGCCGTTCGCTGGTCGAACCGCGGCGGTGCAGATCCCGTTTACGCGGCGCCGGGGCGGGGAATCGGTGCCACCTGCCACGCGAGGAACACCATCAGCGCCCCGTAGACGATCACGATCAGGCCGATGATCAACACGAGCGGACCGAGGAAGTCGATCTGCGAAGTCGACACGAGATGCTCGTAGTTGTCGTGCTGAGACTCGAGCATCGGCACCAGCTCGCTGCCAAAGTAGGTTCGCACCGCGGGGATCGTTCTGATCGGTGCGCCGGCGTTGTTCGTGAAGGCAATCGTGCCCGGCACGTTGTTCCAGCCGTCGACGACCGGTGTCAGGTTGGTGATCGCCGCGGTGAGGTCGGGGAAGTTCGTCTCGAGCGCGGCGACGAGTTGGGTCGGAGTCACCTTCAGCGCCTTTTCGAGGAATGCGAGCAGGCCCGGGATCTCGGCGCTGACCGACGACAGGGGGATCGTCTCCAGCAGCGCCAGCGTATGCGGGAAGTTCTTCTTCAGCGCGGCCAGCACGGCGGCCTGCGAGAGCCCCGTCTTGTGTGAGACGAACGCGACCAGCTGCGGCACCTCGGCGGCGGCGCCGCCCTGCGGCGTCATGATCGGGTTCTCCAGGTTGACGATCGCGTTGACCATGTCGATCCCGGCGACGTCGCCCTGGATGCGCGCTGGGACGTTGACGGGCTCCAAGCCATTGAGCAACTTCTGCCCGTTGTCCAAACGAGGCAGCAGCGCCAGGACGAGCACGAGCACGACGACCGCAACGCCGACGAGGGCGACGACCGACGCGCTGGCGACCGACAGTCCGCGCGACAGCGGCCGCATCAGATGCACCGCGATCATCGCCAGCGCGAACACGATCACGACCAGCCCGATGATCAGCAGCAGCGGCGCGATCCAGTTGACGGTCGAGGTGCCATCGAGGCTGTTGTAGTTGGCCCGCTGGGTCTGCAGCACCGGGATCAGATCGGCGCTGAAGTAGGTCCGCAGCTGCGGCACGCTCTGGACCGGGCTGCCATCGAAGCGCGTCAGCCCGTCGATGTTCTGGATCTGGTCCCAGCCCGCGGTCACGGTCGGCAGGTTGACGATCGACTGGGTGAGCGCGGGGAAGCTGGTCTGCAGTGCGGCGACGAGCTGGGTAGGCGTCACCTTCAGCGCCTTTTCGAGGAACGCGAGCAGACCGGGGAGCTCCGCGGTCACCGACGAGAGCGGGATCGTCTGCAGCAGCGCCAGGATGTGGGGGAAGTTCTTCTGTAGCGCTGCAAGGACCGCGGCTTGCGAGAGCCCTGTCTTCTTCGCGACGAACGCCACCAGCCCGGGCACCTCGGCTGCGGCACCGCCCTGGGCGTTCATGATCGGGTTGGCGAGGTTCACGTCCCCCGAGATCAGGTTCATGCCGGCCCGGTCACCGGCCACGCGCTGCGCGGCGAACGCCGGCTTCGCGGCGTTGAGGACCTTCTGCCCGCCATCGAGACGAGACGGCAGGTTCAGTCCCAGGACCAGGGTGACGACGAGCACGCCCACGACCAGCACCACGACCCATTGCAGAATCGCCGACCGGCTTGTCCCGCTGCTTTGCATCACGGCCCCTCCTCCGGGTTGCGGCCGCTCGCAGTAATACCACTACAGCCGCTGGGAGCACAACTCGGGCCCGCTTATGTTAATCCGCCCTACCTCGTTGATCGCCGGGCTGGCGGCTGGACGCCGCCGATGACCCGGAGTACTCTTCCAACGCCGGGGGGGAAACGCCAGTTGGGGCGGCGGAGGCTGGAGGGCCAAGATGAGCAGAGCGGTTGATCGACACGGTGTCCCACGGTGACGTTGCTCGCGTCGTCGGGGCAATGGACGGTCGGGATCGTCCTCGGCGTGGTCGTCATCGCCGTGGCCGCCGTGATCGTGATTACCGTCGTCTGGTTGGCGCTGCGGATCGCAAAGCAGGCGCGGATCGCTGACGGCGCGGTCGAGGTCGTGCGCCAACAGACGGCCGAGCTCGGCGGCGTCGCCCGGATCAACGACTCGGGAGTTCGTATCCTGCACGCGGCACGCTCGCTGCGGAAGGTCGCGGTCGGCAAGTGATGCTCGCGGTAACCGGCAACACCGATTGGGCGATCGCCCTGAGCATCGGCTTTGGCGCGGCCGTGATCGTCGCGATTCTGCTCACCCTGCTGTTGCACGCCGTGGCCAGCATCGAGCGTTCAGTCGACGGCCTGCTCGAGACCGCCGGCAAGGTCGCTGCAAACACCGCGTATATCCCGCAGCTCGAGGCAACCGCGCCGGTCCTGGCGCTGATCGTCACCGAGGCCGTGATCCAGGACGGTTACATGAACGCGCTGACCGACGGATACGGCGGCGCATGAGCTCGGCGCATGTCCTGCTGCTGCTCAGCGTCGTGCTCGCGGCGGGCGTCGTGCTCGTGCTGGCGGTTGCGCTGATCGCGGTTCGGCTAGGACTCGTTCGGATCTCCGAGGGACTGGCGACGCTGGCCGCCGCGCTGCAGGGCGTCGAAGCAGAGCACCTCCGCCCGCTCGAGGCCGCCGTGACCGCAATCAACGCGCAGTTCGACATCATCCTCAGTGCGCTGCCGGGGATCGCGCGCAAAGCGGCGATCGTCGCCGAACGGAGACCGCGATGATCCTCTGGTGGATCGGCGATGCCGTCCTGCTCGTGGTCGTTGTCCCGATCGTCGTCTACCTGCTGCGCAATGTGCTCAACGCCGCCAAGAGCATCGTCCCGAGCGTGCAGGCGATCGCCACCGTCGCTGCCGCGGGCTCCAAGGACCTCGATGCCGGCGCACTGCTCATACGCACGCAGGAGCAGGCGATCGAGACGATCGCCGGGGTCGCCAACTACGGCGGCTCGCTCGACGTGATTCTCGACGACGCCGACCTGGTGGAAGCGTGACGCCGGTCCTCGCATTTGCTCCAGCCGCCGGCGTGATGATCCTCGCCGTGCTGCTGATCGTCGCTGCCCTGGTGTTCTATCTCGTCTCGGTGATCGTGCAGCTGTGGAAGATCACCGAGGGCCTCGATGTGGTCATCGCCGGGGTCGGCGAGATCGTCGCAAAGAGCGCACCGGTCAATGACATCGTCACGACGATCAACCAACACCTCGACGCCGGCGTCGACGCACTCGAAGGCCTACTCGTCAAGAAGGCCGGCATCGAGGACGCCGTCGGGCTTGTCGATGGCATGTACCCCGGCTCGGCAGCCGCCGGATTCAGGAACTTCCCCGACAGCGCGCAGATCACGCCGCCGCGGATCGGCGAGGTCTACACGCAGGGCACGCTGACACTCGCGCGGCTCGGACGCGAGGCGCCGATCGCCGCGGCCAACCCGGCCGGGCCGGTCTTGCGCAACGTCGAGGCGGGCAGCCTCGCAGCGCGCCTGCTCTACCCGGACCGTCGCCAGAAGCGCCCGAAGTCGCTGGCGCGCTCGCCCGTCATCGGCGCCGATTCTCCCGAGCAGTACGAACAGCGCGATGATATCGGGGCGCCGCGAAAACGGATGCCGACCCGCTGAGCGGTGCTGCGGAGATGCTCAGCGGACGCGAAAAATCGACTGCTACCCTTGACGGAACGACGAGTTCCGTCGGTTCAGTCACACGATAGGAGCACGCGTTGCAGACCCCGGCTTCATTCGAGTACGAGCGCGCAACCAGCGTCGACGGCGTCATCGCCTCGCTCCAGCGGCTGGGTCCCGGGGCGCGGGTTATTGCCGGCGGCCACAGCCTGCTGCCGATGATGAAGCTGCGGCTCGCCAAGCCAGAGCACCTGATCGACATCAACGACCTGACCGAGCTCGCCTACATTCGCGAGCAGGGCGATGAGATCCGGATCGGGGCGCTGACCCGCCACGTGGAGCTGTTGAAATCCGAGCTGCTCGCCGAGCACTTCCCGCTGTTTCGCGAGGCCGAGCGCGTGATCGCCGACCCGGTCGTGCGCAACCGCGGCACGATCGGCGGCTCACTCTGCCAGGCCGATGCGGCCGAGGACCTATCGTCGGTGTGCACGGCGGCCAAGGCCAAGGCCGTGATCCGGGGGGCCAGCGGCGAGCGCGTCGTCGGGATGGAGGATTTCCATCTCGGCCCATACATGACCGCCGTCGGCGAAGGCGAGCTGCTCACCGAGATCAGGCTGCCACTGCGTCCAGGCGCCGGCAGCGCGCACGAGAAGGTCGAGCGCCGCGCCGGTGACTGGGCCATCGTTGCCGCGTCAGCCGCGGTGTGGCTCGACGGCGGCAAGATCGACGACGCCGGCATCGCGCTCAGCGCGGTCGGGCTGACGACGATCCATCTCTCGCGAGCCGAGGAGCTGCTGCGGGGCAAGGCTCCGTCGGAGAAGCTGTTCGCGGAGGTCGGCGAGATCGCCTCGGCGGACTGCTCCCCGAGCGCCGACGGCCGCGGACCGGTCGACTACAAACGCCATCTCGCAAGCGTCCTCAGCCAACGTGCCCTCCGCCGCGCGGTCGCCGGCGCCCTGCATCAGGAGACCAAAGCATGAACGTGTCAATCACGATCAACGGCGAGACCGTCTCCCGCGATATCGAGCCGCGTCAGCTGCTCGTGCACTTCATCCGCGAGACCCCCGGCCTGACGGGCACCCATTGGGGCTGCGACACGTCCAACTGCGGCGCCTGCGTCGTGCTCATGGACGGCAAGCCCGTCAAGTCCTGCACGACGCTCGCCGTGATGTGCGAAGGGCACGAGATCCGCACCGTCGAGTCGCTCGAGGTCGATGGCGAGCTGGACCCGGTCCAGCAGGGCTTCCACGAGCAGCATGCGCTCCACTGCGGGTTCTGCACGCCCGGCATGTTGATGACAGCGCGTGCGCTGCTCGACGAGAACCCCGATCCGAGCGACCTCGAGATCCGCACAGCTATCTCCGGTGCCATCTGCCGCTGCACCGGCTACAAGAACATCGTCGGCGCGATTCGCTGGGCGGCTGACTACGAAGCCGCCACCAAACAGGAGGCATGAGATGGCCGTCGTCGAGCAGAATCTTCCCAGCCCCGACACCGAGCGCCCGATTGGCTTCGGCCGGCTCAAGCGCAAGGAGGACGCGCGCTTCATCCGCGGCCAGGGCACCTACCTCGACGACATTCGCCTTCCCGGGATGGTCTACGGCGCCTTGCTGCGCAGCCCCTACGCACACGCCCGAATCGTGTCGATCGACACCTCGAAAGCGCTCGCCCATCCAAACGTGGCGGCCGTCGTGACGGCCAAGGACCTCGAGACCCTGGGGCTCGCGTGGATGCCGACGATCTCCTACGACACGCAGGCCGTGCTCGCCGGCGACAAGGTCCGCTTCCAGGGCCAGGAGGTCGCGTTCGTGATCGCTACCGACGAGTACTCGGCGAACGACGCGCTCGAGTTCATCGACGTCGAATACGAGCCGCTACCGGCGGTCGTCAACGCGCGCAAGGCGCTCGACGCCGACGCGCCGCTGATCCGTGACGACAAGATCGGCCAGCGCGACAACCTCGCCAGCCCAACCTGGGAAGCTGGTGACGAGGCGTCGACCGATGCCGCCTTCGCCGCAGCCGACACCGTGGTCGTGCGCGACATCATCTACCCGCGCTGCCACCCGGCGCCGCTTGAGACGTGCGGCATGATCGCCGACTTCAACCCCCAGACCGGCCAGCTCGACATCTACAACGGCAACCAGGCGCCGCACGCTCACCGGACGGTTTACGCCCACGTCGCCGGCCTCGCCGAGCACATGATCCGGATTCGCTGCAACGACATCGGCGGCGGCTTCGGCAACAAGGTTCCGGTCTACCCGGGCTACGTCTGCGCGATCGCCGGTTCGATCGTCGCCGGCGTGCCGGTGAAGTGGGTCGAGAACCGCACCGAGAACCTGACCTCGACCGGCTTCGCTCGCGACTACATCATGCACAGCGAGATCTGCGCCAAGGACGGCAAGATCACCGGCCTGCGCGTCGACGTCATCGCCGACCACGGCGCCTTCGACAGCACCGCCCAGCCGACGAAGTTCCCGGCCGGCTTCTTCCACATCGTCTGCGGTTCCTACGACCTCCAGGCCTCGCACGTCAAGGTCAAGGCGGTCTATACGAACAAGGCGCCCGGTGGCGTCGCCTACCGCTGCTCGTTCCGGATCACCGAGGCCGTCTATCTCGTCGAGCGCATGGTCGAGGCGCTGGCGCTCGAGATGGGGGTCGATCCGATCCAGTTGCGCATGCAGAGCTTCATCGCTCCCGAGCAGTTCCCCTACGAGACGACCACCGGCTGGACCTATGACTCCGGCAACTACGCCGAGACCATGCGCGTCGCGATGGACATCGCGGGCTATGAGGATCTGCGCCGCGAGCAGCTCGAAAAGCGCAAGAAGGGCGAGCTGATGGGCATCGGCGTCTCGTTCTTCACCGAAGGAGTGGGCGCCGGCCCGCGCAAGCACATGGACATCCTCGGCCTGGCGATGAATGACGGCGCCGACCTGCGTGTCCACCCATCGGGCAAGGCGGTCGTGAGCATCAGCGCCCAGACCCAGGGACAGGGCCACGAGACGACGTTTGCCCAGATCGTCGCCGAAGAGCTCGGCATCCCACCGGAGGACGTCGAGGTCCGCCACGGCGACACCGACCGCTCGCCCTACGGGCTCGGCACCTACGGCAGCCGTTCGACGCCGGTATCCGGTGCGGCCGTCGCCGTCGTCTCGCGCAAGGTGCGCGACAAGGCGCGTCTGATCGCCTCGACGATGCTCGAGACACGACCCGAGGATCTCGCCTGGGAGAAGGGCCGCTGGTACGTCAAGGGCGACCCCGAAAAGGGCGCGATGATCGAAGACATCGCCGCACGGGCCTACAGCGGCGAGGCGATGCCGACCGGCATGGAGGGCGGGCTCGACGCACAGGTGATCTATGACCCGCCGAACCTCACCTACCCGTACGGCGCATACATCGCCGTCGTCGACATCGACCCTGACACCGCCCACGTGACGGTCCGCCGCTTCATCGCGGTCGACGACTGCGGCGTGCGGATCAACCCGATGGTCGTCGAGGGCCAGATCCACGGCGGCCTCGCCGAAGGCGTCGGCATCGCGCTGATGGAGCTGATCTCGTTTGACGAGGAGGGCAACTGCCTCAACTCGTCGTTCATGGACTACCTGATCCCGACCGCGCTCGAATGCCCCGATTTCGAGCTCGGCGAGACGGTCACGCCGTGCCCGCACCACCCGCTTGGTGCCAAGGGCGTCGGCGAGTCCCCGAACGTCGGCTCGCCGCCGGCGATCGTGAATGCTGTCATCGACGCTCTGTATGAGACGCATGGCGTCGATCACATCGACATGCCCTGCACTCCCGCTCGCGTCTGGGCCGCGATGCAAGGGCAGGCAGAGCCACCACAATGATCAGCGCCGGCCTGTCGCGGCGAGCGGAGGAGCTCGCCGAACAGGGCCGCGCTTGCGTGGTTGCGACCGTCGTGCGCGCGCAGCACCCGACGAGCGTGCAGGCCGGCAACGTCGCGCTCGTGCTCGACGACGGCACGATCGACGGGTTCGTCGGCGGCGTTTGCGCCGAACACAGTGTTCGCGTGTACTCGTTGCGGGCGATCGAGGCCGGTGAGGCCGTGTTGCTGCGGATCCTCCCGGACGATGACGCCGGCCTCGAAATCGACGCCGATGAGGATCTCGACGAAGAGCGCATCGCGACGATGGCGCGCGTGCTGCCTAGCGAGGAGGGATCGGTGACGGTGCAGAACCCGTGCCTCTCGGGCGGGGCGATCGAGGTCTTCCTCGAGCCTGTTCTTCCGGCACCGCGCGTCGTCGTCGTTGGCGACACGCCGATCGCTGCTGCGCTCCGCCGGCTCGGCGGCGAGCTCGGGCTCGAGCTGGTGGCGATGACCGGCGACGAGTCCCGTCCTCGTCCCGGGGATCTGGCGCTGGTCGTAGCTGCGCACGGGCGCGACGAGCTCCACGCCCTGCGGCTTGGACTGGAGGCGGGCCTGCCCTACGTGGGGCTCGTGGCAAGCCCCAAGCGCGGCAACGGCGTGATCGCGGAACTGCGCGCCGATGGCGTAGCCGAGGAGCTGCTGGCACAGATCGACGTGCCGGCGGGCATCGAGATCGGCGCCCAGATCCCGGCCGAGATCGCGCTGTCGATCCTGGCGAAAGTGGTTGCCGTGCGGCGCGATGAGGCGACCGCGGACGGTGCGTCGGCGGGCAAGCGGCGCGCGCCGCGCGCGCCCGTGCGGCCACAGGCGGCGGGGGTTGTCGCACCGGTGATCGCTGTCGATCCGATCTGCGGCATGACCGTTGCCGCGATCGCCGGCACGCCTTCGGTGGAGCACGATGGCGAGACGATCTACTTCTGCTGCGAGGGTTGCAAGGCCAAGTTCGAGTCCGAGCACGAGTATGCCGCCGCGCACGAGTGAGCCCTTCATCAGCGGCCTGGTACTCGGCGCCGGCGGCTCGCGGCGGCTCGGGCAGCCCAAGCAGCTGCTCGCCTACGGCGAAAGCACGCTGCTCGGCCACGTCGTCGATGTCGCCCGTGCATGCGCGTTTGACCAGCTCGTCGTGGCGCTTGGCGGCGCCGCGGCGGAGGTGCGTGCGAAGGTCGACCTCAGCGACGTCGAGGTCGTCATCAACGACGCCTATGGCGCCGGCTGTTCCTCGTCGATCGCCGCGGCGCTCGACTACCTGGACCCGCGCTGCGAGGTGATGGTGCTGATGCTCGGCGACCAGCCGGGTGTGACTGCGGCGACGGTCTCGAGCCTGCTCGCCGGGCGCGGCGACGCGCCGCTCGCCGTCTGCCGCTACGACGACGGGCGCGGGCACCCGATCGCGTTCGCCCGCAGCACCTTCCCCGAGCTCTCGGTGCTGCACGGTGACAAGGGCGTATGGCGGCTGCTGGATGCGCGTGCCGGCGAGGTCGGCGAGGTCGCGCTGGCGGGACCGATCCCGCGCGATGTCGATACGGCGGAGGACTACGAGGCGGTCCTCGCCGAGGCCGGGTTCGCCCGCGCCACCGACCTCGACGACCCGATTCACAGCCTGCGATGAGCGCAAACGAGGACATTGGCGGGGAGGCCGCGGATGAGCTGCGCGCCCTCGTGCCCGACGTCGAGACACTCGCCCTGCGACTCGCCGCGGTCGACTACCTCGTTGACGAGGGCCTCGCGACGTCGATGTTCTTGAGCCTGCGCCTGCCACAGCCGCTGCTGCTCGAGGGCGAGGCTGGTGTCGGCAAGACGGAGGCCGCGAGGTCGCTGGCGCTGGCGCTCGACACGCCGCTGATCCGCCTGCAGTGCTACGAGGGGATCGACGTGGCGGAGGCGCTGTACGAGTGGAACTATCCGCGCCAGCTGCTGAGCATCCGGCTCGCCGACTCCGGCGGCACGGCACTCGGCGAGGAGCAGCTGTTCGGTCCCGAGTACCTGATCCGCCGTCCGTTGCTGCGGGCGCTCGAGCACCCCGGCCCGCGGCCCGCTGTGCTGCTGATCGACGAGATCGACCGCGCCGACGACGACTTCGAGGCCTTCCTGCTCGAGCTGCTGGGCGAGGCGAGCGTGACGATCCCGGAGATCGGCACGATCCGCGCCACCCATCCGCCGATCATCGTGCTGACCTCCAACCGCACCAGGGACCTGCACGACGCCGTCAAGCGCCGCTGCCTTTACTACTGGATCGACTACCCAACGCCCGAGCGCGAGGTCGAGATCGTGCGCCGTCGCGTACCGCGGGCCTCGCAGACGCTAGCCGTGCAGGTGGCTGACGCCGTCTCGCGCATGCGCGCGAGCGACGTGCAGAAGCCGCCCGGCATCGCCGAGGCGATCGACTGGCTAGCCGCCCTCAACCTCCTTGCGGTCGAAGCACTGGACGGCCCGGCGATCGAGCTCACGCTCGGGTCGGTACTCAAATACACAGAGGACCAGGAGGTGATCCGCGCGGCTGGCCTCGATCAGCTCGTGCCCAGTGGTGGCTAGCACTCGCAGCTCGGCGCCGGTGTTCGGCCTGCAGACGATCGACCTCGACCTGCCGCCGCTGGTCGGCGCATTCGCCGAGCGCCTGCGCAAGGCCGGCGTCCCCGTGACAGCCGGCCACGCCGCCGATGTCGCCAGAGCGCTGACGCTCGTCAAGCCGATCACGAGACGACGGCTGTACTGGACGCTGCGCGCCGTCTTCGTCTGCGATCAGGCACAGCTGGGGGCCTTCAACGCCGTCTTCTTCTCAGTCTTCGGCGCCGCCGTGGAAGATGAGTCCTTCGATCCGCCCGACGCCGAGACGACCGACGCGCCAGCTGATGAGGGCCCGAGCTCCGATCATCAGAGCAAGCCGCGCAGCTCTGCCGAGCACGACTCCAAGCAGGTGCCGCTGGCGTCAAGGCCAGGCGAGGACGAGGAGCAAGAGCCCGAAGCCGAGATCGAGACGCCGCTGGAAATGGCCGACGACGAGGAGGTGTTGGCGGGCAAGAGCTTTGACGCGCTCGCCCCCGAGGAGTTGGCGCGGCTCTACCGCCTGATGTCTCGCCTGGAGCTCGCCACGCCGCTGCGCCGCAGCCGTCGCTCTGAGCGCGCCCACCACGGCGAGCGCATCGATATGCGCCGAACCCTGCGCGCCAGCCTACGCACGGGTGGCGACCCAATCCGCCTCGCCCGTCGGCGCCGGCGGGTCGTCAGGCGCAGGCTCGTGATGCTCTGCGATATCTCCGGATCGATGGAGCCCTATGCCCGTGCCTACCTTCAGTTTCTGACCTGCGCCGCCGGCAGCGGTGCAAACGCCGAGGCGTTCGTCTTCGCTACGCGGCTCACTCGCCTGACCCGTGCATTGGCCTCGCGCAACCCGGAGCGGGCGATCCAACGCGCCGCCGCCGCCGCGCCGGACTGGTCGAGCGGAACCCGAATCGGCGACGCGCTGGGCGCGTTCAACGACCGGCACGGACGTCGCGGCATGGCTCGTGGCGCGATCGTCGTGATCATCTCTGACGGCTGGGAACGCGGCGATCCAGCGCTCGTGAGCCGCGAAATGGAGCGGCTGGGACGGCTCGCCCATCGGATCGTGTGGGTCAACCCGCGGGTCAGCGCCCGCGAGTTCTCAGTCCAGGCCGGAGGGATGCTGGCGGCCCTGCCCTATTGCGACGCGGTGGTGAGCGGTCACAGCTACGAGGCGCTGGGCGAGGTCGTCGAGGCGATCAGGGCCTGCGCGGCAGCCCCGGCGGCCAACCGCAGAGTCGCCGCTGCCGAGTCCGCTCCCGAGGAGCCGTGGGCCAGCGCGACGCCGGTCGCGGGAAGCTCCGTAGCGATGCCCAGCGGGCACGGCCCGCGGCGGGGAAACACGACGTCGGGGTGGGTGACCGACCGGTGAGCGATAGCGCAACCAGGACGTGCATCTATCCGGGCTGTGAGCGGCCGGCGATTCCTCCGCACCCGCTCGGCGGGCCAGCGGGCTCGTTCTGCGACCTCGAAGAGCACCACGCGCTCAGCGCCCACCTGGAGCGCAAACGTCTCGCCGCCGAGTCCCAGCCGGGCGCGGCGGCGCCCGACCATGATCAGAGCCAGCGATGAGGAGGCCCAGCAGTGAGCGATGAGGCGTATCGAGCAGTCTTTCTTCGCGTCCATCCGACCGGCAAGATGGTGCTGAGCCTGACCATCACGCCCGATGGCAAGGAGCCGCAGTACGCCAAGCTCGTCGCCGAGGAGCTCGGTGTCCCGGCACTGGACGTCAAGGTCGTGCCACAGGACACCGACCGCTTCGGCGTCGGTCACGGCTACAACACGAGCCCCTCGGCAGGAACCGAGGCGGCGATCACGAGCGTCACGGCCAAGATCCGCGACAAAGCGCAGCTGCTCGCTGGTGCGGCGCTGAAGACGGCGCCGAAGAACCTGGCGTGGTCAAACGGCGCCTGGGTCGAGGGCGACGGCAGCGATCCGACGAAGGTCAAGACGGTCGAGGACATCGCTCTCTACGCTCACGGCACCGGCGTCCTGCCGACGGGTGTCGAGGGCGGGCTCGACGCGCAGACCGTCTATCGGGACTGAGGTTCGCGCCGGGCTGAGCCCGTCAGAAGGCCTGCAACGGCAGGTAGGCAACCGGGCTGCCCGCCGGCAGTCCGCCTTCGCCGGCCGGGATCAGCGCGACCGCGTCGGCCTGTGCGGCGACGGCGATCTGGTGCGACTGCTGCCCACCGAGCGGCGACAGCACCACCGATCCGCCGGACGCGTCGCTGCGCACGCGGATCAGATCGTCGCGCTGGCTGTTGCGCTCGACGGCGACAGCAAGCGAGCCCGAGCGCCACGCCGGTCGCACTGTCGGGGCGCTCTGCAGCCCCAGCAACGCGGGCCGTACGAACAGCTCGAAGCAGACCAGGCTCGAGACCGGGTTGCCCGGTAGGCCGAAGACGAGGGTCGAGCCGCGGACGCCAAACGTCAGTGGCTTGCCCGGGCGCAGTGCGACACGCCAGAACACCTCGCGAACACCGAGCTCGCCGCCGATGCCGCGAACGAGGTCGTGGGCGCCGACGGACACTCCGCCAGAGCTCACGACGACGTCGTGCTCGAGGGCTTGGGCGAGTGCCGCGCGGTGGGCGTCGCGAGTATCGGCGGCGGCGGCGGGAACGTGCTCGACGCGGGCACCGCTCGTCAGCAGCGCCGCTCTGAGCATCGGCGCATTGGCGTCGTAGATGTCGCCCTCGTCGAGTCGATCCCCGGCCTGTCGCAGCTCGCTGCCGGTGGTCAGCACGGCGACGCTCGGCCGGCGGCCGCATCGCAGGCTCGCCAGGCCAACGGCGGCAGCGGCGCCGATCTGGGCCGGGCCGAGCCGGGTCCCGGCCGCGAGCAGGCGCTCACCGCGTTGGATGTCGCTACCACGCCGACGCACAAACGTTCCCGGCTCGAGAGCGGCCGGCAGCTCGATCTCGCTGTCGCCGACGGCGGTGACATCTTCGAGCGGCACCACGGCGTCGGCGTCGGCGGGCACGACGGCGCCGGTCGATATCACCACGGCCTCGCCCGCGCGCAGAGCACCGCGATAGGGCGAGCCGGCTGCCGACTCGCCGACGATCCGCAAGCGCACCGGGGCCTCCGTCGCGCGCAAGGCGTAGCCGTCCATCGCCGAGCTCGCAAACGGCGGCAGATCGATCGTGGCGTGCAGGTCCTCAGCGAGAAAGCGCCCGTAGCAGTGCTCGAGCTCGACGTCCTCGCCCGGGAGTGCTGTGACGTTCGCCGCGACGAGCGCGAGCGCAGCTTCGATCGAGAGCAGCTTGGTCGGTGGTGATTCGTCTGCCACGTGGCGGGCTCAGCCCGTCGGCAGGCTGGCCTTGAGCTCGACCACGACCTCGTCGGCGACCTTCAGCGCTCCAAACAGGGCCGTGTAGGGCGTCATTCCCCAGTCGGTCTGCTTGACCACGGCGGTGGCACTCAGCTTGCCGTCGCCGCCGATCGCCAAGTCGAATCCGATCGGCTGGGTCTTGCCGACCAGTGTCAGCTCACCCTGGACGCTGAAGTGCGCGCCGTCGTCGGCGCGCTGCACCGAGTTTGACGTGAACTTGATGCGCTGGCCCAGCAAGACCTCGTCGTTGATCGTCTGTTGAATGTTCGCCTTGTCGTCGTCGCCGAGTGCCTGCATGCCGCCGCTGCCCTTGCGCACGCGCAGTGATGCGGCGTCGGCGCTGAGCGTCATGCTGATCTCAGCCGGATCCTCGGCGAGTTCGATCTCTGCCTCCCAGGCGGTGACGGCGATCACGAGATTGTGCCCGGCCTTGGCTGCGGCGCCGGCGCGCTTGGTCCGGACCAGCAGGTCGCCGGAGCCCGGCCCGAGCTTGTAGCGCGTGCCGACGGCGATCGCCAGCGCGCCAGTTTCGTTGTCTCTGTCGTTGCCGGTGACGTAGAGATTGAGCTCGTAGCGCTGTGGCTCGCCTTCGATCTGGTCGAAGATCGCCTGCAGTGGCTTGGCGGCCTTGTGCGGGTGTAGGAGTGCTTTGGTGGGGGTGATCTTGCGGCGCAGCAGGCCGCGGATCACCACCGGCAGCGAGGCCAGCAGTTCGGGTACAGCGCGGGGGTGGAACTTGCCGCCGTAGGAGTCGGGTAGCAGGTCGGCTTCGTGCAGGAGGCCGTTGCGGCGGATGTTGTCGGTGAAGGCGTGTTCGTGGCGGTAGCCGTTGTTGCGATCCTCGATGTGGTGGTCGCTGCTCGCGATCCGTCGCAGGCGCATGATTTGGCCCATCGGGTCGACGCCCTTGGGGCAGGCGTCGACGCATTTGAAGCAGTGCGTGCAGGAGTACATGCCGTCGGGGTCTTCGGCGAGGTAGCGCAGGCGCTCGAACTGCTCGTCGTCGCGCGGATCAGCGACGAAGCGGTAGGACTTCGCGAGCGCCGCCGGGCCGGTGAACTCGGGGTCGACCTCCATCGCCAGACAGTCAGAGACGCAGGCGCCGCACTGGATGCAGGCCATCGATTGCGTTACGTCGACCATCGCCTCACGCGACACGAGGTACTCGCGCTCGGGGATCGGCTCACGATTGATCAGCCACGGCGTGATCGACTGGATCTTCTGCCAATGCACGGCGTCCATATCGACGATCAAATCCTTGATCACCGGCATGTTGCCCATCGGCTCAATCTCGATCACCCCACCGGACGAGCCGGCCAACGCTGCATCCAAATGGGTATGACAAGCAAGTCCCGGCCGGCCATTGATCCGCACCCCGCAAGACCCGCAGATCGCCGCTCGACACGAACAACGGATCCCGATCGAGCCATCAAAACGACCCTTCGCCTGCAGGATCCCCTCCAACACAGAACGGTGCCCGTCCAGCTCCACCCGATGCTCGTCCCAATAGGGCGGCGCACCAGACTCCGGATCAAAACGACGCAGTCGAAGACGGAAGTCAGTCATCGACGCGGGCGCTCCGACGCCGACGGACGATCCGACAGCGGCGAATGCGCCGGCTGCCGTTTTCGAGCGCATCGCGATCGAAAATGCTCCTGCTTCCTATCAACGTGCGCTGGCCCCGATCGGCACCAGGGCAGCGTATATCATCTCTGCCGCGGCGCCCTTCACTCAAGGAGACTGTGTATGGCTGTTCAGCTAGATCACCAGTTCTCGACGAGTAAGTCGATCGATGAGACCTATGCCGCGATCCTCGACCTCGACCGCGTCGTGCCGTGCGTCGAGGGTGCGACCGTGCTCGAGAACACGGGTCCCGGTGCGATCAAGGCCGAGATCAAAGTCAAGATGGGAGCGATGTCGATGACCTTCACGGGCACCGTGGAGGTGACCGAGCAGAACGCCGCCGCCCATCGTGTCGTGATGACCGTCAAGTCCAAGGAAGCCGGCGGCCAGGGGTACGCCAACGCCACGGTGACGCTGACCGCCAGCGACGGGGGCGGGGCAATCCGCACGAACGCGCAGATCACGGGCAAAGCTGCGTCAATGGGCGAGGGCGTTGTCTCCGCAGTGCTCGACGCGCTGATCAAGAACTTCAGCGAGAAGCTCGGCGCGATGATCTGATCGGTCTGCGTGCGCCGGCACGCAGCGGGGGGCGGACGCCTCCGACAGCGACAAAGCTCGAGCAGCAACCAGCGTTATGGCCACGATCACGATGCGACAGATCCGTGACGGCGAGGTGCCGTTTGACGGCGGGACCGCGATCCAGACCGACGCCGAGCGGCCGGTCTTCCACGGCAACGGGCCGGATGACTACGTCTGCGTGGTCTGCGGCAACGTGCTCGCCGTCGCCATGCAGCCGATGCAGATGACAAAGAAGGTTCGGGTCCGTTGCGGGCGCTGCGCGACGGTCAATGTTGCGGTAACCGAGGAGCCGGAAGCCTGAGCGAGCTGGCTCAGACCCCGAGCAGACGCCGCAGCCGGTCGCGCTGGCGCGCGTAGGCAGCGGCTCCGTCGCCGTCGACTGCCGCCACGCGGACCACTGGCGGAAGTCCCATCGCCGGGGTCGCGAGGTCGCGTAGCGCGTCGTCGTAGGCCCGTTCGCGCTGCATGCCGCCGAAGCCAAAGCCCTTGGCAGGCAGCCCGGGCGCCAGGCCGTCGGTTCTCGCACGCCACTCGCGGCACAGTGTCATGTAATCGTCGACGTCGAAGGCGACGCGCACGTCGCTGGGATAGAGCTCGAGCGCGACGAGGCGAAACGACGTGAAATGGGGCGCTTCGTCGACCTCGATCACCGTGCTGCTCGGTTCGTGGATCAGCGCGACCGGGAGCAGCAGGTTCTCGCGCGACGCGCTGAGGACCGACGGGTCGCCACCGAGCCGGGCGTGAATCGTGGCGAGCAGCGCGAGCGCTGCGCTGACCGGCGCGACCAGCGCGGGATCGCGGCGCGCCTGCGCGACGCGCTCGAGCCCGACGTGGCCTTGCTCGCTCAGCCAGTCGAAGGATCCGCTGTCGAGCGGGATGCCGTCATCTGCCGCAGCCTGCGCAAACGCCAGCTGTGCGCTGCCAACCGCCACCGCGCCGATCCTAGACCGTTGGCATCGGCTCCGCCGCCGGCGGTTTCAGGACGCGCACGTCCGTGGGCGCGGCTCGCAGGCCGACCGTCGACCCTGCCGCCAGGTCGGCCGGGCTGTCGCTGGCGTTCAGCTCAACGGCGAACCGCGTCAGACGAATCAGGATCCCGCCGCGGTCTTGCCGCACGCTGACCACGGTGTCGGTCAGCGTGCTCGACTTCGGATCGACGAGCGCGAGCTCCCAGCGATGGACGGCGATCGCGACCGGGCCCTCGGCCGACGTGGAGCTCGCGAGCTCGCCGCCGCCGCTGAGCCGCACGGTCGATCCGCCGGTGCTCGGTGTGGCGACTCCTTCGACGACATTTGACCCGGTGAGGGCGGCGACCATCGCCGTGGCAGGGCTGCGCAGCAGCTCGACCGGCGTCGCGAGCTGCACCAGGCGGCCGCTGTCGATCACGCCGATCCGCTCGGCGAGAGCGGTGGCGTCCTCGAAGGCGTGGGTGACCAACAGCGTCGGTAGTTCAAGCCGTGCGAGCTCGTCGGCAAGCTCGTCACGCACCTGCTGGCGGGTGATCGCGTCGAGCGCGCCGAACGGCTCGTCGAGTAAGAGGACGCGCGGCTCACGCGCCAGCGCACGGGCCAGCGCAACGCGTTGGCGCTCGCCACCGGAAAGCTGCCCCGGCCGCGCCTGGGCGAGGTGTCCGACACGCAGGCGCTCGAGCAGGTCAGGGCGGTCGCGCTTGCCGGCAAAGCGCACGTTTGCCGCCACCGTCAGGTGCGGGAACAGGCCATAGTCCTGGGGCAGGTAACCGACGCGACGTCGCTCGGCTGGCAGACGGATGTCCGCGGCGGTGTCCAACCAGACATCGCTGCCAAGCGTGATCCGTCCCTCGCGCGGGCGCTCCAGGCCGGCGACCGCCCGCAACAGGGAGGTCTTGCCGGCGCCCGATGGCCCGACCAGCGCGATCGTCTCACTGCCGACGCTCAGCGCCGCGCAAAGGTCAAACGCGCGCCGAGCGAGGACGATATCGATGTCGAGGAGGTCCACGAGTGCGCCAGCAGCTTGGCGGTGAGCAGAATCGCGGCGCTGACAATTATCAGCAGCACGCCGATCGCGATCGCCTGGTCGATGTTGACTTCAAACAGCGAGTAGACGGCGAGCGGCAGAGTTTGTGTGGTGCCCTGGAAGCTGCCGGCAAACAGGATCGTCGCGCCGAACTCGCCGATCCCGCGGGCGAAAGCGACGGCGGCGGCGGCGCCGAGCCCGCCGCTGGCCAGCGGCATCGCGACGCGCAGCATCCGCCGCAGCGGCCCGGCGCCGAGCGTGCCGGCAACGTCGAGCATCGTCGGGTCAACGGCCTCGAATGCCGAGATCGCCCCGCGCAGATAGAACGGGCTGGCGACGAAGAGGATCGCGATCACGACCGCCGCTTGGGAGAAGGCGAGATCGATCCCGAGCGCGGTGAGCGTGTGCCCGAGCAGTCCGAAGCGACCAAACGCCACGAGTAGGCCCAGGCCGGCGACTGCAGGCGGCATGACCAGCGGCAGCTCGACCAGCGTAATCACGACGTCGCGCCCGACGAAGCGTCCGCGCGCGAGCAGGTAGGCGAACGGCGTGCCGAAGCCGAGCATCAGGGCGAAGGCGATTCCGTTTGTCTTTGCCGACACGACGATCGCGTCGGTCGCGACCTTGGTGCCGAAGCCGCTGATCAGCTCGTGTACGGGCTGGTAGGTCGCGAGCGCCACGATCGGCAGCATCAGGAACGCCATCACGACGGCGATCACCATGCACGCCGCGAGCGCCACGGCGACTCGCCCCAGCGCCTGAATCCACCAGGCTGGGACGTCGCCTGCGTTCATCGATGCGCCGCTCGCGCGGCCACTGTCACGGCTTGCCGAAGCCTGCCGCCTGGAGCGTTGCCTGACCCTTGGCGGAGAGCACCGTGTTCACGAACGCCTTCGCCGCAGCCTGGTGCTTGCCGGCCTTGACGATCGCGATCCAGTCGGTTGTCCCCGGCATCGACTTCGCCGGCAGGTCGATCAGCTTGACCTTGTTGCCCGCCGACTTGGCGTCGGTGTAGTAGACGAAGCCGACGTCGGCTTGGCCGAGCTCGACCTCCGCCATGACCTGTGTTACGTCGGTCTCGTAGCTCACGACGTTCTTGGTCGCCGCCTTTGTGATACCCAGCGCGATCCAGATCCTCGAGGCGTAGTCCCCGCATGGCTGCGCAGCGTTGCACACGACGATCTTGACGTCCTTCTTGGTGATGTCGTTGACCGACGTGATGTGGGCCGGATTGCTCGGCGGCACGACCATCACGATGTAGTTGGTGGCGAACTCGACCGGCTTGTCGACGAGCTTCTTCACGTAGAGCTGATCCGGATCCATTGGGTTCGCCGCGGCGTAGACGTCGGCCGGAGCACCCTGTTCGATGTCCGTCTCGAGCCCACCTGAGCCGCCAAACGTGAAGTTTGCGTTGGCGTCGACCTTGGGGAACACCTGTGTCAGTGACGCAGCGGCAAGCACGGTCGGCTTGGAGCTACTGCTCGCGCTTGCGGTCCCCGCCGCAATGACCGCCGCAACCCCAACCACGGCGACGACCACCGCGACCAGTCTGGTCGAACTTGACTGCAACACAGCAACCTCCTCCACATCCCAGAATGCCAGTATCCGAGCACCCTACTACTATCCTGGCGATGGGCTCTGCATCGCGTTTACGCGAACACCGGCGCGCGTGTGGACTCACCCAAGCGGAGCTCGCCACCCGCGCCGGCGTCAGTCGCCAGCTGGTCGCGGCGGCTGAGGCCGGCCGCAACGTGCCCGCAGTCGACGCTGCGCTGGCCCTGGCGCGAGCCTTGTCGACGACGGTCGAGGAGCTCTACGCCGAAGCTCCGGTTGGCGTCGTAGCGGCCCTCGGAGGGCGCCTGCGTGACGGCGCACCACTCCGTGTCGGCCGCGTTGGCGAGCAGCTGGTGGCGGCTGAAGTTGCCGACCACGGTGTGTCCGGGGCGAGCTGGGCGAAGTCCGACGGCGTGCTCGAAGACGGTGAGCTGCGCCTCTTTCCCGGCGCCGTTCCCGCCAGCGTCGTCGTCGCCGGGTGTGATCCCGCGCTTGGTGTTGCCGAGACGATGCTCGACGGCCTGGGCACGCGCAGCATGCTCGCGCTGTCAGCGCCGACGGCGAACTCGGTCCGCGCGCTCGTGCGCGGAGGCGTTCACGCGGCGGTGGTCCACGGTCTTCCACACGAGCTTCTCGCCACGCCGGTCCCAGTGACGCGCTGGCATCTCGCGCGCTGGCAGGTGGGGCTGGCGATCCCGGCAAGGCTCCGCCACCACTCCTTCGAGGCCGTGCTGGGCCTCAACCTGCCGATCGCGCTACGCGAACCGGGGGCCACCAGCCAGCGGGCTTTCGAGCGGGCCTGTAAGGCCGCTGGCATTGTGGTCCACGCGGATCGTGCGCGAGCGACGGGACACATCGATGCGGCGCGCATTGCGGCGGCCCTCGGTGGCGTCGCCGTGACCACCGAGGGCGCCGCCAGGGTCTTTGGCCTCGAATTCCTGCCCTTGGAAACCCATGACGTAGAGGTCTGGGTGGCCGAGCGTTGGCTCGGGCATCCGGGTATCGATGCGTTTGGCGAAGTGCTGGCGACGGCGGCTTTCATCGAGCGGGTGGCCCAGTTCGGCGGCTACGACCTCAGTCGCTGCGGCGAGCGCATAACGGCGTAGTCAGCTGTGTCGCCGCGCCGGTCGAGAGCACCGGGCCGAGCTGGCAGCGCGAGACCCCCGAGCCACCGCGCTGGTGTTTACTGGGTTACCCCAGACGAGGAGTGGAAATGAAACTGAGCGCCAGGAACCAGCTCGCCGGCAGCGTCGTCTCGATCAACAAGGGAGGCGCGATCGCAAACGTCGAGATCAACGTCGCCGGTCAGCGTTTGGTTTCCTCGATCACTATCGAGGCCGTCGAAGAACTCGGCCTCGAAGCCGGATCGGAGGTCGTCGTCATCATCAAGGCATCGGACGTGCTGCTCGCCGTGCGCTGAGCCGGCGTGCCCGGAGCGCCGGCGCCTCAGCCGCCGATCGCCGACATCGTCCGCGCCGGCTGCACGAAGCCGGCGTCGTTGACATGGTGCTTGAGCTCCTTGCGCCAGACCGCATCGCGCAGCACCGTCTCTAGCTCGTCGTCGTCGGCCTCGCCGCGCAGCACGGCCCGCAGGTCGGTTTCGTGCAGCGAGAACAGGCAGGTTCGCAGCTGGCCGTCGGCGGTGACCCGGATGCGGTTGCAGTCGCCACAGAACGGCTCGGAGATCGGGTTGATGAAGCCGATCGTGCCGCGGCCGTCGGCGAAGCGGTAGGTGCGAGCCGTGGCCGACGGTTTGCGTGGCTCGGGCTCCAGCGGAAACACGGCATCGATCGCGGCGCGGATCTCCTCACCGCTCAGCACGTCCTCGGGCTTCCAGGCGTGGTCTGCGTCGAGCGGCATGAACTCGATGAACCGCACCTCGTAAGGGTTCGCTCGTGCGAACTGCGCAAACGGGATCACTTCGTCCTCGGTGAAGCCGCGCATCGCGACGGCGTTGACCTTGATCGGGTGCGCCTCCGGGTAGCCGGCCAGGACCTCGAGCCCGCGCAGTACCTGGGCCAGGGCGTCGCGGCGAGTCATCTCGTTGAAACGCTCACGCTGCAGTGAGTCGACGGAGACGTTGAAGCGGGTGATGCCGGCGGCGACGAGCGCTCCGGCGTCGCGTTCGAGCTGGTAGCCGTTGGTCGTCAAGGCGAGCTCGCCGAGGTCGGGAATCGCCGCGAGCATCGCCACCAAGCGCGGTAGATCGCGGCGCACGAGCGGTTCGCCGCCGGTCAGCCGGACGTCGCGAACGCCCATCTCCACGAGCACCTGCACGAGCCGTTCGATCTCCTCGAAGGCGAGCAGATCGCTTCGCTCAAGCCACTGCATCCCCTCGGCTGGCATGCAGTAGCGGCAGCGGAAGCCGCAGCGGTCGGTCACCGACAGCCGCACGTCGCGGATAGCGCGACCGTGGCCATCTACCAGCTGATCACGCGGCGTCATCAACCGAGGATAGCGGCAGCTGTAGTTCGTCCTCACGGTCATTTGCGGGTGTAATCGCGATTGCGAGGCCTGTTTTGGGCCGCACGCAGGCCGGAGTAGGCTGACGTGATGATCGTGCGGATCAGATTGTTCGGCCAGTTGCGCGAGCAGGCCGGCGCCGACAGCGTGGAGGCCACGCTCGCCGACGGCGCCACGGTGGCCGACGCGCTGCGCGAGCTGGCTGAGCGGCCGCCGCTCGCGGCGCTGCTGCTGCGTCTACCGGTGCGCATGGCCGTCAACCGTGAGATCGCGACATCGGAAACATTGCTCGGAGCGGGTGACGAGCTGGCGCTCCTGCCGCCGCTCAGCGGTGGCGGCGGACCACATGTCCGCGTCACCAGCGAGCCGATCATCGCGGCGCGGGTCACGGATCTGGTGCGCCGCCCCGGCGCCGGCGCGATCGTGACGTTCGAGGGGACCGTCCGCGACGTCGAGTTCCTCGACTACGAGGCATACCGCGAGATGGCCGAGCAGCAGATCGCCAAGATCCTCAGCGAAGCGATCGCGCGTTACGGCCTCGAGATGGCGGCCGCTGAGCACCGCGTCGGCAAGGTCGGCCTCGGCCAGCCCGGTGTTGTCGTCGCGGTTGCTGCCGCACATCGCACCGAGGCCTTCGCCGGGGCGCGTGAAGTGATCGACCGGATCAAGGCGGAGGCGCCGATCTGGAAGCGCGAGCTCGACGGTGGGCAGGCGCGCTGGGTGCCCGGCGAGTGGGTGAGCTCGTGAGCGACTCGCGACTGACGCACCTGGACGCCGCCGGGGGCGCGCGGATGGTCGACGTCGGTGGCAAGGCGGTCACCGCGCGACGAGCGCGGGCGCGGGCGCGAGTGCGGATGTCGCCCGAGACCGCGGCCGCGGTGGCCGCCGGCAATGCACCGAAGGGCGAGGTTCTCGGGACCGCGCGGCTGGCCGGCATTCTCGCCGCCAAGCAGACGCCACTGTTGATCCCCTTGGCGCACACGCTCGCGCCCACGGTGATCGACATCGATGCCATCGTCGATGTCGAGGCCGGCATCGTCGAGCTGATCGCCGAAGTCGCAGTGGACGCCCAGACCGGCGTTGAGATGGAGGCGATGGTGGCGTGCACGGTGGCGGCGCTGACCGTTTACGACATGGTCAAGGGGCTCGAGCGCGGCGTCACGATCGAAGCGGTGACGTTGCTCGAGAAGACCGGCGGGCGCCACGACTGGCGCCTCGAAGAGGACGAGTGATGCGCGTGGCGATCCTCACGATCAGCACGGCGCGGGCCGCCGCTGGCGGTTCCGACGACAGCGGCGACCGCCTCGAGGAATTCGCGCGCTCGATCGGCGGTGAGATCGCGGCCCGTGAGATCGTTTCCGACGAGCGGGCAGAGATCGAGCAGTGGTTGTGCCAGTGGAGTGACGTCGACGGCCATGCGCTGGTACTGACGACCGGCGGCACCGGTGTCGCGCCGCGAGACGTCACGCCTGAGGCGACGCGCGCCGTGATCGAGCGCGAGGTGCTGGGTATAGCCGAGGCGATGCGGCGAGCGTCGAGCGGCCACACCGTCAACTGGATGCTCTCGCGCGGCGTCGCCGGGATACGCGGCTCGACGCTGATCATCAACTTCCCCGGCAACCCGCGCAGCATCGTCCAGACCACCTCCGCGCTCGAGCCGGCGCTGGCGCACGCGCTTGCCCTGATCGCCGGGACGCCCACCGAGCATCAATGATTGCGCGGCGTCGATGAGCGTCGTTGGCGAACAGCTCTCGATCGCCCTGAGCTGGCTGTCGGATCAGCGACGCGTCGTCAGCGCATCGCTTATCGACGCCGAGGGGTCCTCGCCGTTTCAGCCTGGCGCCTTCATGCTGATCGGGGCCGACGGTGCGATCGAGGGCTCGATCACCGGCGGCTGCGTCGAAGCCGACGTCGTCGCCAACGCGCTGGAGATGCTCGCCGAGGACGGCGAGCCGCGGGTGCTGCGCTACGGCGTCTCGGACGAGCTTGCGCTGACCGTCGGCCTGATGTGCGGAGGGACCGTCGAGGTTTTCGTTCACGAGCTTCGCGACGAGGCGCGCCAGGTCTGCGCCGAGGCCTTCAGCGCTGCGGCGCACGGCGAGACCGTTGGCATCGCGACGCTTGTCGATGGCCCGCATCCAGCCGCCAAGCTCGCGGTGATCGGCCGGCGCGTGGTCGGTGGTCTCGAGGGACCGCAGCTGCTCGACCACAACGTGACGCGCGACCTCGGCGCGCTGAGCGAGCGGGGAACGAGCGCGCTGCGCCACTACGGAACGGGGGGCGAGGCGCTCGGCAGCGAGCTCAGCGTGCACCTCCAAGCATTCCGCGCCGCGCCAAAGCTGATCCTGGTCGGCGCGATCGACTACTCCGCAGCGGTCGCCACGCTTGCCGCGCAGTCCGGATACGAGGTCGTGATCGTCGACGCACGAGAGTCCTTCGCCCGCTCCGATCGCTTCTCGCGCGTCGCGACCGTGCAGGTCGGCTGGCCGGGAGAGGCGATCGACGAACGCGAGCTCAGCCAGCGCGACGCCGTGATCGTGTTCAGCCACGACCCGAAGTTCGACGAGCCGGCGATCCTGGCGGCGCTGCGCAGCGATGCCGGCTACATCGGCGCGCTCGGGAGTCGTCGCACCGCCACCGATCGCAATGCGCGGTTGCTGGCGGCCGGCGCTGACGAGACGGCGTTGGCGCGCCTGCACTCGCCATGCGGCCTCGACATCGGCGCGGCCACTCCCGAGGAGGTCGCGATCTCGATCATGGCGGAGGTGATCGCGACCAGATCTGGTCGCTCCGGGCAGCAGCTGGTCGTCGGGCACGGCACGATTCGCCCGCGTTGAGCGCTCGGCGCGGGCCCCGGCGGTGCTCCCGCCTCAGGCCGGCGCCAACGGCTTACACTGCGCTACAGCAGCGAAAAACGCTGCTATACTTTGTATAGTTATGAATCTAGACATGAGTTTGGGAGTTTTCCAATGAGCCCTTCCGGCGCAGAGTTCATCCGCCAGGTCAAAGCCGGGATCAGCGAGATCGATCCACAGGTCGTGCACGGCCTCGTTGGCAACGGCGTCGCGATCGTCGATGTGCGTGAGACCGATGAGTATGCGACCGGTCACCTGCCGGGAGCCAAGCACGTCCCCCGCGGCTTTCTCGAGTCGCGGATCGAGGGTGTCGTTCCCGACCACGAGCAGCGTGTGATCCTCTACTGCGCGTCGGGCAACCGCTCGGCGCTCGCTGCGCAAACGCTCAGCCACGACCTCGGCTACGCGCACGTCGAGTCGATGACCGGCGGGATCACGCTGTGGAAGGACCGCGGCTACGAGGTCGAGGTGCCCAAGACGCTGAGCGCGGAGCAGCGCGAGCGCTATTCGCGTCACATCCTGATCCCCGAGATCGGCGAGGCCGGCCAGCGCAAGCTGCTCGAAGCCCGCGTGCTGCTGCTCGGTGCCGGCGGGCTCGGCTCGCCGACAGCGCTTTACCTCGCGGCGGCGGGCGTCGGCACGCTGGGGATCGTCGACGACGATGTCGTCGACCTCTCGAACCTGCAGCGCCAGGTGATCCACAACACGACGCGGATCGGCGTGCCGAAGGTCGAATCCGCGGCGGAGACGATTCACGACCTCAACCCGGATGTCGAGGTCGTGCCCTACAAGACGCGCCTGGACGCCTCGAACATCATGGAGATCATCGCCGGCTGGGATGTGATCGTCGATGGCGTTGACAACTTCCCCACCCGCTACTTGCTCAACGACGCGAGCGTTCGCCTGCAGATCCCGGTCGTCTCGGCTTCGATCCTTGGCTTTGATGGCCAGCTGTCGGTGTTCAAGCCCTACGACGGTCCCTGCTACCGCTGCCTCTTCCCGGTTCCGCCGCCGGCCGAGCTCGCACCCTCCTGCGGTGCCAACGGTGTGCTCGGCGTGCTGCCCGGCACGATGGGACTGCTCCAGGCGACGGAAGTGATCAAGCTGATCGTCGGTGCCGGCGATCCGGCGATCGGGCGCCTGCTGCTCTACGACGCGCTCGCCGCGACCTTGACCGAGGTCAAGGTCCGCCGCGATCCGGCCTGCCCGGTGTGCTCGCGCGAACCAGAGGCGATCACCGACGAGGAGATGGGCGTGTTTCCCGACTACGAGGCATTCTGCGCCGCAGCCGGATAGGTTGCCGGGCCAAGCATGCCAACAATCAAGATTCCCCCGGTACTGCGCGCCTCGGTCGGCGGCGAGCGCGAGGTCGTCGCACCTGGCGAGAACGTCGGCGAAGTGCTCCGCGGCCTCGTCGCCGCGCATCCGGCGACGGCGACGCAGCTGTTCGGCGACGGCGGCGAACTGAACCGGTACGTGAACGTCTACCTCAACGACGAGGACGTGCGTGTGCTCGACGGGCTCGACACGCCGATCGGCGAGAGCGACGTTCTGGTGATCCTGCCGGCGATGGCCGGTGGCGCTTCGCCCAGCCGCTATCGTTGCTAAAGCAATGAGCGCCGGTGAGCTGCAAAACCGCCCGTGCGGGGGGCGTTACCGCGACGTTCTGCAGTCGATCGGCAACACCCCGATCGTCGAGCTCAAGCGACTCTCGCCCAAGCCGGGCGTGCGACTCTGGGCCAAGCTCGAGTCGCGCAACCCCACCGGCTCGGTCAAGGACCGAGTCGCGCGAGCGCTGATCGAGGACGCCGAGGACAAGGGCGCGATCGCCGCGGGCCAGGTGATCCTCGAGCCAACATCGGGCAACACCGGGATCTCACTGGGAATGATCTGCAAGCTCAGGGGCTATCCGTTGAAGGTCGTGATGCCCGACAACGTGACGCCCGAGCGGATCCAGCTGCTGCAGATGTGGGGCGCCGAGATCGTTTTCTCCGAAGGCGCCAAGGGATCCAACGGCGCCGTCGAGTTGGCACTCGAGCTGGCGGCGTCGGACTCGCGCTACTACATGCCCTACCAGTACGGCAACGAGGCCAACCCGCTCGCGCACTACCACGGCACGGCGGTCGAGATCCTCGAGGAACTCGACACAGTCGCCGCGTTTGTTGCCGGGCTCGGCACCGGCGGCACTTTGATGGGTAACGCGCGGCGCCTCAAAGAGGCGCTCGGCGACAGCGTGAAGATCGTCGCCGCCGAGCCGATGCAGGGGGAGCCGGTTCAGGGGTTGCGCTCGCTCGCCGACGGCTTCATCCCGCCGATCATCGACCTGGCGCTGCTCGACCGCAAGATCTTCGTCACCAACAGCGACGCGATCGTCTGGACGCGCAAGCTGCTCGACGAGGAGGGCATCTTCGCCGGTGTCTCCTCCGGTGCGATAGCGCGCGTCGCGGCACGGATCGCCGGCGAGCTCGACGAGGGCAACGTCGTCTTCATCGTCGCCGACGACGGCTGGCGCTATCTCTCAAGCGGCGTCTACACGCGGCCGCTCGAGGAGATCGAGAACCTCGAGAGCACGCTGTGGTGGTAGCGATGCGGCGTTCGCCGCATCGCTTTGCCGAGCACGCGCACGACTGACGTGAGCCGCTAGATGGAGATCGGGCGGGCGCTGTATGAGGAACTCGTCGCACACGCGGTTGAGGATCGCCCCAACGAATGCTGCGGGTTGGTGGCTGCCGAGGATGAAGTTGCCAAGCAGGTCTACCGTGTCAAGAACGCCTACAAATACCCGTCAGCCGGTTACGAGATGGGGGCAGACGCTGCTCGCTTCATTGTCGAAATTGACGACGCAGGGCGGGAAGTCGGCGCGATCTACCACTCGCACCCGCGCACCGCAGCGAAACCGTCGGAGACAGACATCAATCTCGCCTTTGTTCCCAAGACGACACAGCCGCGATGGCCCGGCACGCTCTACATCATCATCGGGTTCCCTGATGGCCGCGCCGACCCGGAGGTGCGGGCGTATCGGATCGACGCTGACGGCGTCGAGGAGGTCGCGCTGAGCGTGCGGTGATGGCGACTCCCCTTATCTGTCCGAGCTGCGCATCGTCGCACGACGCAGATCAGCGGTTCTGCCCGCAATGCGGCATGCCGTTGGTGCCCGCCGGAGGGGAGGCGAGGGTCAGCGAACGCCAGGAACGGGCCCGCAAGATCGACCCTCGCTACACAGAGGGAGCGCTCGTCTGGGTGGCCGGGGCGCGCAACCAGGCGGAGGCCGAGTTCATCGCCGGCATGCTGCTCGAGGAGGGCGTGCCGAGCCTGATTCGCCGCGCGGCCGGCTTTGACGTTCCCGACTACCTCGCCGGCGGCCCACGCGAGATCCTCGTCCCGGCATCCGGTGCGCAGGCCGCCCGTGACACGCTGCTGGAGGCCGAGCTCGTCGACGCCACGACGCCGGCGAGCGCGACACCGGCGCCGACGCGCCTTTTGGCCGGGCTGCTGCTGGCGATCGCGATCGTCGCGATCGTCCTCTTCATGGCGACTCACACCTGGGACTGACCGGCTAAGCGAGGACGGACCGCCAAACGCGGCCGCGCCCGGCTATGCGTAGGCCGGCTGGCGTGAGCCGAGGGCGATCGACTCGATCTCCTCGGCGGCGCGATCGAACTCTTCGTTGGCGAGCACGGGCGTCCCCTCGAACGGGAGCTCGCGCTGCAGTTCGAGCCACGAGCGACAGCCGCCGTACTCGTCCTTGACCTTGACGGTCACCGGGCGCGGGATGCGGTAGGTGCGCAGCAGCAACACGTGCAACGGGTGACGCCGCTTCCACTCCAGGCGCTTCTCGGCGTAGTCGGGGGTCCAGACGTAGAACGGGGAGAGTGCGTCGACGATGCGGGGATCGGTCACCGTGTACTGCGCGGCTACCTCAGCCCAGGCACGGATGCGCACGCGATCCGGCGGCAGCAGGGCAAGCCCGGAGCGCGCACCGTGCATCGTCGGTTCACCGTCGGCCCACACCCCCTCCTCGAGCGCGCGGCGCAGCTCGGGGCGGTGGGACTCGCGCACGAGATCGCTGCGCTGATGATCGAAGGTCGGGTAGAGGAAGAAGCGCTCATGCTCGACATCGAAGCGCTTGTTCGGCTCGCGGATGCCACCCTTGCGGAGCGTGACAAGCTGCTCGCCTTCGGCGAGCGCACGGACCGTTACCGCCCATTCTTTGAATGCAATCGGCATAGAACCAGGTGTGATAGAGGGAACTACGTTCCGCGTGGGACACGTGAGAGGGTGCTCCCAGCGACTTACGAAGAATACGCAATAGTTTGAAAATCTCCAAATAACGCTGCTATTTAGGCCTTTTTAGAGCCGCTCGCCGGTTCGCTGCTGGACCGCTTCGAGCAGCGCCGCGAAGTCCGATTGCGCGAACCCCGCGCGCTCGGCCGCGCGCAGATCCTCGAGCGCCAGCTCGGCGCCGCGGAACGGGCTGGGCGAGGTTGCGAGGCACAGCGCGACGTCCTTGGCCATGTGGTTGAGGCGGAACAGTGGCGTGTAATCGTGTGCGCGCATCGGCGTCGCTTTGAGCTCCAGCATCTTCGAAGCGCCCGAGCCGTCCGCCATCACGGCGACCAGCGAGTCGAGGTCGACGCCGGCGGCTGTGGCCGCGAGCAGCGCTTCGGCGACGGTCACAGCGTTGGCGGCGGCGACAGCGTTGTTGATCACCTTGATCGCCTGCCCGTCGCCGAGCGGTCCCGCCTGCACGACGGTGCGCCCCATCGCCTCGAGCACGGGCCGCGCCTCGGCGAGGTCGGCAGCGGCGCCACCGACCATGATCGTGAGCGTCGCCTCGCGCGCGGCCGGTGTCGACCCGGTGACCGGTGCATCGATCAGCCGCAGCCCGTGCGTGGCCAGCTGTGCCCCGATCTGCTGCGCGGCTGTCCGGCCGATCGTCGAACAGTCGACGCAGAGCAGCCCCGGCGATGCCCCCTCGACGACTCCGGCGTTGCCCAGCAGCACCTCGTCTACCTGAGCGCCGTCGACGACCATGCTGACAACGACATCGACGCTCGCCGCGAGCTCCGCCGGCGTCCGTGCGAGCTGACCGCCGTGCTCTACGACCCAGCGTTCGGCCTTCGCGGCGGTGCGATTCCAAACCGTCAGCTCGAACCCGGCTCGGCGCAGCGAGGCTGCCATCAGCGAGCCCATCAGGCCGAGCCCGATGAAGCCAACGCGCTGCTCTTTGGCCATCTGAGCCTTTCGTCGGGAGTCGGCCCTGAAGCCTATCCTGACGCTACTGCGCGCCCGGCTGCCAGGGCGCTATGCGGCGATCGCTTGGGCCTCTGCGTGCTCGGTGTCGGCCAAGTGCTGGTGTGAGGGGCAGTAGCCGTTACGCACGAGCGGCGTGCGCAGGCAGGGCGTTCCCTTGCGCGTCATCGCGCGACACTGCAGCGGATTGCCGTCGGCGTCACAGCCGGCCGGCGGCAGCGTTGCGAGAAACTCGTCGGCCAGCGTCATGTAGCGAGCGATGACCGAATAGACCTGCTCTTGACGGCACACCGGGAAGTAGGTGCGAACGTCGCAAAAGAGGGTGCGCGCCGGCCGGGCGAAATACGCGCGATCGCTGGCTAGGCGCTTGACTGCCGACTCGCACGCGTGCAGGACGTAGATGTGGTCCTCGAGTTCATGGCGACCACCATTGCGACGCTCAACATACGGTGCAAGCTCCCTGTAAATGCCGCGGCTGAACTGGTACATGGGCACCTTTCCCTTCGCTCACACGTATCGCGGGACACGTGCTCCTCTCGACCGGGAAGTGTGCACCCGGCTTGTGAAGCCCAGCCTGCGACCGTGTTACGCCTGGCTTAAGCCGGCGCCGGCTCTGGCTCAGTCCCAGCGTTCGAGTCCTGCGCTGGCAGCGGGGGCGACGATAGTGTGCATCGCGTCGAAGTTCGGGTCGAGCTCCGGGTAGTCCTCCCGCGAGTGCGCGCCGCGCGTCTCGGTGCGGGTCAAGGCGCAGGTCGCGATCAGGCGGACCAGCGGGTGCGGATCGCGCTGAAGCTGCTCGAGGCCCGCGCCCGTGCGACGCATGCCGGCGAGCTGGGACAGCGCGGCCTTGCTCCGCGCTGAGATCTCGGCGCTCGGCGGCGTTGCCGGCGTTGGTTCAGCGTGCTTGGAGACCGCCGGCTCGGTGAGCGCGGCCGCGGCGGCGCGGGCACCGAAGACGAAGCATTCGCTCAGCGAATTTGACGCCAGGCGGTTCGCGCCATGGAGCCCGGTACAGGCCGATTCGCCCACCGCGTAGAGGCCGCGGAGCGTGGAGCGGCCGTCGAGGTCGGTCGTGATCCCGCCCATCATGTAATGCGCGGCCGGGGCGACGGGCACGAGCTCGCGGGTCACGTCGAGTCCGGCCTCGCCGAGCGCGTCGACGACATTCGGGAAACGTGCCGGGTCGACAGTGCGCATGTCGAGCCAGACCGCGGTCGTGTTGGTCTGCGCGAGGCGCTGATCGATTGCCCGACTGACCGCATCGCGCGGCGCGAGCTCATCGACGAACCGCTCGCCGTCGCGGTCGAGCAATGTCGCGCCCTCGCCGCGGATCGCCTCGGTGATCAGGAACCCCTCGCGCCCCGCGACCCCGATCACCGCCGTCGGATGAAACTGGAGGAACTCGAGATCGGCGAGCTCGGCTCCGGCGGCGTGGGCGAGCAGCAGCCCGCTGCCGAGCGAGCCCGGCGGGTTCGTTGTTCGCGACCACAGCGCCGCAGCGCCGCCGGCGCAGATCACAACGGCGCCCGCGTGCAGTGCGCGACCGTCACCGCAGCTGACGCCGACGCAACGTCCTTCGCTGACCAGCAAAGCCGTCGCCCGTGCATGCTCGAGGACCTCGATCCCCGGCTCCGCGGCCACCAGCGCCGACAGCTCTCGGACCACTCGTCGGCCTGTCGCGCTGCCGCCGGCGTGGACGATTCGCCGCACCGAGTGGCCGCCTTCGAGGCCGAGCGCCAGCTGACCGTGACGATCGGCGTCAAAGCGCACGCCGAGCCGCTCGAGGTCATGGACGCGAGCTGGAGCCTCTTCGCAGAGCACGGCGGCGGCCGAGCCCCGGACCAGCCCGCGACCGGCCAACTCGGTGTCACGGCGATGGATCGCGGGGCTGTCCTCGGCGGCGAGCGCCGCGGCCAGGCCGCCCTGCGCCCAATAGCTCGCGGTCTGGGCGAAGGACGAGGCGGCGATCAGCGCCACGCGGGCGCCCTGGCGAGCGGCGGTGAGCGCGACGTAGAGCCCTGCGGCGCCGGCCCCGACCACCGCGAGGTCGGCCTCGATCGGGGAGGAGCCTGCCATCGGCATGTACCGTACCTCGATGACACCCGGCGTCTTCATCAGTCATCCCGCGTCGCTCGGGCACGAGACCGGTACGCACCCCGAATGCGCCGCCCGGATCACCGCGATCGAGACGCAGCTCGAGGCCGCCGGCTGGCTCGGCTTCGAGCGCCGTTCGGCACCGCGGATCGAGCGTGAACTGCTCGAGCAGGTCCACCTCCGCGAGTACGTCTCGGTGCTCGAGGCCTTCTGTGAGCGCGGTGGTGGTGCGATTGATGCCGACACGATCGTCAGCCCCGGCTCCTGGGAGGCGGCCCTACGAGCGGCGGGCGGTGCGGTGGCGCTGGTCGACGAGCTGCTTGGCGGCAGCGCACGAACCGGCTTTGCCGCGGGTCGTCCGCCCGGCCACCACGCCGAGGCTGGGCGGGCGATGGGTTTCTGCCTGTTCAACAACGTGGCACTCGCCGCCACCCATGCGCTGCGCGGGCATGGTCTCGAGCGCGTCCTGATCCTCGACTGGGACGTCCATCACGGCAACGGCACGAACGATCTCTTTCACTCGAGCGCGCAGGTGCTCTACATCTCGATCCACCAGTCCGGCCTGTTCCCGGGCAGCGGCGCCGTGAGCGACCAGGGCGCTGGAGCGGGCACCGGGTTCACGCTCAACCTGCCGGTCCCGCCCGGCTCGGGTGACGACGTATTCTGCGCGCTCGTCGATCAGCGCGTGCTGCCACTCGCACGCAGCTACGAACCACAGCTCGTGCTGATCTCGGCGGGCTATGACGCTCACGCCGACGATCCGCTCGCCGATTGCCGGATGAGTGAGGTCGGCTACGCCACGATGACGGCCTCGCTGCGAGCGCTGTGCGAGGAGCTGGAGGCACCGCTCGGGGCGGTGCTCGAAGGCGGGTACGCGCTCGATACGCTCGCGCGCTCCGTCGCCGCCACGCTGGCGGAGCTAAGGGCGCCCGCTGCTTAGCGCTTGGACGTGGCGCCGGTCGCCCCGGTCGCGGAGCTCGCGCCGGTCGCTGCGGTTGGGCCGGTCGCTGCGGTTGGGCCGCTGGCGCCGGTCGCACCGGCGATGTGCCCGCCGACGATCGTTGGCGCGCTGCTCGACCCGGCGAATCCGCCGCCGATGGCAACGACCACGACGAGCAGCGCGCCCAGCGCGATGGCCGCCGCCAAGAGACCCTTCGCCCGCCAGCGCGGTGCTGGTGCGATGCGGGTCCGCGCCGCAAATCCACATTGCAGGCACCACTGCTGCGTACCGCTGATCTTGGCGCCGCAGTGCGGGCACTGGGAGTCGGCGAGCTCCGGCTGGCGGCTCATGGCAAGCGGCCGACGTGGCCTCCCGCCCGTGTGCCGGCGGGGTCCGGGCCCGTGCCGTGAGGCATGACGTCGGCGCTGTGCGCGCCGCGCGTGGGAATGCCACAGCCTGGGCAGAACCTGGCGTCGCTGCCGTGGATCGTCGAACACTGCGGGCAGGCCGTGATGCCCGGCTCGCGCAGAACGACGAGCTCCTGACGATCGTCGAGTGCGCGTTCGAGTGTCTGGCGCTCGCCTTCCAGCGCGTCTAGCGCGGCCAGCTTCTCGCTGAGCAAAGCCGGGCGCGCTTCACCCTGGCGGTGCGCCTCGTGGACGAAGCCGCCGAGGTCGCGGAGCGCGACCTCGCGACTGCGCCGCAGGAACAGCAGGCGACGGCGCAGCGACGCCCGCTGGAGGAAGCCCGCGGCCTGCTTGCCGTCCGCGCTCGAGTCAGGAGCCGGCTCGGCCGCAGGGGCATGTAAGCCGGCGCCGATCGGCGCCTGAACGGCGGGGCTCGCGGGCGCCTGAACCCTGGGGCGCACGGGCGCCTGCACGACGGTGTCCGCAGGAGCCTGCACGCCGGTCGCGGCGACTGGCTGCACGCCGGTCTCGGCGGGGCGCCGGGGCGTCGGGCTCGACGGTGGCATTGTCCCCATGCTAACCGCCCGCGCGACGCTCTGGGCCGAATGCGCGGCGCTAGCGCCGCTCTTGACGCGCGAGCGTCAGTGAGTGA
>Ga0302324_100003162_pt1 | contig 37303 bp, 36 predicted proteins | sample Palsa_T0_1_FD_201949 | JGI IMG/M metagenome (GOLD analysis project Ga0302324, IMG submission 201949) | Peat permafrost microbial communities from Stordalen Mire near Abisko, Sweden - Palsa_T0_1 | ecosystem: Environmental > Terrestrial > Soil > Palsa > Peat permafrost | place: Sweden: Abisko... | reverse complement strand
GCCAGGTCCCTCTTGTCCCAAATGCCGAGCAGCCGCAGGAACCGCTGGATGCGCTCCTCCCTCTGCGATTCTGTGCAGCCGTATAGTTTTCCGTAGAAGTTCAGGTTCTTGTAGGCGCTAAGGTCGTCGTACATCCCGACGCTCTCCGGCAGCAGACCTATGATTTTGCGAATATGATATGCGTCCGATTGTTTTCCCACATCGAGGCCGTCGACGTGTGCACTCCCGCTCGTCTTTGAGATGAGACAGGTCAGCATCCTGACAGTAGTAGTCTTGCCCGCCCCGTTCGGTCCGAGGAACCCGAAGACCTCGCCGTCGTTGACGCGCAGGGTGAGGTCCTCGACCGCCGTCGCGTCGCCGAACTTCTTGGTGAGGTTCTCGGTTTCAATCAAGGGCGGTAATGCCGTGTGAGTCAGGGTGGCGGCTATAAGGCGATTGGGAAATTTTATTCGTGGCTGTCTCTCGCGGACGCAGACATAGAACACTCGAAGAACGGCTGGAACTCTACTCCAGGGTAGGAGAACTTCGTTCACGAGGTTTGACGAGCGGCGAGGTCGCCGCCGAAATGGGCATCAGTGTAGACGACGTAAATTACTGGTCGCGAGTAAAGAGGCCAAGCACGGCAAGATACGTGCCAGATCTTAGCCCGCGACCTGACCTCGCGTACCTCCTCTCTGCATATTTGGGTGACGGCCGCACTGCAGGTGAGCAGGACAAGAAAGTCAGGTTCAACGTGGCTGACCCCGCGTTCGCAGACACGTTGAACGATTTGGTTGCTAAAGTCTTGAGGGCCGCTCCCAAGAAGGTGACCCTGGAGTACGGATTCTACTCGGTGAGCTACGATGCGGCCGTGCTGTACGACTACCTACAGCAACCGTTGCAAGGTCACATGTCCCTCATAGAGTCGTTTCCCGGCATGTTCCTCCGGGGCTTTTTCGACGCCGAGGGATACGTCTCACCCATTCTGGATCATTCGGAGAAGGAACTCCGGGGAGTCATAGTAGGAGTGGCCAACACCAACTCGGAATATCTGTCGTGCGTTCAAGGAATCTTGGTAAGATTCGGCATAAGCTCCTCGGATTTCAAGACACACGAGACTGGAGAAGAGATGACTATCCGAGGCAGAACATTCGTTAGAAGACATGCAGTGCATCAGTTGCGAATAACGAAGAAGTCTGACATTCGGTTGTTCCAAACCCATGTCGACTTCTCAATTCCGGCAAAAAAGCAAAAGCTCGAGGATCTCATCCGCATAACAAGGGACTTGGACAGAGCGGATGGATACCGCTGGTTTTTATCGCACTACGAACTTCGTAGTCGCAAATGGGTCAGAGTCGCGCGAGACGACTAGGCAGCAAGCCTTGACGGTTCTCTAGGGATAGGCGTCCCGCGGGTCGGATTTGAGCCGACGACACTCCGGTTACTGTGGCCTAACAAGCTGACGGGTCAGCCGAGAGCCGACCTCTACAGCCGGAAGCTTTTGGTTCCGATTTGGATCTGCCAGGCTGAGCTACCGCGGGACGGTAGCACGCTCAATCTGAGTTTCTTAAGGGTTTCCAGCATCCGCAGCTCTTTTGGCGACTTCGCAGTTCGACCCCGCTATCTTTCCCGACAGGTACAGGACAGAGACGAACATGATTGCGGCTATTGCGAGCGACGTGATGGGGCCGTACGTGAAGGTGAAGGTCGACAACGCAACCGATGGCACAAAGGCGGCAACGAACAGCGAGCCAAGAGGCAAGATGCAGCACGGCGCGCTGCTGCTGAAGAGCGCAGGGACGACGCCAAGGGCGCCAGCAGCCCCGAGACCTGGCAGGCTGTAGCGGGCCGATACTGAGTAAGAGAAGAGGGAGATACTTATTCCGAAGAGGACTGAAAGGAGCAGCGAGAAAAAGACAGGCCCTGCGAGGAGGGTCAGCTGGAGGTGGTCGTTCGGGAACCAGAGATAGCCGAGGTAGTACCATCCCTCGTCTGTGACCGGCTGCGGGTTAGGAAGGTTCCCGACGACCAGGGCCAGATTGAAGGCCTTCGGGTAGTATGAAATCATGCTTTCAGAGAATGTGTAGACGAACCAGAAGCAGGCGGCACTCACGGCAAGGATGGGAGTGAACCTCCTGCTGCGGAACATCGAGGCGATCAGGGAGAAGCGGGCCTCAAGGCCGGTCAAGACAGAAAATACGGCTATGGAACTGCTTTTAAAGTCCGCGGGTCGGGCGGTGCAAAGACATGAGCGCGAAGGCGAAGAAGAAGGCCCCGGCTAAGCGTGCCACGAAGAAGAAAGCAGCGAAGGCGCACGTGAAGGTCGAGGAGACGAAGGGTGAGTCGGTTGCGGTAGTCGAGGCGGAGCCATCCCCCGAGGCTTTCGTGATAGCCAGGCACGAGTATTCGAGCCAGGAGAGGCGCGGGAAGGGGTTCTCTTTGGGCGAGCTGTCGGGCGCGGGTTTGACGTTCATAATAGCCAAGTCGCTCAGGGTCCCGATCGACGTCAGGAGGAGGTCGGTCCTCGAGCCGAACGTTGGTGTACTGAAAGGGTGGTACAAGCCGGCTCCTAAGAAGGCAAAGGAGCCCAGGGCTGAGAAGGAGAAGCCGGTCAAGAAGGCGGCTAAGAAAGCGAAGAAGGAATAGGCTCCTACTAAGCGCCCGTCCTCTCGTGATGAAAGAGGTACTGCTGCGCGTACCCGGCGTATTCACCGAAATAATCCCTGGCAGCGTTAGCCAGGCGCTCGTACGTGGCCTCGGAGAGGCTCGTGCTCCCTGAGATCTTCAGGGCCAACCTCTTTGACAGGTCATCATCGAACAAGCGCGGGTAATACTTTGCCAGGACCTTCGCCATCCAGACGTCTATGGGAAATGCCGAGGTCTTGTCGCATGAAAACAGCAGGACGCAGTCGGCGACCTTCGGGCCTATCCCCAGCAACTTCTTCTCTCCGAGTATCTCTTCCGTGAGAAGCTCCTTCGCCCTTGAGTAGTCGTGCAGGCGGAGCTCTTCGAGGTTCATCCAGCCGCTCGCGACGGCCTCCCCGATGCCCTTCACGAACTTGGCCCTGTACCCAAGCCCGCAGCCGGTGAGCTCGTCTATGCTGGCCTCTGCCAGGACCTGCGCGCTCGGGAACAGCCAGAACCTCTCGCCGTCGAAGTCTACTGCCTCTCCGAAACGCTGGCAGAGGTTGGAGACCATCCCCTTGATCCTAGGTATGTTCGAGTTGGTGGCTATCGCGAACGACAGAAGGCACTCCCATATGTCCTGCTTCATCACGCGGAGCCCGTAGAATGTCTGGACGGCCTCAGTGATGTGGCTGTCTTTCATTATCGATGCGAGGATGCGCTCGAGGTCCTCGTCGAGGCCGAAATAGTGGTAGACCGCTTGGGTGTCGAGGTGCGCCGAGCTGGACGAGCATGTCAGCGTCGCGCCCTCCTGTCTCACCTTCAAGACGCCCCCGGCCACGATGCCGTACCAGTTGCTCCCTTTGTCGGACCAGCGGAACGCCTGTCCGCTGTCGAGGGTGTAGGGGAGGTTGAAGGGCACCCCTTCGGTGTTGATCGTGAACTCGCCCATCTTTTGTTGATGAGCCAGGACTCGCTATAAATTGTCTGCCCGGCAGTTTCAACCGCAGGGGCCCATTGACAAGGGCCGCGAATGACCCGAGCAAGTCGCCTCTTAAATACAAACTCTCATGCAAAGAGGCGTGTAAGCACCCTGAGCTTCCTACTCGACCCTCTGGCCCTCCTGCTGATAGGCTTCGTGGTCGGGAAGGTCTACTACCTCGCTCTGGCCTTTGGCGACCGGGTGTTCACCCGCGGGGAGGTGCGAGAGGGCCTTGTTGCCGCAGGCGCCGGCGTAGTATCTCTCTTCTGGGTCTATAGCGCGTTGCTCTATCTCAACGTGATATACTTCCCTTGGCCCCTCCCGCGTTGGTATCAGGGCAGCAACTGGATGCTGAACTCGGGGCTCCCGCTAGGCCTGACAAGAACTCCGACGACCGACGTCGCAGCTCTCGCAATATTCGCAACCTATCCCGTTTGGTTCCTCATAGGGACGGAGCTCGGCAAGGCAGGCCATCGTCTCAGCGCCGCCCAGAGACTGAGGGAGCGCAAGAGAATCATAAAGGAACTCGCCGAGGCGGAGTTCCCAAAGGGAGGCGCAATCCCGCTGAGCGCCGAAGAGGTCGGGACCGCCGGCAGCGTAGAGACCCTCCTAGAGAGGATCCCACCCCTCTTCCACGACGCGATAACCACGCTGTTGTTCGTATTCGACAGCAGGTTCTTTGTCCTCGCTTTCACGGGCCGGTGGAAGAGGTTCGTAGACCTCGACGAAGAGGAGAAGTGGCGGTACATGGAGGTCTGGGAGGCAAATTCTTTCCTTGTGAGCGTCGCACAGATCCTCAGGATGACCTTTTCCTACGGATACTACACCAATCGGCAGGTATACGGCTTCTTCGACTACAAGGGCCCGATGGTTCCGAACCTGCCGCCTTGGTTCGTACCGGGCCCCGAGGCCGCGAGGATTACCGATGAACCGGGGGGTCCGATATGATCCTGCAGGGGAAGGATGCCAAAGGGCCGGTCTCGGAGCGCGCGGATGTCTGTGTCATAGGGTCGGGTGCCGCAGGTGCCATAATCTCCTGGGAGATGGCCGAACAGGGTCACACCGTAGTGCTGCTCGAGAAGGGAGGGTACCACCCCCGCCAGGACTTCAACCAGCAGGAGGCTGATATGATCCCAATACTCTTCAAGAACTGCGGGTTGCAGTTCACGATCCCGGGAGGGATAGCCGTCGCCCAGGGGAGCTGCGTGGGCGGTTCGACAGTGGTGAACGACGCGGTATGCTTCAGGACGCCTGATGCTGTGCTCGGTTGGTGGCAGGACGAGCACAAGATCGAGGGCATCGGCCCTGAAGCGATGAAAAAACACTTTGAGAGGATCGAGCCGAGAATTTCGGTGAACGAGGTCCAGCCATTTCAGCTCAACCGGAACAGCCTGATCCTCAAGAGAGGCTGCGAGAAGTTGGGATGGGCTTCGGCTCCTAACATGAGGAACTGCAAGGACTGCAGACAGTGCGGGCTCTGCCACCTCGGGTGCTCCTACGGTACGAAGCAGAGCATGCTCGAGACGTACATCGCGGACATCCAGTCTGTTCACGGGGACCGCGTCAGGATCTACGCCGACGCGGCTGCGAATAAGTTGGTCACGTCGGGGGATAGGGTCATAGGGGTCAAAGCGTCGGTGGATTCCGGGAAGGGGAGAGTCCACTCGCTGAGCGTGAAAGCGGACATGGTCGTCGTCTCTGCCGGGTCCATCGCCTCCTCTGAGCTGCTCCTCAAGAGCGGTCTGAATGTCAACGGACGGGTTGGGAGGAACGTGGCCATCCATCCCTCACCGGCCATGATAGGCGACTTCCAGGAGGAGGTGAGGGGCCACGAGGGCATCCCAATGGCCTACCACTGTCACGAGTTCAGCGTGGTCAAAACCGGGAAGCGGGGATACATGCTCGAGTCGATCTCGCTTCCGCCGTACCAGTTCTCGCTGCCGCTCCCGGGGTTCAGCTATGACCACAAGGAGCTCATGTCGCGGTACGAGCACTTCGGGCTGATAGGGACTATGGTGCAGGACGAGAGCGTGGGGAGGGTGGTCCTGGGGGGCCCGTTCGGGACGCTCCTGAGGTACGAATTGACCCCGAAGGACTCGGCGACGATGGTCGAGGGGATGAAGAACGCCGCAAGGCTCCTCCTCTCGCAGGGCGCCACGCGCGTGATCACTTCCCAGAAGAAGAGGACCGTGGTCCACGGCGAGGACGACCTCTACCTGATCAAACGAAGGGGGGTGTCGCCGCTTGACATCAACCTTGCCTCTGCTCACCCCCAGGGAGGGAACGTGATGGGAGGAGACCGCGAGCGTTCTGTCGTCGACTCCCACTCGAAGGTGTACGGGTTCGAAAACCTGTTCGTCTGCGACGCCAGCGTATTTCCGACGTCGGTCGGCGTCAACCCCCAGCTCACTGTGATGGCGCTGGCCTCGCGAACTTCGGAACACATCGGGGAGAACTGGGGGAGGATTGTAAAGTGACCGAAGGCAGCCTCTCGACAGGACAGGCGCTCACAGCCTCCTCCCTTGTCAGGCAGGTGTTCCTGATGACCTGGCTCTGGGCCATATTTGCCGGCTTCTACCTGGTGGCCTATGTCTTCTGGGTGCCCAGCTTGTTCGGGAGCATCCCGGAGATGCTTGCCGTAAGTGCAGTCACGCTGTTTTTCGGGGCTGGGTTCCTCCTTGATGGTTTCCTTCGAGCGCTGGAACTGCAGACGTCGACTCGAATGCGGAAGATTCCCATGGTACGCGCAAGGCGAATCCTCGGGGGAGCCCTACTTCTCGCTTACCTTCTGGTATACGTTCCGCCTCAGGGGAGGATAGTGGCCCACTGGCCGCTTGACCTCGCAATAACGGCTCTGTCAGGCGTGATAATGATGGCCTACGGGCTGCTGAACGTCTGACGCCAGTCGGTGGGCTTGGAGAGATAGAGCGTGGATCAAGGTCAATCGCGGACCCCGAAAGACGAAGTCGGCCATCGACTTGCGAGAGACGCTAACTGGCCACAAACAGTTCGCCGATGAATGCGGGCTCTCTAGCTGCCTTCTTTACGCTGTCTGTTCTTCCGTTCCCTCCGAACCAGGAATACGCCCCAAGCCCCCCCGAGGGCCCCGAGACCCGCCGCTGCGGCCGCTGCTGGGAGAGAGCTGCTCAAGTGCTCGACCACCGCGATTGTGTCCGACAGCGGCGCCAGCACTGGCTTCACGTAGCCGTCTACCACGGCGACAAAGTCGGAGAGCGGGGCGGTCACAGGCGCGACGTACCGGTCCGCTGCGCTCACGAGGTCGGAGAGTGAAGCGACGGCAGGAGCAGCATATGCGTCTGCGACCTGCACCACGTCCGACAGCGCCGCGCTGGCAGAAGGGCTGCTGTGGTCGGCGACGTTAACATCATCCTGCAGGCTCGCGGGTATCGTCGCCCCGGCCGAATAGACCGTCAGGGTGAAAATTGCGGCACAGGGCGAAGGTATGACGGGGTAACACGAGACCCCGGACCCAAGCCCTTCGCCGACCCGTATGGTGTAGACGCCAGAGGGAACGTTGGTAGCTGAAGAGACAGTAACCGCGAATGCACCCGTAGGTGGCGCGCCAGACCCCTCGGACGGTACAGCGGTCAATGAAATCCCCTGCGCCTCCGGTGAGATCGAGTAGGCGATAACCGCGCTGGTGGGGACGTCACCGAGGATGGTCGCAGTGACGGCTGAAGTGAAGGTGCCGTCCACTCCCGGAACGACAAAGCCTGAGCCGGGGTTGATGGATACTGACTCTACGATATCCTCGGCAGGTTCGACCATGAGCTCGAATGTCGGCTGAATGCACGCACCGCTGCAGTCCCCGCCTGGCGCGAGGTTGTCGTCCACGGTGATTGTGTAGTCCCCAGGGGCGGCCGAAGGTGTAACGGAGACGGCCATCGTGAATAAGCCGGAAGGGGGTGCGCCGAGGTAGTACGGCGGGTCGAACGAAATGGAGACGCCACTCGGATCGCCGCTGATGGTCGCAGACGGAGTCTCCTCAGCGAACGCGTCCCCGGAGATAGAGGGGATCAGTGCGGTGGACAGTTCGCCCCCTACACCTGCCGTCAGGCTACCCGAGACCGAAGGGAGAGAATCCAATGTCAGACTGTTCAGGGAGTCGAGGCTCATGGGAGGGACCTGCGTTGAAGAAGTGGAGGAGGTGGAGGAAGATGACGAAGAGCTCGAAGTCGAGGATGTCGTCGACGTGGACGAACTGCTTGAAGTCGTGGTTGATGTCGTTGAGGACGTCGAGCCTGAAGGCGGGAGCGCTAGTCCCATTTCTACCCAAAAATCAGCGACCGAAGACAAAGTAAAGGGAAAGAATGTCGGCGAGGACACACCGCTTGTGGCGTATTCGGCGTTGCCCCCGTCCGTACCACCGCTTGACCCGGGAGACAGGGTAAAGCCAGCACCTGCAGCCGTAGAGACCAGGCTGGGAAGTCCAACCATGCTAACAAGGAAAGCGCCGCTCTGAAATGATGCCGATGTTGAGGCTGTAGAGATAGAGCACGGAGGACTAAAACAATTACCGCCCGCGGCTTCATAGACAGCCCCAACAGTAGTAACTCCGGATACTTCGTAGACGTAAGCCCCACCCTGTATGGCACCGGCGAAAAACACGGAAATAGAATCTGGTCCACTCGAAGAAAGTGTGGCGTCGTAGATGTAAATGTTCATGGGACTAAAGGTCCCTTCTGCCACTAGCGTGAATATTGATCCTAATGTGTCGTCGACAGTACCTACATAGCCAGAATAAACGGCGACCGCGACTACAACCACATCACCGGCCGTTACTGAACTTGGGAAGGAAATCGCGGACGGAGAGCAAAATGTGCCCGCGCAGCCACCGTTGTTCTGCTGGACGAGTGTGGAATCAGCCCGCGCCGTCGGGGCGTTACCGAGCACAGAGATAACAAAAATTACAAAGATCGCAAAAACAGCGAGCGCGGGGAGTCGGACTCTGCTGGATCTTGTTGATGCCGTTGTCGGTGCCATAATATCATCTGCAGCTGCCGTGGACTGGCGAGGAGTTTGATGGAGCTACAGAACGTGAGAACCCGCCGTTGAGCTGGGCAGTATACTGTTCTGTATTCGGGGCGATCAGACTGGCCCGGGGGATTCCAAGCGCGCCCGTCTCGCTCAACTCATCTCAGGATACCGTGAACTGGATCGTGACCAGGAGAGAGTCGCCGCTCGCCACAACGATGGGCGTCGCGTTCAGGTCAAGGTAGTCGAAGCCTTCAGTGTGACCGTAGGTCGTGAGCTGGGACAGCGTCCCTGCGTCGACCTCCAGGACCGCGCAAGGAGTCTGCGAGATGGTGTAGATGCAGTTTGTGGGGGTGAACGTCGTTGGACCAAATGTCGCCTGCGTTATCCAGCCCGTGCAGAGCGGGGGTATGGACGCGCCCGTGCTTGGGTTAGGGTCGCAGCCCAGCGGGGTAAGGATGTTCGTGGCGCCGATTTCTGCCTGGCAGCCTGTCTCAGAGAAGGCGTACTCATTTTCAGCGCCCGCGTTATCAGCGCAGGACCCGCCCTGCTGGGTGATGTCCGCCGGACCGAAGACGATCGCGACGGCGTTGATGAATGAAGAGCAGGACCCGCTCGCCCCAGTAATCGAGCCTGGTCCGATCGGGGCCGTACTGCCGCCGTCGGAGCCCGGTATGCAAGCAGCGAGCGCATTGACGCCGGCGTTGGTGAGGGGGTCAGGCCCCGTCCACGTGGACACGACGCTCCCATCCGACCCGAGCACCTTGATCGTCTCAGTCCCACTAAGGAGCAAGCCCTGGCTCTCCTTAGCGGTCGAGTTGGGGTTCAACACGTTCGCCAGCAAGCTCGAGCCTAGCAGGATACCGATGACTAAACTCCCTACAATAGCGAGCGACAGCTTCAATTTTGGCGAGACTCGCAAATAATGACAGCGTATCGCGGACATATGCCCCATAAAAGTCTTGGGAATTGGGAGTGCACGTCTCGCGCATGGTCGTAGAGGCGCGCATTGGCGGTTAAATGGAAATCTTCACTGCAATGCCGGGTGCCTGAGAGAGAATGGATCAGTCGATCGGCAGGGCAGCTCAAGAATCCCCGGCCATTGAGCTCACTGATGAAGAAAAGGAGATCCTGACATATCTCGGGAGCTCGAAACGTATCGACCTCAGGTGGCTGAGCGAGGAACAGAAACTGGAGATAAAGACGGTCCTCGACAGACTGCACAACGAGAAGAGGATGTCGCTGCTCCGCATCTCGAAGGAGGTCGGCAGGTCGTACACCGCGATCTGGGGACTCTGCAGGGCCCTTGAGATTCACACTAGGACAGTCGCAGAGGCGGACAGGGAATCGGCGGTGGCGAGGTCGAAGCACAAGCGGACTCCGTTCGCCGGCACGGAGGACGACAGGTGCTACATGCTCGGATTCAAGAACGGAGATCTGACCGCATGGCAGGTAAGCGGTACGTCGGTCATGGTTACTTCGACTACTACGCATTCGGCTTTTGCAAAACTGTTCCGCGAACTCTTCCAGGCCTACGGGCACGTGTACGAGTACCCGATGTTCGAAGAAGGGAATGGCTACAAATGGAAGGTCGCGACGAGGCTGGATAATAGCTTCCGATTCCTCATCAATACTTCCGAAGCAAGCTTAGAAATCGTGTCCAAGGATAGATCCACACTTCTGGCTTGGCTCGCTGGGATCATCGATAGCGACGGGCACATAAGGGTCGGACAAAACAACAATCAGGCAAGAGCAACTCTTTCGGTTTACAGCGTCAACCGGTCTTTCTTGACTTCTCTACGGCAAGCCACCGAGAAAATCGGCTATCACTTCGACGGACCCTACCTCACCGCGAGAAGAGGAGATACCACTCCGAAGGGCATCACTTACAAGCAGGACTTTTGGAACATCGCACTTCAGCGTACGGCTGAATCACAGGCACTCCTTCAAGAGCTACCCTTGAGGCATTCCGAGAAACTCATGCGTAGAGAATTGGCGCTTTCCGTCGATTCTTCCACAAGGTGGAATGACGTCGAACCCGAGATTCTGAAGCTGAGAGGAGAGATTCATGCTCAGGTCGCCGCATTCGTTCGCCGAGCCGAGGTGAGTTACCTCCTAAAGCACAAGAAGAAACTAGTAGATTGAAAAAGGAAGATTACAAAAAAGAGAACGTGTGGGCTACGTTGCATTGCCGAAGCGCTTGCCCACATCTTCCCAGTTGACTACGTTCCACCATGCGTCTACGTACTTCGCGCGGTCGTTCCAGTACTGCAAATAATATGCGTGCTCCCATACGTCCAGCCCGAGCAGTATCGGCATCTGCGGCAGGTGCATGAAGTTCTGCTTCTCCACCTGGGTCAGCACTAGCTGGTCCAGCTCAGAGTCGTAGAGCAGCAGCGCCCAGCCCGAGCCCTCGACGGCCTTGGCCGCGTCGCTGAACTGTGCCTTGAACTTGTCCACGGAGCCAAAGTCCGCCGTTATCTTGTCGGCGAGCTTGCCCGAGGGGTTCCCTCCTCCTCCCTTGCCGGCAGCCGCCATGTTCGTCCAGAAGATCGAGTGGAGCTTGTGGCCTCCGACGTTGAAGCTCAGGTCCCTCAGGACCCCCCTGACGTCTATCTGCAGGGTCCCGGCGCGGGCCTTCTCCAGCTTGTCCAGGGCGGCGTTTGCGCCCGTCACGTAGGCGTTGTGGTGCTTATCGTGATGCAGGGTCATTATCTGCTGCGAGATGTACGGTTCCAGTGCGTTGTACGCATATGGTAGCGGTGGCAGCGCGTATGTCTTAGCCATGAACCTGAAGGCGTTGCCGAGTCGTTAAAACCTTTGTGCAGGCCCGTGCCGTGTGATTCGATGTCTCAGGCCGTGAGGGAAGGCTTCTCTTTCTTGGCGTGGTTCCAGTCGTCGAGGAACCTCTTGAGGCCGATGTCGGTCAGCGGGTGGACCATCAGCTTCTCCAGGACCTCCGGCGGCATGGTTGCGATGCCCGCCCCTGCCTTGGCCGCTTCCAGCACGTGCTGTGGGCCCCTGATGCTGGCCACCAGTATCTCTGCCTCGAACCTGTAGTTCTGCCTTATCTGCACCAGGTCTTCGATAACCTGCATCCCCCTCTGGCCGATGTCGTCAAGACGGCCGATGAAGGGGCTGAGGTATGAAGCGCCGGCCTTGGCTGCCAGCAACCCCTGGGTGGCCGAGAAGATGAGCGTCACGTTGACGGGGATCCCCATCGAGCTGACGGTCCTCGTGGCCTTCAGTCCCTCGGGGATCATGGGAATCTTGACCACCACGTTCTTCGCCAGCTTCGAGAGGTGCTTCGCTTCCTTGACTATCGCATCGTGGGTCGTGCTCACGACCTCGGCGCTCACAGGACCGTTCACCTCCTTGCAGATCGAGACTATGATGTCCTCGAAGTCTCCCGGCTCTCGCGAGATGAGGGAGGGGTTCGTGGTTATTCCGTCGATCAGGCCCATCTGGTTGTACTTCTTTATCGAGGCAAGGTTGGCACTGTCGAGGTAGAACTTCATCGTGTTATCGGGCCCGGTTTTTGATATTTAAGGGCTATCATGAAGGGCTCTGTTAACTCTTAGGCTCATGGGCCAATAATTCAGGGTGTTAACTGTCGGCTCATGGAAATGCCCGTTCAAATTACTTCAAAGTTTTATCTAATACGATAACAGAGCGTAGTATATTGACATCTGGCGGCTTGGCCGAGGAAGCACCGCCGACAGAGCAGGAATCAAGGTTGAGGGAGAGAACAAATGGCTTACAATCATCCAAAACGCAGCGCGTAAACCTTCACAACTCAGCGAAGCCTGATTCACACGGCACGTAAAGGGTTTATATAGAAAATGGGTAAACGGTGTTTTAGTGAGCCACATGTTTGACTATCTGATTCCTGTTGTCGGCGCACTCTCAGCGGGAGTAGTTTCGACAATAGCAGGCGTCTTCGTCTGGACAACGGCGTTGCTGGAAAGCGACAGCGCATTTGTAGCGTTCTTGCTACTTTACATCGCTTTCGTCATGTACTATATGACCTATCGCAGTTTGGTTCTACGCGAACGCGGTATGTCGTAGTTTGTCAAAATGGTACTCTGAACGACAGACTGTTGTATTAGGCGCACTGATGCTGGCACTGATATTTGAGGCGGTAGTCGATAGTGAAGTCTTGACTTCAATAGATGGAATATCAGACATCGTGATTAGAGGAGGTCTCTTGGCTTCAATAGTTTTTCTCCCGACGCTCACTGTGTTCTTCTTGATGAGAGAGCTTAAGGGCTGGCTGCCGCAAACACTCAGGTCAAGCCCACTCGACTTGGCCGACCCAAAAAACATGATGTATTGTAGATCGTGTGGAATTGCCATCGCAATCGACTCAAGGTTTTGTAGTGGGTGTGGAAAGGACACGAGTACCGTCACCACTAAAATCTGATGAGCCGACGGTTAACACCAGCTCAATTACCCTCGATGAACCTAAGAGTTAACGGAACCCCCGGATGGATTCCGGTTAGTCTTTAGTCATGAATGGAATGGCGGTGGGACTTTCGCCCACCGGTTGCTTTGCGCAACTGACGGTGGGAATCGAACCCACACAGCCCTACGGCACTGGCTTGAAAGGCCAGCTGAGTTAGCCAATACTCCCCGCCACCGAGCCAGAGGTAATCTCAACCCTCTTTTAATCCCCGCCAATCTCACCCTCAGATGACGACAGTTAACAGCCCCACAATCATCGCCCCGATGACGAAGAGTTAACAGAACCACAAATGGATAACCATAATACAGAATGCTTCAAACCGTTCCCGCAATGATACCTAAGAAAGATTACTCCCCACTAATCCGCGACTTGGAAAAAGTTCAAGATAAACACATAGAAGAACTTGTCTGGTTCTATCCCCCATGTCCGAAATGTGAACAACGAATACCTCTTACCAAGGTATTCATGGGGCCTGAACTTCTTTGCCAAAATTGTAACACATCCTTCAAATTAATTGAACTTGGTAAGACCGGCAAACAACGCGATATTAGTCCAGACGATCCAGACATCAAGGTCGCTGCTGGAAGACTCGTTAGAGAGAATAAGTGAAACTGCGTCAATCCCGCATGAGCCGACAGTTAACACCCTGAAGAATCCGCCCCATGCGCCGAAGAGTTAACAGAGCCTCATGAAGAGCACCTGTTCCGGGTCAGCTTAACTACCGTCCAGGCACGCCGATGGGCGTTTGAACCCGGTCATCGAGGCGATAATGTCCCGGAGGACGATAAAGAAGATGGACGCCGAACGGATGCCAGAGAGCGCGGACATCGACACGATAATCCAGGCGGCTACCTGGGCACCGAACCACCACATGACCGAGCCATGGAGGTTCGTCGTCATCACCGGAAGCGCGCGCGTCAGGCTCGGCGACGCGCTGGCGTCTGCTCTCAGGACGAGTTCGAAAGAGGAGGTCGTGCCGGAGCGCCTCGTCGTCGAGAAGAACAAGCCTCTCTCCGCGCCCGTCATCATCGCGCTGATCGCGCGGCCAAGTGAAAAGGAGAACACGGTGCTCCAGGAGGAGATCGTCGCGGCAGGGGCAGCGCTGCAGAACATGCTGCTCGCAGCCCAATCGCTCGGACTGTCGACCTCCGTCAGGACCGGGGCCCACTCTTACACAGACGAACTGCGCGGATTCTTCGGGATGGAAGAGCGGGAAAGGTTCATCGGCCTGGTCTACCTTGGTTACGCGTCCGGAATGGCGCCTCCGGGGAGGAGGACGCCCCACGCCGGGATGGTCTCCTGGATGCGGGACTGACCGGGCGCTCAGCCTTCCGTTTCGGTATCTTCGGGGAGGACCTTCCGCTTCGACAGCGCGGAGGGCCACCAGTTGTACTTCTGGGCTAAGCCCATGAGGGCGGGGACGAAGAAGAGGATTACCAATCCGACGTCGATGACCACCGCGGCGGCCACTACGAAGCCAATCTCTCCGAGGAGCGCTATGCCCGTGAAGATGAACGACGAGAAGACGGTGGCCAGGACGAGCCCGAGGCCGAATATCGTGACCCAGGTCTTGTTCAGGGCGGTCTTGATAGCGTCGTTGTCCGACCTGCCCTTCATCGCCTCCTCTCTGATCCTCGTCACGAAGAAGATGTCGTAGTCTATGCCGACCCCGAGCATGGTGACGACCACGAACAGGGGCGCAAAGTCCAGTATCGGGAGGTTCTGGATGTAGTAATAGATTATCGAGAGCATCGCCAGCGAGAACGCTACGCTCGAGAGGATGGTCATGATAAGGCGGATCGGGGTGAACGCGGACCTGAGCTGGATGAAGAGTATCACGTAGATCGCTGCTGCGAGTACAACGATGACCTCGGGGAGGACCCCGTTGAGGAAGTTCTGGTTGTCGTACGTGGACTGCGTGGTGCCTGCATAGTAGACCTGGACGCCGGCGACGTGTGGTGCCTTCGCGACGGTCGACTCCATCTTGAGCAGGGTGTTGATCGCGGCCTCGCTCTGCGAGTCGCTGGAGAGCCCGACGACTATCTGCGCGGTCTTGTTGTTGAGCCCGATGTCGGAGAGCATCCCGGCGAGGTACTGGGCCTTCTCAGGCTGCGCCAGCTGCTGGACGCCCGTGTAGTTGAACGGTGCGCCGTACGGGCGCGTGGGGCCGGACACCGAGACCACGCCGTTGACCGATGAGGCCGACGAGCTGATCGCCTCGAGCTGGTTCATGAGCGTCTGGTTGAATTGTCCGTCGTCTAGCAGAATTGGGGTCGGGGTCGTGACGACTATCACGGTCGGTCCCGTGGTCGCGCTTCCGAGCTCCTGCGTGATCACCGTGAGCCCGTGGTTGCTCGGGAAGTCTGGGAACAGCTTCAGAATGTCGGCGCCACTCGGTGTGGTCACCGCGACGTAGAACGCTCCGGTCGCGAGTGCCACCACCACGACGACGACTACCACCTTGTGCCGGAGCGTCCTCTCGCCAAGCCGGGTGATACGGCTGTACTTCGGACGCTTGACGTCACTGCGGACCTTGATCCCTGGCCAGAAAAGCCGGTCCTTGAAGGCGAGCTCGAGGGAGGGAAGGAGCGTAAGGGCGGCGGCGATGAGGATAGAGACTGCGATCGCTATCGCCGTCCCGACCCCGCTGAACAGCGGGACATTGGCCACGGCCATGACGATGTAGGCGACGACCACCGTGACACCGGCCGTCAGTACAGCCTGTCCTGCCCACCTGACGGACGTGGAGACGCTCTCCTCGATGGTCCGGCCCTTGATGCGCTCCTCCCTGGTCCTGCGGAGCTGGAGGACTGAGTAGTCGATTGCGAGGCCGAGCACCAAGAGGATGGTGAGCGAGGGAGTCAGGAAGGTGAGCGTGCCGTGCCCGATATCCACGACGCCGAAGTAGATCACCGGGAGGCCGATGGCTATCGCTATACCTCCTACGAGGACGGGGACTATCGCTGCGAGCGGGGCAAGAAGAAGGAGCCCTACGATAGCCAGGGAGGCGAGCACTCCCGGAACCACGGTGACTTCGAGCACAGGGCCAAACACCTTCGAGATGTCCGAGGTGAGCACCGCGCCGCCGGTCACGTAATAGGTACCAAGAGCGGGAACGGCGGAGCTGGAGATGGTACTCCTGAACGCGGCTATCATCGGGTCGGTGGGCGAGACGGCGAAGTTGTAGATGACTAACATCGTGCTGTTGTCGGGGCTGATGAAGTTCTTTGTCAGCGAGCTCGACAGCACGAGGGGGTACTGCAGGTAGCTCTCGTTGACGACGGCGGTCTCGAGGCCGGCCCTGACCTGAGATGGGCTGGCGCCCGAGCCGAAAGAGGAGAGGAGTGCGGTGAGCGAGGCGACGCGGACTGTGAAGAGCGGCGACGAGGCGAGGGAGGCCGCTGTGTCATTGGCGACAATCGCCGAGGCAGCGTCCCAGGACGATGTCCCGGACGAGACGGCCCCGCCGTCCATGGAGGCTATGGTGGCGTTGGCCTGGGCCACCTGAGGCAACAGGGAAGGGACCAGCGAGACGAGGAAGGAGTACTCAGTCGAATACAGGCTGCTCATGCCTTGGAAGCTCCCGGACAGGGCCGGGTCCGATGCCAGGGACTTGTTGAGCCCGATGACCGCCGACTGGACGGCAGGCGAATACATCTGGCCGTTCTGTAGCACCACTATGATCCCGTTGCCTCCCGTGTTGTTCTGGGACGGGAACTGGGCGTTGAAGATGTTTTGAGCGACCTGCGACTCTGCGTTCGAGGGGCCCCCAAAGTTGGAGCCTGCGACGTTGTAAGACACGGCCCCGAAGAACGTCGGAATCTGGGACCCGATGGCCACCAGACCGATTATCCAGCAAAGTATGACCAGCTTGTACCTTTTTTTCAGGAATGAGCTGAGAACGTCGAACCGCGAATCGGGCATCCAATAGGGCGGCCCGATAACCTGATTTAAGTTTTGGTCGGATACGCAGGGCTGGCGCGGGTGGACTTGTCAGGACGACTTTCTGACGGCCATCGCCGCTTCCTCTATCTTCTCGGGGGTCAGGCCGTACTTCTTGAACAGCTCGGGCGCTTCTCCGCTCTCCCCGAACCTGTCGTTCACTCCAACGCGTTCGACCCTGACAGGGTAGTGCTTCGTGACTGCCTCGGCTATGGCGGATCCCAGTCCCCCGTAGATATTGTGCTCCTCGACGGTGACTATCGACCCGCACTGCTTTGCAAGCCGCGCCACCAGCTCTTCATCGAGCGGCTTTATCGTATGGGCGTCAACCACTGAGGCGCTCACTCCCTTCACCCTCAGGGACTCCGCGGCCAGCAGGGCCTCGGGGACCATCATGCCGCATGCGAATATAGCGACATCGCTCCCCTCCCTGAGGACGTTGAGCTTTCCGAGCTTGTAATCGAACCCCTCCTCGTAGATGATGGGGGACGTGGACCCCTTGACGATGCCCCTCGTCAGCCTCACGTAGAACGGGCCTTGTATGTCGGCAATCGCCTTGATGATGGACTTGGCCGAGACGGAGTCTGCGGGCACGACCACCCTCATCCGCGGAATCGCCCGCATGATCGCAATGTCCTCAAGCTGCTGGTGCGAACCCCCGTCGGGGCCGACCGAGATGCCACCGTGAGAGCAGACGAGCTTCACGTTCAGGTCGGCGTAAGCCACGATGTTCCTGATCTGGTCCACGCACTTGCCCGGTATGAATATGGCGTACGTCCCGGCGTAGGGGGTCTTCCCGGCGAGCGCCAGCCCTGCGGCCACCCCTACCAGGTTCTGCTCCGCTATGCCCAGGTTGAAGAAACGGTCAGGGAACTTCGCCCCGAACATACCCGACTTTATCGACTCGGTCGTGTCCGCCCCGAGCACGACGACCTCCGGGTGGGATGCGCCGAGCTCGACCAGGGCCTCCCCGTAGGCGCTGCGCATCGAGCCAAGCTTCTCTAGCATCAGGCAGCCCCCCTCGCTACCTTGGCGTTGACCTTGAGCCGGGCTATGGCCGCGACGGGGTCGGGCTGTCCATATACGGCCGCTCCCGCGACGAACGCGTTCCCCCCTCTTTTCGCTACCTCGTTGATGTTACCGGCGTCGATGCCTCCGTCTATCTCTATGTCGATGTCCAAGCCCCTCTCATCGACCAACTTGCTGATCTTCTCTATCTTCGGGAACTGGTGCGTGTCCATCTTCTGATAGCTGAACCCGGGGTTGACGGTGAGGATGAGTATGGAGTTGAGCCTGTCGAGGCTGTCCTCTGCCCACTTGGGGAGGTCGGTCTCGGGTTTGAGGGCCAGGCCCATCTTCTTGCCGAAGCCGTTCACTATCGTGTATAGCGCGTCGAGGTCGGCCTTGTCGATGACCTCTGCCTGGAAGATTACCGTGTCAGAACCAGCGTCGAGGAAGTCCTGCACATACCGTCTGGGCTGGCTGATCATCAGGTGTGTGTCGAACTTTAGGTCGGTCGACTTGCGCAGCGCCTTCACTGTGCCTGCCCCGAAACTGATGTTCGGTGCGAACTGCCCGTCGATGACGTCCAGGTGAACCATGTCTGCACCCCCCTTTGTCGCAATGTCCACCGCACCCCTCAGGTTGCCCAGGTCATATGCGAGGATCGAAGGCGCGATCTTGACTTGTCTCATCTATTTCAATTCCTTGTAGATGTCCGTGATCTTGTCCTTCGATGGTGCTGTACCGTGATATGTCGGGGACCACTCCATGAAAGAGACGCCTTTGCCCTTGACCGTGTGGGCGATGATTATCGTGGGCCTGTGCTTGGTCATCTCGGCGGCGTCGAAAGCGTCGATCAGCTGAAGGTAGTCGTACCCGTCCACCTCTATCACGTTCCAGTTGAACGCCCTCCACTTCGATGCCAGCGGCTCAAGAGGCATGATCTGCTCCGTCAGGCCGTCCTGCTGTATTCCGTTCCTGTCGATTATCGCCGTCAGGTTGTCCAGCTTGAACTTTGACGCCGACATGGCCGCCTCCCACACCTCTCCCTCCTGCTGCTCCCCGTCGCCCATCAGCACGAACGTCCGGTAACTCTTCTTGTCGACCTTCGCAGCGAGCGCCTCGCCCACACCGACGGAGAGACCGATGCCCTCTGACCCTGCCGGCATCTCGACTCCTGGAATCTTGAGGTCCGGGTGCCCCTGCAGAAGGGCGCCGAGCTTGCGCAGCGACTGCAGCTCAGCGGCGGGGAAGTAGCCCGCCTGGGCGAGGATGGAGTAGAGCAGCGGGGCGGCGTGGCCCTTGCTGAGGATGAACCTGTCCCTGTCCGCCCACTTCGGGCTCTTCGGGTCGTGCTTCATCTTGTAGAAGTATAGCGTGACCAGAAGCTCCACCGCAGAAAGCGACCCTCCAGGGTGGCCCGAGCCCGCCTCGGCCAGTGTGCCCAGGATGAGCTTCCTTGTGCTCCTTGCTATCTCCTGAAGCCTCACAGCCTCCCGGGCAGTCTCCATCTTCTATCTATCTCCTCACGGGGGCCTGCGAAATCTTCTGCAAAAAGTCACCCAAGTTTACGAACGCGTTCTGCAGGTCCCCGACCGTGAGCGTTACATTGCGGGCCTTGTCACTCCTCGCCGGACCCGCGATGTTGCACAGGCAAGCGGCCTCCGCCATGGTCGCCCCGGACGCGACGGCCAATGCAAATACGCCAGTCATCGTATCTCTCACTCCGACCTTGCTGAAGAAGTTGCGCCTGCCATAGATCGGCGGGAAGTTCGTGATCAGCTCCTTCTCGAAGACCGTCATCCCCTGCTCCCCTCTTGTTATCAGGATACCCTTGCAATCCAGGCGCTGCATGAGGTTGACGCCCATGTTCCTGAGGCTGGTCTCGTTCACCATGCTCATCCCAGTCGCATGTGTGGCCTCCTCGAGGTTCGACTTGACGTAGGTCACGCCTGTGAAGTCGAGGTAGTGCCTCATCTTCGGCTGCGCGACCACGACGGTGTTATTCTTCTGGGCAGCTGTGACTATCCCGTCTATGAGGGCTGGTCCTATCACCCCACGGTCGTAATCCGAGAGCACCACAGCGTCGACCTGCGGAATCTCGGCCTCGGCCGACTCCACGAAGGCCTTGGCGGTGACGACCGGGATGTCCCGGCGGGTCTCCTGGTCGATCCTAAGATAGTGAAGGCGGTTTACCATGATCCAGGTGCGGAGCGATGTGGGCCTGTTCTTGTCCACAGCTATTCCCGCCGCGTTGACGCCGCTCCGGATCAGGTCTTCCCTCAGCCAAGAGCCCTGCGCGTCGTCGCCGACCGCGCCCAAAACTGAGACAGAAGCTCCGAGCGAGGTGAGTTCCCGGGCCAGGTTTGCGGCACCCCCCGGGAGAAGCGTTTCGCCCACATAGTCACCCGCTGGCACCGGAGCCTCACGCGCCAGCTTCCTTGCAGAGACTTCGACGAACCTGCTGACAATAAGGTCCCCGATGACGAGTATGCGCCTGCCCTGAAATTTAGAGAGGACCGAGGAAAGACGTTCTACAGACAGGTTTTCCATAGTACCCGCTAGGCCCCTTGATTTTCCCCCGCGACGGCCTCATTTTAAGAGTTTGGTGAAGCGAAGCCTCTACAGCTTTTCCAAAAGGTCGGCCCGCGTCGGTGGTCTAGTCTTCGGCCTTCTTGCTTTCCTTCGTACGCTCTTCCTTCCACTTCTCCTCGAGCAGGTTGCCCACGACGACGACCGCCTTGGCTATCTCCCTCTGCATGGCCAGCGGGTCGTAGTTTTTGGGTGCGTCGTACTGCAGGAAGCGTGCGTTCGGGTCGAGGTTCATAAAGTCCTTGCAGGACTCGTAGATCCCGAGCAGGGTAGGTCCATCGAACTTCTTGAGGTCGGACCTCCAGGCATGATGGAACCCCTTGCCGCTGACGAAAGTGACCTTGACGTTCCCCTCTGCCTCTTCCCTCACACTCATCCAGAAGACCCTGGATGCAGGGTCTTCCTCTAGCTCTCCGCTCTTCAGCCTTGCCTGGTATCGCTTCTTGCGCGTGGCGACCTCGGCCGCCTCGATCTCGAACCTCAGGGCGACCTCCTTCGAGGTAAGGCCTAGCTTCGACAGATAGTAGCATCCCTCGTCGAGGGTGTCGTCATCTACTTCGCTCGGGGAGGGCGTCGCTTTGGAACTCAAGGCTTCATCATCGCTTCTCCGACGGGTGCCGATATACGTTGCCATGGGCTCGTGACGGGCTTCACGGGACCAGGGAGAATTCCTGCAGGATCTTCACCTGCAGCTTGATGACCCGCTTGCTCTTCTTCCACCTGAAGGCCCTCCCGACATCCATGTTAGCGATGTCGGTCGCCCTGAGGGCGTTCGGTCCGAAGAGCGTGTCCCGTCGAGCCTCGACGAAAGGGTCCGGCACCTCTTGCATGCTCGCCGTCTGGACGATAGCGGCGACGTGGGTGTTCCCAAGCTCGGCGAGCCTGAAGATGCGGTGCACGCCGTTCGATATTATCAGCCTGGAGACGCGCCCCCCTTCCCTGTCCATACGCAACGGTACCTTGAGCACCTGGATGAACGGGAGGCCAGGGCCGACCAGGACAGGTATGGCCTTCACGTCGTACCGGGCGCTCGACGTTTCCGCTGAGAGGTCGAGGTCATGGAGAGGCTTGAGAGGCATAGGCGGGATGAACCGCATGTTGTCGTCCTCGGATGAGAACTGGTACAGGTAATTTGTCTCACCCGGGTCCCCCTTCGGATAGCCGAGGAACGTAGCGTCTATCTTCCCGCCCTGCACCGGTGCGCCAAGACAGTACTGGGCGACCTCGTCGTCAGTCAGCTTCCGGGAAAGGCCCTGGAACGACTGGCGAGCGTGCTCCAACTCCACGTACGTCTGCGGTGTGATCAGCTTCGAGATGGGCACGTATGCGAGCTCGTAGGTCGTTGGAAGGTATGCCCTGTAGGCGGTCAGAAGTCCCTCTATCTTCGCAAGCGTCTGGGTTGACGCATTGAGTCGGACGAGTTCCGAGTCAACGGCGTCAAGGGTCTCACGCGGGGTCGACCGGAATACCTCTGACTTTGCCTTCCACTCGGCCATCAGCGCGTCTATGTCGACGGGGTCCGAACAAAACGCGTCAAGCCTGATGTCGGCTACATCCCTCTGGGGGAGAGCGCCGATCGGATACTGCCGCTCCATGTAGCCGTCGGGGAGCATGACCGCAATCGGTCGCGGCGAGATTTATGTCTGATGAACGGGCAGTCCCTTCGGCACCTCCCTTTCATGCGCTTGACGGGCCGGCTACTTGATGAAAGAGCCGGCGAACGCGTACCTGTTCGCCCTGAGCACGTCATCCTCGTCAAGGATCCCGTTCCTGAGCAAAAAGTCGAACTCTCCCCTCAGGTTTGTCATCAGCATCTCGGGGCCGTCCGTGTTTATCGTGTACTTGATGTGGTGCGACTCGAGGGCGCGGAAGACCTCCTTCATGTGGCCGACGCCCTTTATCACGCGGGTGTTCAGGTTGGAAGACGGGCAGACCTCGAGGGTGATGCCGTGCTCCCTGACCATCTCCAGGGTCTTGTCGTTCTCGATCGACCTGACACCGTGCCCTATCCTATCAGGGTCGAGGTTCTTGATGACGTCCCTTACCGAACCATGGCCCTCGTCCTCGCCGGCGTGGACGGTAAGTCCCAGGCCGTTGTCCCTGGCGCGCCTGTATATGTCGCGGCACTCCGCGTATCGGAACTTCGCGCTCGCCGGCCCCGCGATGTCGATCCCCACTACGCCTCTGTTCTGGTAGCGGAGAGCCTTCTCGAGCAGAATCTCGTTGCTCTTCAGGTCGAACGTACGGTCGAGGCAGACGATGAGGCCCGTCTTCACCGGGTACTCCAGGTTGGCGCGGTCTATGCCGCGGACAGCGGCCATCATCACCTGGTCCAGGTCCTGTTCGCCGCCCCTGTTCCTCTTCATCGGGTTGAACCTGAGCTCCAGCAGGGTGATGTTGTTCTTCCGGTAGGCACCCGCTATCGTATGGTAGACTGACTGCTCTATGGCGAGGGGGCTGGACTGGATCAGCTCGGTCCACTTGAACATCTCGAGGTAGTCCTCGAAAGACTTGACCTTCCTCGGGTTGACCGTAATCATGTCGACGAACCGCCAGTAGTCCTTCGTCGGGAGCTTGATCCCCTGGGCGTGAGCTATCTCCCACATGACCGCGGGGTCGACGGAACTGCCGAGGTGCACGTGGAGTTCTGCGAGCTTCGTCTGTGGCCCGAGGAAGTGGGACATCGAGGTCACTGTGGCTCTATAGTGGCAGGCGGCTTCGTGGATATCGCGTAGACCACGCTGACGACGTCGTCGACCTCGTTGGTTATCCTGGTGGAGATCTTCTCCAGCATCTGCGGGGAAGCCTTGTACCAGTCGGCGGTCATGGCGTCCAGGGACTCGACTATCTTTACGGTTACTTGGTAGCCGACCTTGCGCTCATCCCCGTGGAGACCCGTGACACGGTCATCCCCGAGGTAGGCGAAACCCTGCCACACCTTGTTGTAGACCCCGTCCTCTACCAGGACGTCCTCTACTACCTTGTTGGACTCCCTGCATATCCTGGTCTTCTCAGGCGTCACCTCGCCGATTATCCTCACCGCAAGACCGGGTCCCGGGAACGGGTGCCTCTGGAGGACCTTGGCGGGAAGCCCTAGGAGGACCCCGAGGGACCTCACCTCGTCCTTGTAGAGGGCCTTCAGCGGCTCGACCACCTCGAGAGAGAGGTCCTTGGGGAGACCCCCGACGTTGTGGTGCGTCTTGATCACGGAGGCAGGAGCCGAGGTGCGCCCGCTCTCGATCACGTCCGGGTAGAGGGTCCCCTGCGCGAGATAGCGGAAAGGGCCCTTGGTGCGTGCGTAGTGCTCGAAGACGTCCGCAAACACGCGCCCGATGATCTTTCTCTTCTGCTCAGGGTCGGAGACTCCCTTGAGGGCGGTGAGGAACCTCTCGGAGGCGTCGACGAACTCGATAGGTACTGCGAGGTCCTCCTTCAGGAACTTCGAGACCTCGGCGGCCTCACCCTCGCGGAGGAGACCGGTGTCGATGAAGACGCACTGGAGCTTGTCTCCGACCGCCCGGTTGAGGAGGACAGACGCTACCGACGAATCGACGCCACCGGAGACAGCGCAAAGCACCCGGCCCTTGATGCTGGTCGAGAGCTCCCTCCCAGTGTCATCGAGGAAGTTCGACATCGACCATCCCTTCTTCGCGCCGCAGACGTTGAAGACAAAGTTCGAGAGTATCGCGTCGCCCCGCTCCGTGTGGGCCACCTCAGGGTGGAACTGGACGCCGAACTGACGGCCGTCGGCAGATTGGACCGCCGCGAAGGGCGAGTTGTCGCTGACTCCCAGGACCGACATGCCCGTGGGCAGCCTCGTCGCCGAGTCGCTGTGGCTCATCCAGCAGGTGATCTTGTCTTGTGAAAAGCCGTCGAACAGCCCGGACTTGTCGAGTATCCTGACGCTGGACTTTCCGTACTCGCGCCTTGATACCCTCTGGACCTCGCCACCTTGGGCCTGCACTATCAGCTGGTAGCCGTAGCAGATGCCGAGGATGGGCAGCTCGCCCCGGAGGAGCGCCCCGTCCGGGTGTGGAGAAGAAGGGTCGTAGACGCTGGCGGGTCCCCCGGAGAGGATCACCCCGGCGACGCCCATCCCCTTCAGCTGCTCGAACGGGGTGTCAAAGGGGAAGAGGGCGGCGTAGACGCCGAGCCCGCGCACCCTGCGGCAGATCAGGTGCGAGTACTGGCCGCCGAAGTCTAGTACCGCTATCCCGCCGTTCATCAGCGGGCTGCTCAGCTCAGCCGCCCCCCTTCAGGGTGAGCGAATGTACGCCCAGTTCAGTGTATCCGACCGCGGAGACCTGCCCGAAGGTGGCGACGCCCCAGAGGTCGCGGATGCTCTTGGCACCGGCGTATCCGAAAGAGGCGCGCAGTCCGTTGGCGAAGCCGTCGACGACGTCCTCGACCTTACCCGAGTAGTTGACGTATGCCTCGACCCCTTCGTCCAGCCCCTTTGCCGGGACGCTGTATCGGTCCAGTGCGTAGCGCGCCTTCCTGGCCGCGGCGCTGGCCATGCCCCTGTGGACCTTCATCTTCTTCCCGTCCCGCATCACGACTTTGCTGGGGGACTCCTCGGTACCTGCGAGGACCGATCCGAGCATCACAGCCGAGGCACCGGCGGCGAAGGCGAGCGAGGCATCGCCGGAACCACGGACGCCACCGTCAGCGATTATCGGGATGTCGAGGTTGAGCTCGTTGGCCGCGGTCGAAACCTCCGCCACGGCGAAGAGCGTCGGGGCGCCGACCCGCGTGACCTCTGAAGTTATGCAGACGGAGCCCGAGCCTATGCCTACCCTGAAACCGTCGACGCGAGGGAGCTCCGCTGCGATATCGTGCACGGCCCTGCGCGTCCCTATGTTGCCAGCGATGAAGTCCTTGCTCAGATTGGGGAGGACCTTTGCGGCCGCGCTCAGGACGTTGGAGTTGTGGAAGTGCGCCACGTCAGCGACAAGGAAATCCGCCACCTTGTCGAGCGCCTCGCACCTCTTCGCGTCCATCGGCGACACTGAGGCTCCGACTAAGGGCTTTCCGTGGGGGTCGAGGCTCTTCACCTTGACCTTCGAGGCCTTGACCTTCTTGACCTGGTCGACCTGGTCCTCGATGCTCAGGTTCCGGTGGATCACGCCGGCCCCGCCCAGCCTCGCCATCTCGAGCGCGAGCCTCCACTCGGTCACTGTGTCCATCGGCGACGATACGAGGGGGAGATCCAGCTTGATGTTCCTGCTGAGGTTGGTAGCGAGCGAGATGTCGCGCGGCTCAATCTCGCTGCGTCCTGGGAGAAGTATGAAATCCCGGAATGTAAAGACATCAGAAGCATTCTTCAGTTTCGAAACGAAGCTAAGAGGCAAGGTTATTTTGTCCTTGCCAGAGCAAGCACTCCAAAGTGCTATAATAAGCGTTGTGTGGCCCGGGCGGGCTCCTGAAATGAACGGGCGGATCCCGATTATAGCGGCACAGCGAGCGGCTCTCTCTCGAGCCTACGGCCCATGAGGTGGGCGCCAAAAGCGAGCACCCAGATCAGCACGGGGTAGGCGACCAGGCGTTCCATCCCTCCCTGACCGAGGCCGAGGTAAGTCCCGCTCGCATACAGGACCAGGGCGGCGACGGTGACGGCCCCGAGCACTATCGCAAAGTAAGACATGGGGGGCCTGAGCATCCTGTACGACGCTATGGCAGCGACTCCTCCAAAGAAGAACGCTACGAACGACACGGCTATGTGAAGGTCACCCGTGTTCTCGGGGAAGATGCCGACGCCCATCGCACCCCAAGCCGAGAGGGCCGTCAGCCCCCCGATCAACCGGGACCGGCTGATGTAGATGAAGAACGCGCCGATGATGGCCAGGGCGCCCAGAGCGAAGACGCTGGAGTTGAACACGAACGAAGAAGGCTGCATGACGCCGAGGTCGCTTATCGGCTGGGTTGCGACGCTGTAGCCGGGATAGATGAACTGCGCGACTGAGAGCAGGACGATGAACTGCGCAGCCGCGACGAAAAAGAGAGCGCCTGCCCTCCTCAGCGGGTCAGCGAACAACCTCAGCTGACCTACTTGGTGGCCTCGGCCTGCATCTCTTTCATCTCGTGCTCCACCTCGTGGAGGTCCTTTATCGAGTCGATGAGGTTCCAGAAACCATAGTAGGGGAACGAGACTATCTCCGCATACTGGACGAGCTTCGGGAAGGTCTCCCTCTCCACGTCTCCCTTCTCCGGGAGGTGCTTCAGTATCTTCTGGGCGCTGACGACGTAGACGCCTCCGTTGATCCAGACGTCCGTGAACTCCGGTTTCTCCTCGAATTTCCGGACGACCTTCAGCTTGTCGATGTGGACGATCCCGAACCTTGACTTGTAGGGCACAAGGAGCATAGTGACGGTTGGCTGTGTACCCGGCGCCTCGTGGGAGGCGATCATGTTCCTGAGGGGCAGGTCAGTCACCACGTCCCCGTTCGTGACCACTATGTTCTCACTGGGATTCCCGAGATGGGCGAGGCCCTTCCTTATCGCCCCGCCGGTGCCCAGCGGCGTCTCTTCCACGCAGTAGTCTATCTTGATACCCTTGTAGCTCGAGCCGAAGTGCTGCTTCAGCCGTTCCCACTTGTATCCACACAGGAAGAGCACCTCCTCGAGGTCGGTCTCCTTCCTGAGCCAGTCGATCTGCCACTCGGCAATGGGACGTTCGTTGACGTTCACCAATGGTTTGGGCCGGTCGTCCGTCAGCGGCCTCAGCCGCAGACCCTGCCCTCCGGCCAGGATCATGGCCTTCATGAGCGAGAATTGTCCGTGGCGAGGGAGAATTTTGAGGAAACCGAGAGAGTAATTGTCGTAACCATGCCTCTCTTCGTTCTTCCTGAGGCCAGAATATCGTATTTAGGCTTTTTTGGCCGCTCAGTCGAGTATGTATCGGGCCAGCTCGGGCTTTCCGCGGGTGGAGACGTAGACGCCGGCGGACTTCTGCGCCTCGAGCGCTTCGACGACGCCACGGGCCTCCCTCAGCAAGCTAGGCTCACCGGCCTGGGCGATGTCGTCCAGCTCCTTCGGAAGGTCCCAGCCGAAGCGCACCCTGCACGCGTCGATGTCGGCCTTGTTCCGGAAGGGGAAGATGTTATGCAGGACCTTGCTCTCGAGTCGGTGCTTCTTGAGGAGGGCGGTATGCCGCGCAAGCGTCCTCGATATGTCGGAGGTCGGTGGTTGCGCGAGCAGGCAGTCAGCGCCGCTGCTCAGGCGCGACGTCGCCAGCTTCACGCCACGGGCGCTGGCGAGGGCGGTGATGTCGACAGGGGCCATCAGCGTCGCCTGGACGTCGGCCCTGTCGGCGAGCCCCCTTGCCTCGGCGACGGCGTCTGCCAGAGACCGGAAATCGTAGACGTTCTTCGACCCGTCGCCTTCGGCGTAGGGGTCGCCCCAGACGAGCGAGACCGACTCTAGACCCAGGGAGAGACAGGTAAGGAACATCGTCCGGATCGCCTTCTTGTTCATGTCCCTCGTGGGAATGACCGGGATCACCTCCGCTCCGAGTTCCTCCTTGAGTACCGCTGCGGTGTATACGCTGCCCAGCTGCAGCCTGGCGGTGTCCTTCATGTCGGCTACGATGATGGCGTCGGCGAGGCCCTCGATCTTCTGGACCCGGGTCACCATGTCCCGCATCTTTTGCTTTATGCCGATCAGCGGCTCTCTGGCAGCCTCGACGCTGAAGTTTGGCGGAAAGACCTCTATGAGCCGGGTGAAGATACCCCTCTCCACCTTGTCGCGCAGCCTCAACTATTCTATCACTTTCTGGCGGTAGCTGTATCCGGACTGGAGGGAAGCCTCCGCCCTCCCCAGCTCCAGTGTGAGGTATGCGAGGTGACGCCTCCCGATCCCGAGCCTGTCGGCCTCCTCGTTGAGCGACTGGAAGATCCTCTCCGCAGATCGTGAACGGAACCTCTTGATCGGCATGTGCTTGTACGAGTAGTAGGTGACCAGTATCTCCTTGCTGTCCCGGAGGATCGAGACAAGGAAGTACCCGTGCGGGTCGTAGTCCTTCGAAGCCAGCTTCGAGGGAGATGCCTCCTCAGGCCGGCCGAAATAGACGTCGTCCCGCGCGAGGGTCATCGTCACGTTCTTGCCGTAGGCCACTTCGCGGTTCAGGTTGCGCTGGCCGCAGTGGGGATGGACGAACTGTATCCTGTCCTCGCCGAGTTTCGCCCTCCCGAATTCTATCATCTTCCCCGTCTCCTCGGTGGACTCGACCCTCAGGTTCTGGCTGTCTGTGCAGCCAAGGCCTATCAGCTGGTCGTAGTTGTGGCGGCTCGCCTCGTCGAAGAGGCGCGGGTAGTGATAGAAGTCCAGGGAGATCGTGTGGACCTTCGTCTTGGTGAGGACCGGGAATATCCTGGAGGCGTCGCCGCACGCGTGGATGACCACAGGCAGTTTGGCGACGGAGGCTATCTCTTCGTACAGCCCGAGGAAGTAGTCGGGAGTGAAGGAGTCAGCGGCCAGAGCAGGCGAGTCGAGCTGAATCCACGACACAGCCCCGCTGTTCTGCAGGTCCTCTATCTCGGGTATCACGACCTTGCGGTTGATGTCCTGGGCCAGCTCCCGCGTGTCCCTGTAGGAGCCGGTGCTTATCTTGGCGAAGCGGGCGAGGGTGTACGCGTCGGTGATCGGCTCCTTGATCTCGTAGTGCGACGGCAGGACACTGCGCGCGTGGAGGACGTCGGCGAGCCTGTTGGAGGCGACCCGTGAGATCTTCTCTTCGACGAAGACCTCCGCGCCGTTCCATCTGACTCCCTTCACGACCTTAGGGTCGAGGAAAAGCGAGTAGAGGTCGCCGCGGGACTGCCCGGTCGAGGGGACCTCCACGCCCGCGGACGTGAAATCCTCGAGGGCCTCATCGATCGACCACTGGTATGGGTCTACGACCTCCTCTCCGAGCCCGTGGCTCGAAATCGTAAGGTAGTATTCGATGTCCTCCGGCTTTGGGAATGTCGGGTAGCTACCGATAGTCGTCGTCTTGGGCATCAATGGCCGGCCGACTCACCCCTAGCTTTCTCGGCTCCGGCCGCCACGAGGTCCAGCATCCTCTGGGCGACCTCCGGCTTCCTCGTCCTGAGCCCGCAGTCTGGGTTGATGTAGAGCTCCTCCGGGTCCAAGCCCGTCACTTTAGCAGAGTAGAGTATCCGGTCCCTCACGACCGCCACGCTGGGGAGCTTGTCGGTGTGGACGTGCAGGATTCCGACCCCGAGTCCCTTGTCGTAGCCGTATTCCTTGAAGAGCTTGAGGTCCGTGAAGCCCGACCTGGCCTCATCGTCGATGCCCCTCCCGTACCCGTCGCGGTTGCCGTACTCGAAAGAGAACCTCTCGCACTTCTTCATCTCCAGCATGTGCGGGAAGAGTATAGCATAGCCGATGCTCGGCGGGAAGCAGCTGTGCATGCTGAAGGTCGCGCTTAGCCCCTTGGTGGTCTCGTTGAACGCCTCTGTCACGAGCTTGATGTCGTCTACCGACTGATACTGCGTGGCCGCCGGGATGTCTATCTGGACCTCTTCGACCCCGCTCGCGATCAGCTCGCGTATCACCTTCCTGATTATCTTGGCTAGCTCGAGTGTGAACTCGCGCCTCGCGTTGAAGGACCGTCTGACCGGTGATACCTTCTCGCGGGCCCACTTGGCGGTGTAGTAGTGGTTGTCGGACCAAGCCATGATGGTGATGGCGTCGGTCACCGGGACCTTCACCTTGCGCTTGGTGTGCTTCTGCGTGAAGAGCAGCTCGTCGATGTGGTAGTTGTTCTCGAACGAGGGGGAGCCCCTTATCGAGGCCATCCTCCAGTACTTGTTGTCGAAGCTGCGCACCTTCCCGATGAACTCGAAGCCAGCTATGTTGGAGACGGGGGTCTCGTACATCTCGGTCCTCGCCTGCTCTCCGCTCCAGACTAGGTCGAGGCCTTCGTGCTCGGACAGACCCCGGCCGGCGGTCTCGCTCATCCGTATGGCGTAAAGCAGGGAAAAGTCTACGATCTCCTTCTTCTCTTCGTCAGAGAAGTCGGCGCGCTTTGAGAGGATCTTGAGCAGCCTGGAGGTGCCCGTCACTCCCATCCTCTCGCCCCACCGCTTGGCGGTCTCGAGGTCGCTGTCGTCTAGGGTCATCTGTCTGAACGGTTTAGTCCTCCACGAGAACTTGGGAAGGCTGCCGATCTCCTGCGTCGGGAAACTCTTGGACAAGTCTACTTCTCCCCCAGCTCCCTCTTCAGCTCGCCCAAGCGCCTCAGTTTGGCGTCCGCTGAGACGCGGGGCACATAGCGCAGGTCGGACGATGGTGCCAACGTTATCTTCTTCGTGCCCGTCCTGTCGAGGACCTTCTCGACGTTGCCCTTGAGCTCCTCTACGCTCTCCAGGTATGTGGTGCGCGCGTCGGCTACGCCGGCGATTATCCCCTTCTTGGTGGGGGACAGGGAGTCCGGGTCGGTCTGAGTGAAGTCGAAACCTATGTCGTCAGTGTGAATCGCGTCGAATATGTCGGGGATGTAGTGCGAGGCGTCGCCGAAGATCGTGTGGAACCCGGTCCGGAGCGATACGCCCTTTACCGCAGACCGGACCGCCTCCCCCAGCTGGCCCAGCCCGTCCTTGGAGATCGCCTTCTGCGTAAAGCGGGCGACGAGAGCAGGGGACGAGAACTGTACGTAGGAGACTCCGTTCTTCTCGAGCGTGAGAAGCTCCTTGTTCAGCACGTCGGCGTAGGCGAAGAGCAGCTTCTCGCGGCTCCCGTAGTGGTGGTCTTCCGCCAGCTCGGATAGCGTCAACGGGTCCGGTATCGAGACGCGGAACTTCCCCTGCTTGAGGAACCTCCGTTCCACTTTAGACCAGAAGGCGTTCCCGTTTCCTGACAGCGGTCCCGTGATTATCTGAGTGTAGTAGAAAGTGTTGGTGTTGTACCATCTGACCATAGCACCCTTCTTCACGCCCTCCAGGCCGTTGGTGAGCGGCCGGAGGAAGTCTTGCCAACCCGTTGTAAATTGTCCGTCCGACAGGTAGTCGGCGCCTGCCTCCTTCTGGAGTGCGACGAGCGAGTCGGAATCAGAGCGGAAAGCGGCGTTGAGGGTTCCCGAGTCGATCCGGCCGCGCTCCCAGTCCTGAGTCGCCTGGATGGTCGACTCGTTCCTCGCGTGCAAACCAGTTAACGAAAGTGTAAACTCGGCCATTTTTATCTAACCCTGAGACTCCCCTGTGTCTAGCCGCTCGGACTATTCATATGATATAAGCTGTTCTGATACAGGTATTCCTTTGCTCATGTCTCATGCTACGATGCCCGCCAGCTCCTCGAAGACGCGTATGAGCGATTGGGTGCCCTCTTCGCCTCTACCCTCCGCCTCGAGCGCGTTGTAAAGCTGGTGACCCATGCTCGAGCCGGGTAGCGACACCTTTAGCTCGTTCGCGCTCGCGAGGACCAACTTCAGGTCCTTCTGTAGCAGCTTTACCTTGAAGCCAGGGGCAAAGTCTCCGTCGACGGCCTTCGGTCCCAGGTTGACCAGGCTCCACGAAGAGGCGGCGCCTGCTGACAGCGAGTCTATGACCTTCTTCTGGTCCAGCCCCGCCTTCTTCGCGAAAACTAGGCACTCGCAGACCCCGATCATGTTACCCGCCACGAGTATCTGGTTTGCCAGTTTGGTGAGCTGACCCGCTCCGCTGTCTCCCATCCTGACGACCTTCTTGCCCATCGCCTGGAGCACCGGGAGGCAGTCGTTGTAGGCGCCTTCCGGTCCTCCCACCATTATCGTGAGGGTTGCCTCCCTCGCTCCTTTGTCCCCTCCACTGACCGGCGCGTCGAGGAGAATAGCGCCGACCTTTGAGAGTTCCGCGGAGATCGCCCGCGTTGCATTCGGGGAGATAGTGCTCATATCGATTACCGTCAATCCCTTCCTTGCGCCCTCGATCACGCCGCCGGGCCCGAGGATCACCTGCTGTACGTCCGGAGTGTCGGTCACCATCGTAATCACGACGTCAGAGTTCATGGCTACCTCCTTCGGCGAGGCGGCGGTCTTTGCTCCCGCTGAGACGAGGGCGTCCGCCGCGGGCCGGCTCCTGTTGTAGACCGTCACTTCATACCCTGCCTTCAGCAGGTTCTGTGACATCGGCTTGCCCATGATCCCCAACCCGATGAATCCTATTCTCTTCATAGCAGGGAGGGCGACCCAATTTTTCATTTAAGCGTTCGATGACCTATGCTTTTATCAAGGTCATCCGCGTTCAGGGAGGATTGTCGGGAAAGATTCTCCTGGGCAAGTCCGAGGTTGCCGCGACAGAGCACCCGCTGGCGTCCCTCGCGGCCCTCCGAAGCTTCCGGCAGGGCGGGAACGCCTTCGACGCTGCAGCCGCCGCTAGCTTCGCGCTCACCGTCGTCCAGCCCCACCTAAGCGGGCTCGGGGGGGACTTCTTCGGCCTCTTCTACGAAGCCTCCACGGGGAAGGTCCACTGCATCAACGCGAGCGGCTGGGCGCCGACCTCCTTCACCCCGGACAGGATGCTGGAGCGGGGCGGTATCCCTCTGTTCGGGCACGGTAGCGTGGTGGTACCCGGTTATGTCGGAGGCGTCTGCGAGATGCACAAGCGGTTCGGCACTTTGCGACTGTCCGAGCAGTTGAAGCCCGCGATCGAGCTAGCAGAGGACGGCTTTCCGGCAGGGCCGGGACTCGTCGGCGCGCTGGGACGGTTCGAGCCCTTACTAGACCCGGGCGTCCAGAAGAACTTCTTCCGATCGGGAAGGCCTGCGCCCGTCGGCGGAATAGTCAGGCAGAAGGAGCTGGGGAGCTCGCTCAGGGCCATCTCAGAGTTCGGAGCGGACGGGTTCTATCAGGGCTCGCCGGCAGAGGACATACGCGAAGAGATGGAAGGCGCCGGTTTCGCTGTGGACGAAAAGGACTTTTCTTCTTACTCTCCGGAGTGGTGCGAACCCCTCAAGATGGACTACAGAGGGACCGAAATCTTCGAGGTGCCTCCGAACAGCATGGGGGCGACGACTCTTCTGATCCTGAGGCTCTTGGAAGACTCAGACATTCCCAGGGTCAAGCCGAACTCGGCGGAACGGATCAAGGTGATGGTGGACGCTGCCCAAATCGCGTATGCGGCGAGGGACGAATCTATCGGCGACCCCCGGTTCGCGCCTTTCGAGCTAGAAAAGTTCCTTCGGTCCGGTGCTGGGAGGTCGGCCCAGAAGAGGATCGACAAGGCCGACACGACATACTTCGCGGTGGCCGACGGGGACGGCAACGTCCTCTCGTGCATCCAGAGTATATTCCACAACTTCGGCTCCAGGGTGTACATAGAGAAGGGCGGATTCTTCCTCAACAACAGAGGGTCAGCTTTCAGGATGAAGGGCCCGAACAGGCTCGAACCTCGAAAGAGGCCGCTGCACACCCTGTCGGCTCTGATACTCTCGAGGGCTGGAAGGCCGTTCGTCGCCACCGGAGCGAGCGGAGGAGAGTACAGGCCCCAGCAGCACGCGCTCCTCGCTACGAACATCGTCGACTACGGGATGGAGATCGAGGACGCCATCGACTACCCCAGGTTCCTCTGGAAAGGGTCGGAGGGTATCATGGTGGAAGAGGGCTACAGAGGGCTCTCCGAGCTCCACATGCGTTACGAGCACCTCGGACACCCGGGTCCGACAGGAGTCGCGCAGGGTGTCCAGGTGATGAAGGAAGCCGTGAAAGGGGTGTGCGACCTGAGGGGAGAGGGACTCCCTGCGGGAGCATAGAATCAACGTTTAAGATTCCGTCCGTGGCCATTGGTGCTATGTTCCTCGACGACGTGAAGGAGTCGGCATCGCTGGAGATGGTCAACCTGGTCTTGGAGATGAGGGCCAAGGGGATGCCCGTCACCTCACTCGCACCAGGCGACCCCTCCTTCAACACGCCGAAGGAGATCGTCGAGGTCGCGCACAAGTCCATGCTGGAGGGCGGGACTCACTACGTGTATTCCTACGGTACGAAAGACGTCAGGGAAGCGGCGGTCAGGAAGGTCTCCAGGAAGAACAAGATCAATGCGTCTATCGAGAACGCCATATTCATCACCGCCAAGACTGGTGTGTTCGCGGCGTTCGCGGCGATAGCGACCCGCGGTTATGAGGCCCTGATACCCGACCCCGGCTATTTCTACAGCGAACCGATAGTGCTGACCGGTGGAAAGCCGGTAAGGTACAGGCTCACAAGATCGTTCAGCCTCGACCTCGACGAGATCAAGAAGAAGACCACGCCCAGAACCAAGGCGATAATGATCAACACGCCTTCGAACCCCACCGGGACGGTCTACGACGGGAGCGAGCTGAAGGAGCTCTATGAGTTCTGCCAGAGCAGGGGAATCTACGTCATCAGCGACGAGGCCTACGAGGACCTTGTCTACACGAAGGAACACGTCTCCATAGGCTCATTCGAGCGAAGACCCGAGCGAGTACTCTCGCTCTATACCTTCTCCAAGAGCTACTCGATGCCCGGATGGAGGGCCGGATACGTCGTGGGGCCGGCGGACCGCATCGCACGGATGAACAAGCTCATCGAGCACACGATCACCTGCTATCCCCCGTTCATCATGCACGCGTCAGCCTACGCGCTGGACAAGGGCGACGTTTTCATTGAGAAGTTCAAGAAAGAGTACGTGAAACGTAGGAAGCTCCTCAACGACAGGATGACAGAGATACCCAGCCTAATCCCGGGAGAGATCGAAGGGTCGTTCTATGGCTTTCCCAAGTACAGGCACAAACTCAAGTCGAGGGAGCTGTCGAGGAAGCTGCTCGCGAGCAAGAACGTGGCAGTCCTGCCGGGCACAGCGTTCGGGGCCGCCGGCGAGAAGCACCTGAGGCTCTCCTTCGCCTCCACCGAGGAGACCATCGACAAGGCGATGGACGGGATGAAGGCGTTTTTCGCCCAGAGTGAGTGACCCGCGCTCTAGGACGAAAATGCACGGACGTGACGGGAGCAGGTCACGAGCGCCGTCCTCTCGTCCTTCCATGCGATGCACGATACCCCGTAGCCGGCGAGCTCATCCACCTTGGTAATTCTGCCGTCTTGGTCGTACCTGTATATCGCAGCCAGGCCCTCTTCCGCCGTCAGCAGGCTGGTCCCTATGAGCGCGTAGGAACCCGAGGGGTTCCATGAGCACGCTGTCGGAAAGAGCTTCTCTTCTCCCCAGTTCACCTCGGCGAGTCGCCCCTGGGAGAAGGAAAGCAGCGCAGCAGTATGCCATGTCTGGTCAAAGCCGGCCAGCAGGCAGGTCGAGCCGTCGGGACGCCAGCTCGCGGAGGTGAGGTCCGCCCGGCTCCCCTCGAGGTCGGATATCTCGTTCAGCGTCGTTCCGCGGAGCTCGAAGAGGTTCGGCGATGGTGTCAGGCCTCCGATCGAATCCCTGAAGCAATTTCCCGCGACGAGAGCGGCGTCTTCCTTCGGGCTCCACGCGATGGACCTAAGATGAGTCTCTGACCCGGAAGCGCTGGCAAGCTCTCCTCTCGGGCTGAGCGTATAGGCCACGCCGCCGTTGCCTACCACGAGCGCCCGACCACCGGTCTTGTTCCACGCGAGCCTTCTGAGGCTCTCCCGAGCGTCGCTGTGGAGGACTTTACCAGACCCACCTTCGACCCGCAGGATGGTGCCGGAGTTTCCGCACGCGTAGGCAAAGCCTCCGTCTGGATGGATGTCAACGCACCTCAGGTTCTCCGAGGTCCCGCTGCTGAGCGCCTTGAGCGCGCCGTCGCTATATTCGAAAAGAGACCCGTGATCACCTGCAAGCAGGGCCGTGCCATCCGTCCTGTTCCAGGACGCCCAGCGAAGGGCACCCGGGGCCTCGACTGCAAGTCTGAGCAAGGCCCCGTCGACGATGGATAGCACTCGCTGCTTCATCTGCGATGTGACCCCGAATGATTCGGCCGGAGGCATTCTTCCTCTCGCATCAAGAAAACCAGCCTGGCTCAGCGTTCCGCTGCCTCGCGAACCGGGTGGTCCGGAGCGGGGCAATCTCCACTGAGTTCTGTCATATCTGGAAAAACAAGCGAGCCACGTGATAACCTTTTTCTCCCGGGACACGCGACCGAAGATCATCTTGGCGAGGCCAAAGTCGGTGACGCTGGATGATGAGCACGTGAGGGTAGAGTGGACCGACGGTCATCACAGCATCTTTGGGAACCTCGCGCTGAGGGAGGCGTGCCCGTGCGCTCTCTGCCGGGGCGAGGCGAGCCCATTCGCAACGACGAGGATACTCCCGATGGCGCCATCATCGCCCGAGGGCGTGAAGGCCACTGGGTATACGATGGTAGGCGTATACGCGATCTCGTTCGCTTGGAGCGACGGCCATACCACAGGGATCTACCCGTATGACTTCCTCCTCGAACTCTGCGAGTGCGACGAGTGTCGCGAATAGGCAGCACTTAATAGAACCGCGGAGTACGAAATCGAGCAATGAGCACTGCTCCCGGTTTTGAGTTCCTGGGCGAGCCGGTGAAGGCAGTGCTCGCGGAACTCGGGATCCGCGAACCGACGCCGCCGCAGGTCGAAGCGTCGCCCATGATAGCAAGGGGCGAGAACGTGCTGATTATAGCCCCGACCGGGTCGGGCAAGACCGAGGCGGCGATGCTCCCGCTGCTCAGCACCCTTGTGAGGGAAGGGCACGGAGACGGAATCTCGATAATCTACATCACCCCGCTGAGGGCCCTGAACAGGGACATGTTGAGGCGGCTCGAGATGTGGTGCTCCAGGCTCTCGCTGA
>Ga0302324_100003160_pt1 | contig 37323 bp, 36 predicted proteins | sample Palsa_T0_1_FD_201949 | JGI IMG/M metagenome (GOLD analysis project Ga0302324, IMG submission 201949) | Peat permafrost microbial communities from Stordalen Mire near Abisko, Sweden - Palsa_T0_1 | ecosystem: Environmental > Terrestrial > Soil > Palsa > Peat permafrost | place: Sweden: Abisko... | reverse complement strand
CTCGATCTTGACCACGTCGGCGCCCAGGTCCGCGAGGATCAGCGAACACCAGGCCCCGGCCAGCACATGGGTGCAGTCGAGCACCTTCAGGCCACTGAGCGGACCGGTCATCTCTCGCCTTTCGTGCCGAAGAGCGTCGCCATCATCTCGTGGACCACCTGCGCGGGTCCGACGGGGTGGGCTGGGCCGTCGGCGAGGCCCGAGGCGTCGAGCATGACGAGGCCATGCAGGGTGGCCCAGACCCAGACGGCGACCGGGCCGACGCGGCTTGCCGGCACCCGCTGCGCGACCCCGCCCACGAGAAACTGGAAGCTGGCGGCGGCGGCGCGGGCCAGGGCCTCGTCGTCGGCTGTCCGCAGCAGGCTGGAGGCGAACATCAGGCGGTAGACGCCGCGGTTGGCGCGGCCGAAGGCGAGGTAGGCGAGGGCGGCCCGTTCGAGCCCCTCGTCCGCCGGCCCATCGGCCTGCGAGGCGCGCAGGTCCTCGCCGAAACGCTCGAAGCCGTCGGTGGCGACCGCGGCCAGCAGCCCCTCGCGACTCTCGAAATGGCGGTAGGGCGCCGGCTGCGAGACGCCGAGGCGGACGGCCAGCGATTTCAATGTGATGGCCTCCGGGGCCGCGGTCTCCAGGGCCTCGCGCGCGGCGGCGATCAGGGCCGAGCGCAGATCGCCGTGGTGATAGGCGTCGCTCGGCTTGCGGCTGGGCCCTTCGTCGGGGGCGACCGCTTCGGAGGGGATGTGATTGGCTATAACTTTATCCTTGACGGCGGTTCGGACGCGTGATGTGATTGCGTATCACATAGCGGAGGCAAAGCCCCATGTCCACGATCGACGTCATCGAAGCACCGGCTACTCAGGCCGCCAAGGCTGTCCGCAACCCCTACCTCGAAGGCAATTTCGCGCCGGTGAGCGTCGAGACGACCGCCTTCGACCTGCCGGTGACGGGGTCGGTCCCCAAGGAGCTCGAGGGGCGGCTGCTGCGCATCGGCCCCAACCCGATCGGCGCCGATCCGGCCACCTACCACTGGTTCACCGGCGCGGGCATGGCCCACGGGGTGCGGCTCGCCGGCGGCAAGGCCCAGTGGTACCGCAACCGCTTCGTCCTCGGCGACGACGTGGCCGCGAAGCTCGGCAAGCCCCCCATCGGCGGGCCGCGCAACGGCTTTGGCGACGGCGGCGCCAACACCAACATCATCGACATGGGCGGCCGGACCTACGCCGTCGTCGAGGCGGGGAGCCTGCCGGTGGAGCTGACCTACGAGCTGGAAAGCGTGGCGCGGTCCAACCTCGAGGGGACCCTCGACCACGGCTTCACCGCCCACCCCAAGGTCGACGCCGTCAGCGGCGAACTGCACGCCATGACCTACCAGCCGGGCCTGCAGGCGCTGCAGTACCTGGTGGTGGACAAGGCCGGACGCTCGCGCACCGTGGCGCTGATCGATGCGCCGCACTGCCCGATGATCCACGATATCGCCATCACCCAGGCCTTCGCCGTGGTGCTGGACCTGCCGGTCGATTTCGCGCCGGCCCTGATCGGCAAGGGCTTCCCCTTCGCCTGGAACCCGGATCGGGCCGGGCGCATCGGCCTGCTGCCCCGCAACGGCGACCTGGCGGCGATGCGCTGGATCGAGACCCCGTCCTGCTACGTCTTCCACGTGATGAACGCCTATGACGAGCCGGAAACCGGCAGCGTCGTGATCGACGTTATCCGCCATCCCAAGGTATTCGCCACCGACATGCAGGGGCCCAGCGAAGGCGACCCGGTGCTGGCGCGCTGGTGGATCGACCTGGCGCGCGGGGTGCTGAGCGAGACGATCCTCGACGAGCGCGGACAGGAGTTCCCGAGGTTCAACGACGCCCACGGCAGCCTGCCGTACCGCTACGGCTATACCGCTGAGACCGGAGCGCTGCGCACCTTCGGCGCCACTTTCAAGCACGACCTGCAGACCGGCCGCAGCGAGAGCCACGACCACGGCCCCGGCCGCGCGACCCTCGAGCCGGTGTTCGTGGCCCGCGACGGCGCAAAATCCGAGGACGACGGCTGGGTGCTATCCTACGTCTACGACGCCAACCGCGACGCCTCCGACGTCGTCATCCTCGACGCCCAGGCCTTCACCGACGACCCCGTAGCCACCATCCGCCTCCCCGCCCGCGTCCCCTTCGGCTTCCACGGCAACTGGCTCCCCGACCCGCGTTGAGGACTCCCCGTGGGGGGTTCAAATCTCGGTCTCACCCCACCCAAGCCGTCATCGCCGGGCTCGTCCCGGCGACCCATGAACACCGAGGGCCGGCGTGGCCGCAGCCAGCTGCGGCCATTCCACGTCTCGCGCTCAATGGATGGCCGGGACGAGCCGGCCGCGACGGTCTTGGGGGGTGGGTCACCCAGGCCTATCAGCGCCGATCAGCCCTCAATTTTGTCCGCAGATTACGCAGATGAGGTTTGCCCTTCGGCCGCGAAAGCGGCCAACGAAGATCCCGTGGGTTCCCGGCCCCAACGGGTTCGAATATGGGCCTTCGGGCAGGAAAACATCTGCGTAATCTGCGTAATCTGCGGACAACTTCTTAGGCCCAGGCGATCGCACCGAGCCTCGCCAGGTAGCCGGCGCTGCTGCTAATACTGCCGACGCCGGCCGGGCTGATGCTGGAGCGAAGGGGGATCGGATGCGCCTGCGCCTGGACGCCGGGACCAAGCGGAAGCTGGAACGGGCGGCCGCCTACGAGGAAACGAGCGTCGCCGAATTCGTAACTGACGAACGCGGTCGCCGCGGCCGAGCGCGTGATCGAGGCGCACGAGAAGATCATCCTTTCGGCGAAGGATTGGGATCCCTTCTAGGACGCTCTCACCAACCCGCCGGAACCGAACGAGAAGCTAAGGGAAGCCGCGCTCCGCTATCGCCAACGCACCGGTGGATGAACTGGCGCCGGAGATTTCCCGCGGCGTGGCGCCTAGCCGACACTCGGGCCCGACTTGGGCGTGTTAGATCGCCGCCGGAGCGAGGGGGGCAGCCATCTTGTCCGATCATCCTACCGCCTTGGAACGCGCGTTCGAGCTTGCTCGCTCGGGCGACTTCGTCGGCGTGGCCGAGATACGCAAACAACTGAAGCGAGAGAATTTCGGCGCCCAGTCGGTTCAACTGAGCGGACCGGCGCTCGTCAAGCAGCTCAGGAGCTTGTGCGATGCGGCCCGATCCGAGCGCGCGGCCGAGCCTCGTTGAAGTGGAACGATCGTGATCGCGGGCCGTTATGGCTAAGCTGGTGGTCCGCGCCACGGCGTCGACCAACAGGTGAACCATGGGACTGATCATTGTAATTGTCGTGCTGGTGCTGCTGTTCGGCGGCGGCGGCGGCTACTTTGCGCACCGGAGCTACGGATTGCCCGGTCTGGGCGGCGTTGTCGGCCTGATTGTCGTCGTCCTGGTCGTGCTCTGGCTGGTCGGCCGCCTCTAGCCGGAACGGCGAGATGACCGGATCGATAGAACCGGGCGCGCCCAAGATTCTTCTTATCGTCGAGGACCAGATCCTCCTGGCCATGGGGCTCAGGGACGGGCTCGAGGACGGTGGCTATCGCGTGCTCAAGCTGGCCGACCACCACCAGGAGGCCCTGGCCATCGTGCGCGAGGTGAAACCCGACCTGGCGCTGGTGAACATCGACCTTGCCGATGGCGACGACGGCGTGGCGCTGGCGCGAGACCTGAAAGCCCTTGGCGTCCCTGTCCTCTTTATCAGCGGCCAGCCGGACCGAGCGAGGCTGGCCAAGGCGGTGGGAATGGCGTCGATCCCCAAGCCGTATAGCGCTTCGGACATGGTCGAAGCGGTCGACTACCTCTTTCGTCATGCGCGTGGCGACGAGTCGCGCCAGGCGCCCGCGTGCCTCGAAGTGTTCGACACCGTCTACGCCTAGGCACGGCGCCGTTCCCAAGTTCCGCGACCGCCTGCGCCACGGAGTCGGCAGTTTATTTTGTCCGCAGATTACGCAGATGAAGGTGGGGCGCTTTCGGCCGCGCTAGCGGCCAAAGAGGAATCCCGTGGGTTCCCGGCCCTAACGGGTTCGAATATGGGTCGTCGGCCAAGAGAACATCTGCGTAATCTGCGTAATCTGCGTAATCTGCGGACAACTTCTTATTTCAGGTGACCGCGCCGAAGGTTGCCAGATAGCCGAGGCTGCTGGTGATACCGCCGACGCCGGGGCGGAAACGATCGCCGCTCAAGGCGTTCAAAGGTCCAGGCGTCGAGGGCCGGCCTTGCGCCGGCCTGCGCGCCGGTGGCAGACCTCGCTTCCCGCGATCCCGTTATCCTTGTCAGGGCCAGTGTCAGAACCCGTCGGAACCGCCCATCGAAGCGCCTTCCAACGCTCGCTGCGGGCGACGATCAGCGCCCTGGACGTCCATCTGCGCCGCGCCCAGGGCGTCTTCGAGTACAGCGCCGCCGACGACTGCATCTTCCGCCTCACCCTGGCGGGCGCCGAGGCGACGGTCCGGTTGCGCGGCGGGGTGGTGATCGAGCGGGGCGAACCGGTGGTCTCGCTGCACTTCTGGAACGAGCACCTGCCCGCCATGCCCGACGAGGGCCCGAACTTCGCCTGGGCCAATCTCTTTCGACATCGGATGAATTCGTCGCTCGTCGAACTGTCGGCCTGCCTCGATACCGATCCGCGGCTGCGCGGGGTCAAAGCGGTGCGCGGCCGGCTCGCCTCGGCGATCCGCGGCCAGCGCGAGACGGCGCGGCGCTTCAGCGCTCACTTCGGCTTCGAGACCATCCCGGCGGCCGACCCGCCGCCACTGGCGCAGCGCCTCCACGACTCCCTCGACAATCTCTGGATGTTGATCCTGGTCTGGGCCTTCAACCCGCCCGCCCTAGAGCATCGGACCGTCATCCTGCGCCGCGAGGAGGTCTGGATGTCCAAAGCCGTCCTCGATGCCCGCTACCAGGCGCGACCCGATACCCGGGAGATGAAAAGGAGCGTCCCGCTCCGTCGGTCGGCCCCGTAGATCGGGCTCTCGGCGGCGCCCGTCCTCCTCGCGCCGTGCCCGCCTCCCTTCGCACCCACTCCGCCTCACTCTCTCGTCGCCGCTCGATCGCTCCGGCCGGGCGCCTTGACAGAGGGGATGGAATATTGCAATATGCGGCTTTTTATGGCGAAAAGCACGGATATACGCAACGGCCATGCCGATTCTGCAAGACATCGGCCGGGAAGCGCTCGCCGGCGAACCGGCCTCCCGATCGCGCGACCGACAGCAGGGTCGCCGTCGAATTTCAGAAACGATATGGAAGTTCAATCAGTTAAGCGAGATCGCTTCTCCAGCCCGATAGCCAATACAAGCCATTTACAAGCCATTCACTAGCCATCGAGAAGCCATTCAGTAGCCATCTACTAGCCATTCACTAGCCATTCAGAAGCCATCGACAAGCCATTCACGAGCCGGAAAACCGCCAAAAGCAGCCATCGCGGCCGTGATTCGACTTTCACGGATATCGATCTAGCTGTTCGCGACGCCAGATCGGGGAGCGCCCCGCCGCTTTTCATCCCGCCGACTTGTTTCCTTCTCGCCCGCTCCCGGTTCGACGCGACCACTTGAATAGGGCCGGGGGGGCCGCGATCTAGGGCCCAGAACGAGGCGTTCTAACCGCGCTCGAAAACGGAAGGATCTGCAAACCCGATGGCCATTGGCGATCCGCACGACTGGATGTGGGGCGACGCTCTGGAGATGCTGGCCAGGGCCGACCGGCTGCACCGCCAGCTCTTCCAGCCGGCCGCTGGCCGCGCCCGCCAGGCGAGCTGGGAGCCGCCCGTCGACGTGCTCGAGACGGCGGCCGAGGTCGTGATCATCGCCGCCCTGCCGGGTGTCGTCGAGACCGCCGTCAAGCTCGACATCGACAACGGCTGCCTGCTGATTTCCGGCGAGCGGTCGCTGCCGCCGGAGCTCTCGAGCGCCATCATCCACCGCCTCGAGCTGCCTCAGGGCCGCCTCGAGCGGCGCGTGCCGCTGCCGGCGGGACGCTACGACCAGATCCACCGCCGGACGGTGAACGGCTGTCTGGTGGTCTCCTTGCGAAAGACGGGGTGAAGGCCATGGCCGACGACGCCGCCACCACCAAAGCTCCGCCGCAAGCCGCTCCGCCCCAAGCCGGTCCAGGCGCCGCGACGCCGGCCGCCGGCTCGCCGCCCGCCGACGCCATGATCGTCATTCCGGTCCGCCGGATGGTGATGTTCCCCGAGATCGTCGCGCCGATCATGCTGGACCGGCCGATCTCGATCGCCGCCGCCCAGCAGGCGGTGCGCGAGCAGCGCCAGGTCGTCGTCGTGCTCCAGCGCGACCCGGAAAAGGCCGAACCGACCGGCGCCGACCTCAACGCCGTCGGCGTCGTCGCCAACATCCTGCGCTATGTCACCGTCGAGAACGGCGGCGCCAACCTGATCTGCCAGGGGGTCCAGCGGTACAAGATCACCGAGTCCCTTCCCGGCTGGCCGTTCCTCGTCGTCCGCGGCCTGCATCTGGCCGAGCCGGTCGCGTCCGGCGACGAGATCGAGGCGCGGTTCGTGACCCTGCGCAACCAGGCGCTGGAGATCCTCGACCTCATTCCCCAGGCGCCGGCCGAACTGCGCCAGACCATCGCCCAGATCGCCGCCCCCGGGGCCCTGGCCGACATCGCCGCCGCCTACACCGATATCGAGCCGGCGCTGAAGCAGGAGGTCCTCGAGACCCTGGATCTCAAGGCCCGGCTGGACAAGGTCATGGCGATCCTCGGCCAGCGCCTGAACGTCCTGCGCCTCTCCGCCGAGATCGGTCGCCAGACCAACGCCGCCCTTACCGAGCGCCAGCGCCAGGGCATCCTTCGCGAGCAGATGGCGGCGATCCAGAAGGAGCTGGGAGAAGGGGAGGGGAACAACGCCGAGCTCGACGAGCTCGCCGCCGCCATCGACAAGGCCGGGATGACCGAGGAGGCCAAGGCCCAGGCGACCAAGGAGCTGGGGCGGCTGCGCAAGATGCCCGACGCCGCCGCCGAGTACGGGATGATCCGCACCTGGCTCGACTGGATGGTGGAGCTGCCCTGGAAGGTCGCGCCGCCGGCGCCGATCGACATCGCCGAGGCGCGCAAGATCCTCGACGAGGATCACTATGGCCTCGAAAAGATCAAGACCCGCATCATCGAGTACCTCGCGGTGCGCAAGCTCGCACCCGAAGGCAAGGCCCCGATCCTCTGCTTCGTCGGCCCTCCGGGGGTCGGCAAGACCTCCCTGGGCCAGTCCATCGCCCGGGCCATGGGCCGCAAGTTCGTCAGGATCAGCCTCGGCGGCGTCCACGACGAGGCGGAGATCCGCGGTCATCGGCGCACCTACGTCGGCGCGCTTCCCGGCAACATCATCCAGGCCATCCGCCGCGCCGGCGCCCGCGACTGCGTGATGATGCTGGACGAGATCGACAAGCTCGGCGCCGGGATGCACGGCGATCCCTCGTCGGCCCTGCTCGAGGTTCTGGACCCCGAACAGAACTCGACCTTCCGCGACAACTACCTGGGCGTGACCTTTGACCTCTCGCGGGTCGTCTTCATCACCACCGCCAATGTCCTCGACACCATCCCGGGGCCGGTGCGCGACCGGATGGAGATCATTTCGCTGGCCGGCTACACGCCCGAGGAGAAGCTCCAGATCGCCCAGCGCTACCTGGTCCGCCGGCAGCTCGGGGCCAACGGACTGAAGCCCGAGCAGGCCGAGATCGACGCGCCGGCGCTGCGGGTCATCATCAGCGCCTACACCCGCGAGGCCGGGGTGCGGAACCTCGAGCGGGAGATCGGCCGGGTCCTGCGCCACGTGGCCGTCGAATTCGCCGAAGGCCGCACCAGCCACGCGAAGATCGGCCCCGACGACCTGCACGCGATCCTTGGGCCCCGCCGGTTCGAGAACGAGGTCGCGATGCGGGTGAGCGTTCCCGGCGTCGCGACCGGCCTCGCCTGGACCCCGGTGGGCGGCGACATCCTCTTCATCGAGTCCGCGCGCCTGCCTGGCCACGGCAAGCTCATCCTGACCGGCCAGCTCGGGGAGGTCATGCGCGAGAGCGCCCAGGCCGCCCTCTCGCTGGTCAAGAGCCGCGCCGCGGCGCTGGGGCTCGATGCCAAGCTCTTCGACGAGAACGACATCCACATCCACGTTCCGGCCGGGGCGACGCCCAAGGATGGCCCAAGCGCCGGGGTGGCGATGTTCGTCTCCCTGGCGTCCCTCCTCACCGGCCGCAAGGTCCGCAGCGACACCGCCATGACAGGCGAGATCAGCCTTCGCGGCCTGGTCCTGCCGGTGGGCGGAATCAAGGAGAAGGTGGTCGCCGCGGCGGCGGCCGGGATCGTCCGGGTGATGCTGCCGCCGCGCAACAAGGTCGATTTCGAGGACATTCCCGAGGGCGCGCGCTCCAAGCTGGAGTTCGTCTGGCCCGAGACCGTCGATGACGCCCTCGCCGCGGCCCTGGAAGGCGGCTGGCCTGGAGACAGGGCCGATCAGGGCATCTTGGAGGGCGGCGGCCCGAGCGGCGTCGAGGACGCCGGCGGCGGCGCGGCCGGGGCGCTCGAAGGCACGGGCGCCGGGCCATAGCCGAAGTGGAAGCCCGCGACGGCCACGAAGACCAGGACCGCCAGCAGGCCGAGGACGGCCCAGATCCAGACCATCACCGGCGCCCGCCGCTGCGACCGCGCTGTCCTTCCGGTCGGGGGAATGTCGTCGTCGGATGGCATGGACATCGACGCTGTTCCAGGGCTGCTTCGCCGCCATTTCGCAACGCCAGGCCGGCCCCTCGGTTCCGCGTGAGACGCGAACATCGATCCCGACGGCCGGGCGTGATCTAAAGCCCGACCCATGAGCATCTTCGGGGAGGCGCGCCGTGAGCCGCTACATCGCCGCCATCGACCAGGGGACGACCTCGTCGCGGTGCATGATCTTCGATGAGGGCGGCGCCGTCGCCGCCATGGCCCAGAAGGAGCACCGGCAGATCTTCCCCCGGCCCGGATGGGTCGAGCACGACGCGCTGGAGATCTGGGCCAATGTCGAGGCCGTGACGGCGACGGCGCTGGAGCACCTGGGCGCTGGTCCCTCTGACCTCGCCGGCGCGGGCGTCACCAATCAGAGGGAGACGACCCTCGTCTGGGAGAAGAGCAGCGGCCGGCCGCGGGCCAACGCCATCGTCTGGCAGGACGTGCGCACCCAGGCCCTGATCGCCGATCTCGCCCGCGACGGCGGCCAGGATCGCTTCCGCGCCGCCACCGGCCTGCCCCTGGCGACCTACTTTTCCGGCCCCAAGATCCGCTGGCTGCTTGACGAGGTTCCGGGCGCCAGGGAGCGCGCCGAGCGCGGCGAGTTGCTGTTCGGCACCATGGACAGCTGGCTGATCTGGAAACTGACCGGGCGCCACGTCACCGACGTCACCAACGCCAGCCGCACCATGCTGATGAACCTCGAGACGCTCGATTGGGACGATTCCCTGCTGGCGGCGCTGGACGTCCCGCGAGCCATGCTTCCGGAAATCCGCAGTTCGGCCGAAGTCTACGGCAACGGCCGCGGCGTCCTGGAGGGCGTTCCCATCGCCGCGGCCCTGGGCGATCAGCAGGCGGCGCTCTTCGGCCAGACCTGCTTCGAGCCTGGCGAGGCCAAATGCACCTACGGCACCGGCGCGTTCCTGCTGATGAACACCGGCGAACAGCCGGTCCTCTCCACCCAGGGCCTCTTGACCACCATCGCCTATCGGATCGGCGAGGCGCCCGCGATCTATGCGCTGGAGGGCTCGGTCGCCGTGGCCGGGGCTCTCGTCCAGTGGCTGCGCGACAATCTTGGCCTGATCTCCAAGGCCTCGGAGATCGAGGCCTTGGCGTCTTCCGTCGCCGACACCGGCGGCTGCGTCTTCGTGCCGGCGTTCAGCGGCCTCTTCGCCCCGCACTGGCGCCCGGACGCGCGCGGCGTCATCGCCGGACTCACCGCCTATGTCGGCAAGGGCCACCTCGCCCGCGCGGCGCTGGAGGCCGTGGCCTGGCAGACCCGCGAGGTGGTCGACGCCATGGCCGCCGACAGCGGCCGGCCGCTCTTGGTGCTGAAGGCCGACGGCGGCATGACCGCCAACGCCCTCTTGATGGGGATCGTCGCCGATGCCCTCGGCGCGCCGGTCGTCCGGGCTAAGGTGCTCGAGACCACGAGCCTGGGCGCCGCCTACGCCGCCGGCCTGGTGGTCGGCTTCTGGCCGGACCTGGCGACCCTGAGCACCCATTGGCGCGAGGACGGGCGCTGGAGCCCCCAAATCACCGACGAGGCGCGGGCGCTGGACTACGCGCGGTGGAAGAAGGCCGTCGCCCTGACCCTTGGCTGGGCGCCCTAGGGTATCAAATCCGACCCTGGCGCGACGAGGGCGTCAAGCGGCCGCTTTGAGCGCTGCGAACGTTTCCCAGCTCATCGCACGACCGGGATAGACCACAGCCTTGAACGGCCATTGCACTTCGATCCAGGCGCGCAGGGTATTGTATAGTCGGCCATCCAGATCGGCGGCGTGGCTGGCCCGGATCCAGCAGAAAACCTCTGCGTCATAACCGGGCAGCGTCGTCGGTTCGATGTAGAGACAGCCCAGGCATTGGCTCTCGTCCAGGCTCATAACGGTATAGGCGAACGACCTGCGGCGTTGGAATTCTTTGTGATGCCAGCCAAGGTCGATCAAATCCTGTTCGAACGACAGCCCGTGGGGCCATGTACCGCCCGGGCCAAACACGCCCTGCAGATGCTCGGCGCTGCTCATCACCGCGTCGTAGTCCTTGACCACATCGGTGATCGCCAACATTCGGATCAGGAAGTCGGGGGTCTCCAGGCCGACCGGGACGTCGAAATCTGCGGGGACGAAGCGGGCCATGCGTTTTTCGTTCCAGACCTGCGGCTGATACGGTCACGAAGCCGGTCGCAAACGCAAGGCCAGCTACCACAGCACACTAGAGTCGGCGCAGTCGGTCGGGCAATTTTCGTGATTAGGCGGGAACGTACGTCAACCTGATCGTGTCCTCGCCAATTGGATCGCTGGCCACGAGGCGGAGCGGCGGGCGGGGGCCGGCGAAGAATGGCGTGCCGTGACCAAGCACGAAGGGGCGGAAGTAGAGTCGATACTCATCGATAAGGCCAAGGTCGGTCAGGCTTCGCGCCAGTTCTGGACCGGCGACGTCAATCTCCCCGACGAGCCGAGCCTTCAGCTCCCGTATCGCCGCCTCGAGGTCACCCTCGACCAGCGTGGCGTTGGGGCCGACTGACTTCAGCGAGCGCGACACGACCCGCTTCGGTTGGCTTCGCCACGCCGCCGCGAAGTCGAGTTCCTCCGCGTCCCACTCGGGCAGATCTTCGTCCCAATAACGCATGATCTCGTAGGTGCGGCGACCATACACACTGCCGGCCAGCTCGCGCTCGTGCTCTACGAAGTGACGAAAGAGCGCGGGGGCTGGCCGCATTTCCAGGTGGTCGACGTAGCCGTCCAGGGACTGCGACAATCCGAAGACAAGCTTCGCCATGCGCAAAATCTCCACCCCGGGATCTTCAGAATAGCTCGAGCCGCCGCTACCCGGAAGCGAGGTTGAGAGGCGGGCCCGCCAAGGCCCTAAGTGTCAGATCTAGCATCGCCTTGCCGGTCCGATCTTCAGCGTCTATGCGCGGGCCTTCCTGAGGGGCGGCGGCAGATGGAAGACCCGGAAAACCTGATCGGGGCGCTCGCGCTCGAGCGGATCGAAGTGAATTTGTTCCGCGGGACCGCGAACGACCGCCAGGGCCCGCGCATCTTCGGCGGCCACGTCATCGCCCAGGCGCTGCTCGCCGCCTACAAGACCGTCGAGGAACGCGTCTGCCATTCCCTCCACTGTTACTTCATCCGGCCGGGCGACCCGTCCATACCGATCCTCTACGAGGTCGATCGGGCCCGCGACGGACGGACGTTCACCACCCGGCGCGTCACCGCCATTCAGCACGGCCAGCAGATCTTTAATCTCGCCGCGTCCTTCCAGGTCGAGGAAGAGGGGCTCGAACACCAGGACCCGATGCCCGACGCGCCACTGCCGGAGACCTTGGGCGACGATCCCCGCCGGGGCGACTGGAACAGGCCGATCGAGATGCGGCCGGTGGATCTGCAGGATTTCGCCAACCCGCGGCCCGGCCCGCCGTTCCAGAACATCTGGATGCGCTCCACCGCGCCGCTCGGCGATGATCTGGCGCTCAACCAGGCTTTGATCGCCTACGCCTCGGACATGTCCTTCCTCTCCACCTCCATGCGTCCGCACGGCCTCGGCTGGCAAACTCAGGGACTGCAGACGGCCAGCCTCGACCACGCGATCTGGTTCCACCGCCGGTCGCGTTTCAACGACTGGCACCTCTACGCCCAGAGGAGCCCCTCGGCCTCGGGCTCGCGCGGCTTCAATCTGGGCGAGATCTACAACATCGACGGCCGCCTGGTCGCCTCGACGGCCCAGGAGGGCCTGATCCGTTATCGCCCGCCCCAGACTTGAGTCGGGTCGGGGCCGACCGAAACGAGAGCCGTCCGGGCCGGCGGAATCGACGACGCTTCGGATCGAGACCATCGGGGCCCAAGGCGACGGAGTCGCGGCCGGCCCGGTCTTCGTCCCTTACGCCCTGCCGGGCGAGCTCGTCCTGGCGCGCCAAACGGGCGGCCGGGCCGAGATCGAGGCGATCCTGGAGCCGAGCGCCGACCGGCTCGCGGCCCCATGTCCGCACTTCGGTGTCTGCGGCGGCTGCGCGCTCCAGCACTGGGCGCCGGCGCCCTACCTGCGATGGAAGGCCGAACAGGTCCGCGTGGCCTTGGCGCGCGAGCGCATCGAGACCGAAATCGCGCCCGCGATCCCGATACCGCCGGGCGCGCGCCGGCGCCTTGCGCTGCACGCGCGGCGGGGCGGCGATGGCAAGATCCTTCTGGGGTTCAAGAGCCGCCGGTCCTGGCGCCTCGCCCCGATCGAGACCTGTATCGTCGCCGCGCCCGCCCTGGTCGCGGCCCTGCCTTCGTTGGCGAGGGTGGCCGCTCCCTTCTTCGAGCACCCGCTCTCGGCGCCGACGCTGCACGTGACCTCGACCCTCACCGGCCTCGACCTGGACGTGACCGGGATCGAGCGCCGGGCCGGCGGCCTCTCGGCCGACGCCCGGGCCCTGGCAGCGACCCTGGCCCTGGACGCCGACCTCGCCCGGCTGACGTTGGCCGGGGAAACGGTCTACCAGGCGCGCGATTGCCTCGTCCGGCTCGGCCCGGCGACGGTCGCCCTGCCTCCGGGCGCCTTCCTCCAGGCCTCGATCGAAGCCGAGGAGGCCATGGCCCGGGTCGTCATCGACGCCGCCTCCGGCGCCGGCGCGGTCGTCGACCTCTTCTGTGGTCTGGGGACGTTCGCCTTCCGCCTCGCGACGATCGCGCGGGTGATCGCCTTCGACGGCTCGGAGCCGGCGATCGGCGCCCTGCGCCGAGCCGCCGGCGGCGCCTCGGGCCTTGGGCCTATCGACGCCCAGGTCCGCGATCTGGACCGGCGTCCGCTGACGCCGCGCGAACTCGATGCGGCCCAGGTGGCGCTCTTCGATCCGCCGCGCGCCGGCGCCCAGGCGCAGGCCGCTCAGCTCGCCGCTTCGAAGCTGGACCGGGTCATCGGCGTCTCGTGCAATCCCGCCACCTTCGCCCGCGACGCGGCGATCCTCGCCGGCGGCGGCTTCGTCCTGGAAACCGTTCAGCCCGTGGACCAGTTTCTCTGGTCGCCTCATATTGAGCTGGTGGGCGTGTTTAGGCGGCAGGGCGCTTGAAGAGATCCGACACCAACCGATCGGCCTTCGCCGGCGAGGGGAGGGCCCACGCCGCCCGCGCCGCCGTCAAGGCGGCCTGGTGGGGCGCGACCGGCGCCGTGGCCAGGGCCGTCACCCGATCGCGAGCCGCTCCCGCCGCCGCCTCGAGCCTAGTGCGCGCCCCACCTCCGCCCAAGGGCTTTGTCCGGCGGGCCTGGCTCGTGGCGCTGGAGAAGGATGCGCGCGACATAGCCCTGGGCATCTATCCGCCGATGGTGAAGGTCAACCATCCGCTGAAAGCTTTGCGACGGGCCGCGGACATCATCGACGACGCCAGGGTCGTCGAGCGTCGACGCGGCCGCTCCGGGGCCCGCGAGGCTCGCGAGGACGCCGGTCCCGGAGGGGCCTATCCGGCCTACTACCGGCAGAATTTCCATTTCCAGTCCGGCGGCTGGTTCACCAGCGAGAGCGCCCGCCGCTACGAGGCCCAGGTCGAAACCCTGTTCGGCGGCGCCGGAGCGGCGATGCGCCGCCGCGCCCTTTCCCTGCTCGCGCAAGCCTGGCGGGGCCGGGACCATCGCGGCCTGGCGATCCTGGATTTGGCCTGCGGCTCGGGCGCCTTCCTCGGCGACCTGGCGCTGGCTTTCCCCCGCGCCCGCCTCATCGGCGCCGATCTCTCCCCCGCCTATCTGGCTGAAGCGGCCAGGTCGCAGCGCGCCGCCGCCCTCGTTCAGGCCACGGCCGAGCGCCTGCCCTTCGCCGACGGATCGCTCGCCGCGGTAACCTGCGTCTACCTCTTCCACGAACTCCCCGAGAAGGTGAGGCCGGTCGTGGCCGCCGAGATCGGCAGGGTCCTCGCGCCCGGCGGTCTGCTGGCCTTCGCCGACGCCATCCAGCCGGTCGACGAGCCGCGGCTGGAGCGGCTTCTCGAGGCCTTTCCGGCCTATTTCCACGAGCCCTACTTCGAGAGCTACGAGAAGACCGATTTGGCCGCCCTCTTCGCCGGCGCCGGTCTCGCCCCGCTCGGCCAGGACCAGGCCTTCCTCACCAAGGCGATGCTTTTCGAAAAGGGGGCACGCCCCTAGAGCGGGGTGGGAAAGAGCTCCATCTGGTCGCCCGCGGCCGCCGGCGGGGCGAACCGACTTAGGTCCAAGGCGCGCGACGGGCGATCAAGGCCGAACCGTCGCTTGGCGATCGCGAACCGCTTGCCGATCATCTCGGCGATCGGCCCTTCGCCCTTCATCCGCTTGCCCCACTGCGGATCGTAGTCCCTGCCGCCGCGCATCTGGCGGACCAGGGACATGACCTTGCGGGCGCGATCGGGAAGATTCGCCTCCAGCCATTCGCGGAACAGATCCTTGATCTCCAGGGGAAGGCGCAGGACCACGTATCCAGCCCCTTCCGCTCCCGCTTCGGCGGCCCGCTGGAGCACCGCCTCGAGTTCGTGGTCGTTGAGGCCGGGGATCACCGGCGCGAACATCACCGCGACCGGCGCCCCCGCCGCGCTCAATTGCCTGATCGCCTCGAGCCGCCGTTCAGGCGTCGCCGCCCGCGGCTCCATCGCCCGCGCCAGCTTGCGATCGAGGCTGGTGACCGAGACCGCCGCTCGCGCCAGACCCTCGCGACCCATAGGCCCGATGATGTCGAGGTCCCGGCAGATCAGCGCCGACTTGGTGATCACAGAGAACGGATGGTTCCAGCGCCGGAGCACCTCCAGCACCTGTCGCGTTACGCGAAGCCGGCGCTCGACCGGCTGATAGGGGTCGGTGTTGCCGCCGATGTGGATCGGACGCGGCGCGTAGCCCCGCTTGCGCAGTTCTCGGTCGAGCAGCTGCCCGGACCCGGGTTTGAAGAAGAGTTTGCTCTCGAAATCGAGGCCAGGGGAGAGGCCCATGTAGGCGTGCGCCGGCCTCGCGTAGCAGTAGATGCAGCCGTGCTCGCAGCCGCGGTAGGGGTTGATCGAGCGGTCGAAGCTGAGGTCGGGGCTGTCGTTCCTGGAGATGATGACGCGCGCCGTTTCCGCCGTGACCGTGGTCCGCAGCTGCGGCGGTTGCTCGTCATCGGTGTTCCACCCGTCATCGAACGCTTCGCTGGTGACGGGTTCGAACCGGCCGCCGGCGTTCGAGATGGCCCCGCGTCCGCGGGCGCGCTGGGTGGTCTGCGACATGGCGAGACCCTACGCCCGGCACTAGAACATATCAAGAACATACGCGGCGACTAACCTTGCCTGGCCAGGCGATCGAGGCGCTCGCCGAGGATCAGGAGGTCGCTCCAGGCCTTTGCCTTGGCGGCGGGCTGGCGCAGCAGGAAGGCCGGATGAAGCGTCGGCATCGCGGGGATCTCCAGGGTCCCGTCGGCGCTGCGCCATTCGAACCATCGCCCGCGCAGGGCGAGGATCCCCTGCGGCTCCTTCAGCATCGCCTTGGCCGCCGCCCCGCCCACCAGGAGCAGCAGGCGCGGCTTCACCAGGGCGATGGCCCGCTCGACGAAGGGCGCGCAGGCCTCCTGCTCGGCCGCCGTGGGGGTGCGATTGCCCGGCGGTCGCCAGAAGACGGTGTTGGTGATGAAGACCCGCCCGGCAAGGCCGGCCGCATCGAACATGACGTCGAGCAGCCGTCCGGCCCGGCCGACAAATGGCTGGCCGCGCGCATCCTCTTCGGCGCCGGGTCCCTCGCCGATCACCATCACCTCGGCGTCCGGCGCGCCGCGCGCGAACACCGATCGGCTCGCGCCCATGGTCTTCAAGGGGCAGCCCTCGAACGCCCCGATCGCCGCCTCCAGCGCCGCTAGGTCGCCGGCCTCGGCGGCGAGCCTCCTGGCCGCCTCCAGCTCGGCGATGGTCGAGGCGGCGACGGCGCGTGGCGCGGGGGCTGGCGGGTTTGACGCCTGGCGGCTCGAGGCTGCGGTCCGCTCGAGCAGGCGAGGAGCCTCTTTGGCGCGAAGGGTGCGGTTCACCGGCTGGTCGGCGAGGACGGCGTCCACGCCGGCGTCGGCCCAGAACGAAAGCAGGCTCTCCAAGGCGCGTCGATCGCTCATCGCCGACGTCCTACCAGCTTTCCGCGGCCGGCGGGGGAGGGAGCTTTTGCTTGACCCGCTCGGCGGCGGCTTCGATTAAGATGGTCCCGAAGGCGTGATCGTCAGGGCCGGCGAAGCGAAATGAGCGAAGACGTCGAACGCGAGGCCATGGACTACGACGTCGTGATCGTCGGCGCGGGACCCGCGGGACTCTCGGCTGCCATCCGTCTGAAGCAGCTGGCGGCGGCCCAGGGACGCGAGGTTTCGGTCGCGGTCGTCGAGAAGGGCTCCGAGGTCGGCGCCCACATCCTCTCCGGGGCGGTGATCGATCCCAGGGCCCTCTCTGAACTCATCCCCGACTGGAAGGAAAGAGGCGCCCCCCTCGAGACCCCGGCGACCAAGGACCGGTTCCTGGCCCTCGGGCCGGCCGGCGACATCGTCATCCCGATGTTCGCGATGCCGGGCTTCATGCACAACCACGGCGCCTATATCGCCTCGCTCGCCAACCTCTGCCGCTGGCTGGCCGGCCAGGCCGAGGCCCTCGGGGTCGAGATCTATCCGGGAATGTCCGCCTCAGAGGTCGTGCTGGACGAAACCGGCGCCGTCAAAGGCGTCGTCGCCGGGGTGTTCGGCATAGGCCGCGACGGCCAGAGGAAGAGCGACTATCAGCCGGGCGTCGAGCTGCGCGGCAAATACGTCTTCATCGCCGAGGGCGCGCGGGGATCGCTGGCCAAGGAGATCCAGGCCAGGTTCGGCCTTGGCGAGGGCAGGGACCCCCAGAAATACGGCATCGGCCTCAAGGAGCTCTGGCAGGTCCCCGACGAGGTATTCGAGCCGGGCCTGGTTCAGCACACGGTCGGCTGGCCTCTGGCCGACGACACCGGCGGCGGCAGCTTCATGTACCACTTCGGCGATCACTACGTCGCCGTCGGCTTCGTCGTTCACCTCAACTACAAGAACCCGTGGCTCTCGCCATTCGACGAGTTCCAGCGCCTCAAGCACCATCCGTCGATCCGACGCTCGCTCGAGGGGGGAAAGCGGATCGCCTACGGCGCGCGCGCGATCACGGAGGGCGGCCTTCAGTCCGTCCCGAAACTGAGCTTCCCCGGCGGCGTCCTTATCGGATGCTCGGCCGGCTTCATGAATGTCCCGCGCATCAAGGGCAGCCACAACGCCATGAAGACCGGCATGCTCGCCGCCGAAGCCGCCTTCGACGCCCTTGGCCAGGGCCGGGTCGGCGACGAACTCGTCGAGTACCAGAAGGCCTACGAAGCCTCGTGGGTGAGAAAGGAACTCCTGATCGTCCGCAACGCCAAGCCGCTGCTTTCGAAATTTGGCACCTGGATCGGCGCCGCGCTGGGCATCTTCGACATGACCGTGACCAGCCTTACCGGCGGGTTCTCGATGTTCGGGACCCTTAGCCACGGCAAGACCGACGCCGCCTGCACCGGGCTAGCCAAGGACTTCAAGCCCATCGTCTACCCCAAGCCCGACGGCGTGCTCAGCTTCGACAAGCTCTCCAGCGTCTTCGTTTCCTTTACTAATCACGAGGAAGATCAGCCGATCCACCTGAAGCTGAAGGATCCTTCGACACCCGTAGCCGTGAACCTGCCGCTCTACGGCGAGCCGGCCCGGCTCTATTGCCCGGCCGGCGTCTACGAGGTGCTCTACGACGACGATGGCCGCAATCCGCGGTTCCAGATCAACGCCCAGAACTGCGTCCACTGCAAGACCTGCGATATCAAGGACCCTTCCCAGAACATCGAATGGACGACTCCCGAGGGGGGCGGCGGCCCCAACTACCCCAACATGTGAGGCGCCGCCGTTCGATCTGGGCGGCCGGGCGAAAACCCAACGACGGTCCGGCTCCGCCCTTGCCGGCGCCACATTTACGGATCAAGTGTCGGATGATGCCAAGCCTGCGCAGCCTCGCCGCTCCCCTTCTGCCGCTCGCGCTCGTCGCCTGCGCCAGCACCGGCGGCGGTCCCCCCGGATCCGGATCGGCGCAGAACACGCCCGCCGAGGCGGAGAGCCAGGCAGGTCAGACTCCCTATGGCCTGTTCCTCGCCGGCCAGTCGGCGTTCGACGCCGGCCACAGCGAAACCGCCGCCCGCTATTTCAGCCGCGCCGCCGCCCAGGACGCCGCCGCCCCGGTCGTGCAGGCGCAGGCCTTCACCGCGGCTCTGCTCGCGGGCGATGTCGCCAGGGCGGCCACCCTGGCCCCGCGCGGGCCGGTCGCGGATGCTCCGGTAAGGCGCCTTGGGGCCCTGACCCGGGGCGTCGAGGACCTGGCCGACGGCCGCGCCAAGGAGGCGAGGACCATCTTCGTCAGCCCCGAGGTCGGCGCTCCACACAACGCCGCCGCCGCCCTGCTGGCGCCGTTCGCCGCGGCCGCCGCGGGCGATGCCGAAGGCTCGATCACCCATCCGGTGATCCCGGGCGAGCCGTTGTCTGATTTCTTCGCGAGCCTCGACCAGGGGCGGCTCTATGAGCGCGCCGGCCGTTTTGACGAGGCCGAGACCGCGTACCGCTCCCTGATCGGGACCGGCGACGCGGGCGGCGTGCCGAGCCTGGCGCTAGGGGAAATGCTGGAGCGGCGCGGGCGCGGCACCGAGGCGCTGGCGATCTACAACCAGGCTCTCGGCCGGGCCAGCGACGATGGCGCGCTGCAGGCCGCGCGCGCCAGGGCCGTCGCCCATGGCAAACCGCCTGCCGCGCCCTCCATCCGCCAGGCCGCCGCCGAGGCGCTCATCGCCGAGGCCACCGGCCTGATCATGCAGAAGCAGGAAGAGGGGGCGCTGGCCTATCTTCGTCTGGCGCTGCGCCTCGATCCCGAGAGGGGAGAGGCGTGGACGATGGTCGGAGACATTCTTTCCAGCATCGGCGACGTGGAAGGCGCGCGCGCCGCCTACCTCGAGCCCAAGCAGGCTTCCGACCAGTATGTCGAGGCGCGCGACAAGCTCGCCTGGAGCTATCAGGGGAGCGGCGACAAGCAGACGGCGCTGAAGATCGCGCGCCAGACGGTGACGGCCGAACCGGCGAGCCGCGAGGCCTCGATCACGCTCGCCGACCTGCTTCGCGCCGACGAGCAGTACGATGACTCGATTTCGATCCTCGATCGACTCATCGACGCCAACGCCCAGGCGCCGGATTGGCGCCTCCTCTACATGCGCGCCGCGTCCCTGCAGGAGAGCGGCCGTTGGACGGACTCCGAACGTGATCTGACGGCGGCCCTGAAGCTCCGGCCAGACGAGCCTGAGTTGCTGAATTTCCTGGGCTATTCCTGGATCGACCGTGGCGTCAAGCTGCACGAGGCCCTCGCCATGGTGCAGAAGGCGGTGGACCAGGATCCGCAGAACGGCGCGATGCTCGATTCCCTCGGATGGGGCTATTACCGCCTCGGCGACTACAAGAAGGCGGTCGAGAAGCTCGAGGCGGCGGTCGTCCTCGACGCCGCAGATTCCGACGTCAACAACCACCTGGGCGACGCTTATTGGCGTGCGGGCCGCCTAACCGAAGCGCAGTTCCAATGGAGCCGCGTCCTTACCCTGGACCCGCCGGCCAAGCTGCGCACCGAGGTTGAAACGAAGTTGAAATCGGGCCTGGACGCCGTTCCGGGGCCTTCGGTCGTCGCCGGTTCGTGACGGCGGCGGCCGCCTGACGCCGCCTGGGACCCTCGAGGCGTTCGCCCCGGCGAAGGTCAACCTCTTCCTTCACGTCGGACCGCCCGGCGCCGATGGCTATCATCCGATCTCCAGCCTCGTGACCTTCGCCGACGTCGGCGACAGGCTGACCCTGACCCCGGGTAAGACCCTCGAATTCGTCATCGAGGGGGAGTTCGCCGAGGGGCTTAGCGCCGGCGCCAATAACCTCGTGACCCAGGCGCGTGACGCCGTGCTCGCGGCCGCTGGGAGGCGCTTCGCCTTCCGCCTGACGTTGACGAAGAATCTGCCGCTGGCCGCGGGGCTGGGAGGGGGCACGAGCGACGCCGCGGCGGCCCTTCGCCTGGTCGCCGCCGCGGCGAGTTCGAGGCTAGGTGAGAGGGTCCTCGGCCAACTCGCCTCGAAGCTCGGCGCCGACGGACCGGCCTGCCTGCGCGCCCGGACCCTGGTCGCCGAGGGTCGTGGCGAACGGCTGCGGCCCGCGCCGCGAATGCCGGTTCTGGACGCCGTCCTCGTCAACCCCCGAGTCGCCTCGCCGACCCCCAAGGTCTACGCCGCCTTCGATCGTCAGGGGCGCGCGCGCGCTCCCGATCGCTTCCCGGTCCGCGACGCATTCCAGGATCCGTTCGAGGTCGCGGAGTTCCTGCGATCGTGCCGCAACGACCTGGAGGCGCCGGCGCAGGGCCTGGTCGGCGAAATCGGCGAGGTCTTGCGCCTGCTTGGCGGCCAGGAAGAGACGCTGATCGCCCGACTTTCCGGTTCAGGCGCCACCTGCTTTGCGCTTTGCCCCGACGCGACCGCCGCGCGCCGGCTGTCGGCGAGGGTGCAAGCGGATCGACCGCGATGGTGGGTGAGGCCCTGCCGCCTCGGCGGCTCGCCCCCGGCTAGGCCTGCACCACCTCTCCGTGCAGATTGATATCGAGGCCCTCGACTTCCACGTCCTCGCTGACCCGAAGGCCGATCGTGTGCTTGATCGCCAGCAGGATCAGGAAGGTGACCGCTCCGCAATAGAAGAACACGGCGCCGATATCCTCGAGTTGAAGAACCATCTGGTGGGGGTTGTGATCGATCAGCCATCCCTTGGCGCTCGAGTTGATCGCGTTGGAGGCGAACATCCCGGTCATGAACGCTCCCAGCGCCCCGCCCACGCCATGCACGCCCCAGCAGTCGAGGGCGTCGTCGTAGAAGCCCAGCCACTTCTTCACGTGCACCGAGGCCGTGTAGCAGACGAAGCCCGCGGCGATGCCGATGACGAGCGCCCCGGTCGGATTGACGAACCCAGAGGCCGGGGTGATCGCCACTAGGCCCGCGACCGCCCCGGAGACCATGCCCAGGACCGACGGCTTCTTGCCGATCAGCCACTCGGCGAACATCCAGGCCAGCGCCGCGGCGGCCGTGGCGATCTGGGTGGCGGCGGCGGCCATGCCCGCCTGGCCATCGTGGGATTCCACCGCTGACCCGGCGTTGAATCCGAACCATCCCACCCACAGCAACGACGCGCCGATGACGCTGAACGCGAGGTTGTGGGGGGCCATGTTTTCGCTTCCCAGGCCCTTGCGCTTGCCCAGCATGAGGGCCGTGACCAGGCCGGCGGTCCCGGCGTTCAGGTGGACCACGGTCCCGCCGGCGAAATCCAGCGCGCCAGCCTTGCCGAGCCATCCATTGCCCCAAACCCAGTGGGCGATCGGGCAGTAAACTAGCAGCAGCCAGGCAGCCATAAACACCAGAAAAGCGGAATATTTCATCCGGTCGGCGAGGGCGCCGGCGATCAGGGCCGGCGTGATGATCGCGAACGTCATCTGGAAGAACATGTAGACCGTCTCTGGAATCGTCGGCGCAAGAGTGCTCGCCAGGTTTATGTTGGTGTTCAGCGGGGCCAGCAGAAAGTATCTCAGGCCGCCGATCCAGGCGTTGTGCGCGCCTCCATCGGTGAAGGCGATCGAATAGCCGATGATCATCCAGAGGATAGTGATCACGCAGGTGGCGCCGAAGCTCTGAGCCAGGGTGGCCAGGATATTCTTCTTGCGCACCATGCCGGCGTAGAACAGCGCCAGCCCCGGAATCGTCATCATCAGCACGAGCACTGAAGACGTAAGCATCCAGGCAGTATCGCCGGAATCCAGCTTCGCCGTCGCGGGCGCCGCGCTTGGCGCTGGCGTCGCCGCCGGGGCGGTGATGCTGGCGGCCGCGGCCGGAGTGGCGAGATTCTGGGCGGTCGCCGTCAGCGGCGCGCAGAAGATGGCCAAGGCGAGAAGCAGGGCCGCCGGCCGATGAAGTTTCGATGGTCTCACTTCGCCACTCCCTGGTGTCTGGCTGAATTCATTAAAGAGCCGCGGGACCCGTCTCGCCGGTCCTGATCCGCACGGCGGCTCCGACGTCGAGGACGAAGATCTTGCCGTCGCCGATCCTGCCGGTGGCCGCGGCGGTTTGGATGGCCTCGACCGCCGCCGGGGCGAGAGCGTCGTCTACGACGGCCTCGAGCCGAACCTTTGGCACGAAGCTCACCTCGTATTCGGCGCCGCGATAGATCTCGGTCTGCCCTTTCTGGCGACCGTAGCCCTTGGCCTCGGTTGCCGTCAGGCCTTCCACGCCGGCTCTGGTGAGAGCCGCGCGGACATCGTCGAGCTTGAAGGGTTTGACTATTGCGATGATGAGTTTCAACGGCCGCGCTCCCGCCGGGGCTGGCGTCGCCCCTCATCTTCAGGTGAGGTTCGCGGCTCGCCGACCAAGCCACTCCGGCGTCGCCGGCTAGCCGACCTTTAGCGCGCGCCCCGGGGCCTGTTATCGCCCGCGACGGGCGATGCTGGCAATCGCGGCGAGGCGCCCGGTTTGCGTGCAGGTGTGAGATTCGGCGCCCAATACTCAGGCGGCGCTCGCTCATAGTTTCGATCACGAACCCGTGAAGACAGGCAACCTGAGGCCGTCTCGAACGTAATCTAAGGCGGCCGATTCCCGGCCGAAACACCAGGAACGCACCATGTCTTCCTTCAAAATTCTCGCCCTCGCCGCGGCCGCTTCCGCGGCCCTGGCCGCCCCGGCGCTGGCGTTCGCCGACCCCAACGATTCAATGCCCGATCAAGGCGCTCCGGCCGCCAGCCAGCCATCAGGCGCCGTGAACCCCGCCCCCGCCGGCACCTCCATCGCCCCCTCGGCCGGCGCCAGCGCCGCCAACGCCAGCGGCGTCACGACGTCGCAGACGACCGCCGATCAGAGCGGCGCCATCGTCACGAACACCACCGTGACCAACGGGCCCGTCCCCGATACCGCGGCGAACAGGGCTAGGTTCGGACCGCCGATGTCGAACGCCGGCAAGAGGACGGTGCCCGCGGGCAATTGAATTGGCCCAACGGCCATGCTTTAGCCGCGTGGACTGATCGTCTGGGCGCGCCCAAAGCCAATCTGGGCCGGGCGCGCCTGGACTCTCGATCATTTTGGATAGCGAGGGATAACATGCGACTGCCCAACCTTGTCTGCGCCGCCGCGGCGATCTCGCTCGCCACTCCCGGCTTGGGCGTCGCTCAGACACCGGCCCCGGCCGCTCCCGCCGCTCCGGCGCCCGCCGCCCCATCGAGCGCCACGCTTCCGCCATCGCCCGATCTGGTGGCGCACGGCGACATCGTCTCGACGCTCCAGAGCTCGGGCCACTTCTCGATCCTGCTCAAGGCCATCAACGCCGCCCAGTTGGGCGCGACCCTCAAGGCCACCCCCAACATCACCCTTTTCGCGCCCACCGATGACGCCTTCCATCAGCTGCCCCAGGCTCAGCTGGACGCCCTTCTGTCGCTGGACAACGCCTCAACCCTGCAGAAGGTGCTGATCTACCATCTGGTCCATTTGGACCTCGATTCCACCAAGATAAAGGGCGCCAAGGGTCCGGTGCCGACGGTCGAGACGGGCCAGATTCAGCTCGACGGCAGCGGCCCGGTTCTGAAGGTCAACAACGCCGACATCATCCAGTCCGACGTGCGGGCCTCCAACGGCATCATCCAGGTAATCGACAAGGTTCTCGTGCCTCCAGGGGTGCAACTGCCAGCGGTCTCCGCCGCCGCCCCCGGGAAGCCCTCGGCCGGCTGACCGCGACCACGGTTGATGCGCCGGCCGGGGAGCCCTATAGGTCCGCCGGCGCAAAGAACCGTCCGCTGAAATCCTGATCGCCGCCAGCTCGAACCACAGACGGAATGACTGCGACCACGCCTCTGTCATTCCAGGATCTCATCCTGCGGCTGCATGAGTACTGGCGTGAACAGGGATGCGTGATCGTCCAGCCCTACGACGTGGAGGTGGGCGCCGGCACCCTCCATCCGGCGACGGTCCTTCGCGCCCTCGGGCCAAAGCCGTGGCGGGTCGCCTACGTCCAGCCTTGCAGACGCCCGTCAGACGGTCGCTTTGGCGAAAATCCCAATCGGCTGCGGCAGTTCCACCAGTACCAGGTTCTTCTCAAACCCGATCCGCCCGACATGCAGGATCTCTATCTGGCGTCCCTCGAAGCCGTCGGTATCGACCTGCGCCTGCACGACATCCGGTTCGTGGAAGACGACTGGGAAAATCCGACCGTCGGCGCGTCGGGCCTGGGCTGGGAAGTCTGGTGCGATGGCATGGAGATCACTCAGTACACCTATTTCCAGCAGGTCGGCGGCTTGGCTGTCTCGCCGGTCTCTGGAGAACTGACCTACGGACTCGAGCGCGTCGCTCTCTATGTCCAGGGTGTCGACAACGTCTTTGACCTCGCCTTCAACGCTCCGCAAAGCCCGGACTTCAAGACCTATGGCGACGTCTTCCTCGAGAGCGAGCGGCAGTTCTCGGCCTTCGAACAGGGGGTGGCCGACGTCGCGATCCTCAAGCGTCACTTCGACGATGCGGAGATCGAGGCGCGCCGGCTGCTCGCGGCGCGAGGACGGCAGGGCCAGGCCCTGGTGCTGCCGGCCTATGACCACGTCCTGAAGGCTTCCCATCTTTTCAACCTGATGGACGCGCGCGGCGCCATCGCGGTGGCGGAACGGCAGAGCTACATCGGCCGGGTGCGGGAGCTGTGCAAAGCCTGCGCCCTGGCGTGGTCGGCCGCCGAGGCCGCCGGCTGACCCCATGCCGCAGTTCCTGCTCGAACTCTTCAGCGAGGAGATACCAGCGCGGATGCAGGCGGCCGCAACGCGCGACCTCGAGCGGCTGGCCGGCGCGGGGCTTTCCGAAGTCGGGCTCGCATTCGACCGCATGGCGGCCTTCGCCGGCCCAAGGCGGCTCACCCTCGTGGTCGATGGCCTGCCGCTGCTGGAGCCGAAAAGGAAGGTCGAACGCAAAGGGCCCCGGCTCGGCGCCCCCGCGGCCGCCATCGAGGGCTTTCTCAGAAGCGCCGGCGTCGGTGCCGAGTCGATGGTCGAACGGGACGGCGCCTATTTCGTTCTGAGCGAGACCGGAGGACGCCCGACCGAGGAGGTTCTGGCGTCGATCACGTCCTCGCTCGTCGGTTCTTTCCCCTGGCCGAAGTCCATGACCTGGGCTGACGGCGATCTGCGCTGGGTGAGGCCATTGCGCCGCATCCTCTGCGTTTTCGACCGCAAGGCCGTGCCGGTCGCGATCGGAGGCGTCGTCGGCGCCGACCTCTCGGAAGGGCGCCGCTTCACCGGACAGACGCCGATCTTCCGGGCCCGCGATTTCGACGAGTATCGCGAGGCCTTGGCCGGACACTTCGTCGTCCTGTCCGCGGAGGAGCGGAAACAACGAATCCTCGACGGCGCGAGGGCGCTTTGCGCAGGGCGCGGGCTGGAGCTGGTGGAAGATCCGGGACTGCTCGAGGAGGTGGCCGGCATGGTCGAATGGCCGGCGCCGCTGCTGGGTGACATCGACGATCGTTTTCTCGACCTGCCCCCGGAGGTCATCCGGACGACCATGCGTGTCCACCAGCGGTATTTCGCGACCTCTCGTGCCGGCGAGCTGGCGCCCTATTTCATCGCGGTCGCCAATATCGAAGCGGCCGACGGCGGGGCTCTGATCGCCGCCGGCAACGCCCGGGTTCTCGCCGCCCGCCTGGGCGACGCGCGCTTCTTCTGGGACGAGGATCTGAAGGTCAGCCTCGAAAGTCGCCTGCGACGTCTCGAGGGCGTCGTGTTCCACGACAAGCTCGGAACCCTCTTCGACCGCGCGCTGCGCCTTGAGTCGGCGGCGAAGGCGATCGCGCCCCTGGTCGGCGCCGACCCCGCCGCCGCGGCTCTCGCGGGCAGGCTGGCCAAGGCCGACCTCGTTTCGGCGATGGTCGGCGAGCTTCCCGAGCTTCAGGGCGTGATGGGGAGCTACTATGCCCGCGCCGAGGGCATCCCCGAAGACGTCGCCCTGGCCATTGGGGAACACTACAGGCCCAGGGGGCCGACCGACCGCGCGCCGACGGCGCCGGTCTCCGTCGCGGTTGCGCTTGCGGACAAGATCGACACTATTGTCGGCTTCTTCTCGATCGGAGAGCGGCCGACTGGATCGAAGGACCCCTTCGCCCTGCGCCGCGCCGCCCTTGGGGTCATCCGTATCCTCCTCGAGGGGCGAATACGCGCTCCGCTGAAGGATCTTGCCGCGATCTGCGGCGCGGCCGGCGCCGACAGGGGGGCGCTCCTCGCCTTCTTCGTCGATCGACTAAAGGTGCTCTTGCGCGAAGGCGGCCGCCGGCACGACCTAGTCGACGCGGTGTTCGCCCTGGGCGACGATGACATCGTCCGTGTCGTCGATCGGATCGGCGCCCTGTCCGATCTTCTCGACACCGATGAGGGCGCGAACCTTCTCGCCGGCTACCGGCGCGCCGGCAACATCCTCGACGCCGAAACGAAGAAAGGGCCGCTTCCGAAGGGCGAGCCACGGGGGCCGTCGGGTTCGCCGCAGGAGGAAGGGTTGAGATTGGCCATCGCGACTGCCCAGGCCAACGTCGGCGTCATGACCGCCAACGAGGATTTCGCGGGCGCGGTTCGTGAGCTCGCCGGACTTCGCGAGCCGGTCGACGCCTTCTTCGACAAGGTCCTGGTCAACTCCGAAGATCCCGCCGAACGCGACGATCGATTGAGGCTGCTCGCCCAGGTGCGCGAGACCATGGGTCGCGTCGCCGATTTCTCGCGCATTTCGGGCTAGAAGAGGAGGATGAGCGCTTCAGTCACCTCGAGGTGGGTCTACGCCTTCGGCGATGGCCGGGCCGACGGTCACGCCGGGATGAAGGATTTGCTTGGGGGCAAGGGCGCGAACCTGGCCGAGATGTCCCATCTGGGTCTGCCCGTGCCGCCGGGATTTACGATCACGACGCGCGTGTGCAACGCGTTCTACGAAGGCGCCAGGGCCTATCCCGCCGGGCTGCACGGCGAGGTCGAGGCCGCCGTGGCGACGGTGGAGCGGCTCTCGGGCAAGGGTTTTGGCGAGGCGGCCAATCCGCTTCTGGTTTCGGTCCGTTCGGGGGCCAGAGCCTCCATGCCGGGAATGATGGACACGGTCCTGAACCTCGGGCTCAACGACGCTACTGTCGAGGGGCTCGCGAGGCAGGCGGACGACCGGCGCTTCGCCTTCGACTGCTATCGCCGTTTCATTCAGATGTATTCGAACGTGGTTCTCGGACTTGACCACCACATGTTCGAGGAGATCCTCGATGACCGGCGCGATCTCCTCGGCGTGACCGTCGATACCGCGCTCAGCGCCGAGGACTGGCAGGGCGTCGTCGAGGACTACAAGGCCGCGGTCGAGCGGGAGCTTGGCGAGAGCTTCCCTCAGGATCCCCAGTCCCAGCTCTGGGGCGCCATCGGCGCGGTGTTCGACAGCTGGATGAACGACCGAGCGCGGTTCTATCGACGGATGCACGGCATTCCCGAGGTCTGGGGCACCGCGGTCAACGTCCAGGCCATGGTTTTCGGCAACATGGGCCCCACCAGCGCCACCGGCGTCGCCTTCACCCGCAATCCCTCCACCGGCGAGGACAATCTCTACGGCGAATTCCTAGTCAACGCCCAAGGCGAAGACGTGGTCGCCGGCATCCGGACGCCACAGGCCCTGACCCTCGCGGCTCGCCTGGAGATGGGCGACAAGGCGCCCTCCATGGAAGAGGCGATGCCGGAAGCCTTCGCCGAGTTCCGCGCCGACGTGGCCAAGCTCGAGCGCCACTACCGCGACATGCAGGACATCGAGTTCACCATAGAACGCGGCCGCCTCTTCCTGCTTCAGACACGCAGCGGCAAGCGCACCGCCAGGGCGGCCCTGAAGATCGCTGTCGACCTCGCCGGCGAAGGCGTGATCAGTAGGGACGAGGCAATCCTGCGCATCGAGCCGTCTTCCCTGGACCAACTGTTGCATCCGACCATCGATCCGGCCGCGGAACGGCGTGTGATCGCCACTGGCCTTCCCGCTTCGCCGGGCGCGGCCACCGGCAGGATCGTGTTCACCGCCGAGGCGGCCGTGCGCGAGGGCGGGGTCGAGCCGGTGATCCTGGTCCGCGAGGAGACCTCTCCGGAGGATATTCGCGGCATGGACGCCGCCTGCGGGGTCATCACCGCCCGCGGTGGCATGACCAGCCACGCGGCCGTCGTCGCCCGCGGGATGGGCCGCCCATGCGTCTGCGGCGCCGGCGAGTTGCGCATCGACGCGAAGGCCGGCGAAATGACCGCTCGTGGCCTGACGTTCCACGCCGGGGAGGTCATTACCATCGACGGCTCGGTGGGCGAGATCCTGAGCGGCGCCGTCAAGATGGTCGAACCCGAACTATCCGGAGACTTCGCCGCCCTGATGACCTGGGCCGACGCCGCTCGCCGGCTCGAGGTCAGGGCCAACGCCGAGACGGCGGTCGACGCCGCCACCGCTCGGCAGTTCGGCGCGGAGGGCATCGGCCTGGTCAGGACCGAGCACATGTTTTTCGAGGAGGGGCGGATCGCCAGCGTCCGCGAGATGATCCTCGCCGACGACGAAGCCGGCCGCCGCGCCGCGCTCGCAAAGCTGTTGCCGATGCAGCGGGGCGATTTCGTCCAGCTTCTCAACATCTTCTCAGGTCTGCCGGTGACCTTCCGCCTGCTCGATCCGCCCCTTCACGAGTTCTTGCCCACATCGCCGGAGGAGATCGCCCAGGTCGCCAGGAGTTCAGGCGTCGATCCGGCCCGGCTTGCGCGACGTGCGGCGGATCTTCGCGAGACCAACCCGATGCTCGGCCACCGCGGCTGCCGACTGGGCGTCGCTTTTCCCGAGATCTACGAGATGCAGGTGCGGGCGATCATCGAGGCGGCCTGCGAGGTCGCCGCGTCCGGCGCCGCGACGCCCTGCCCGGAGATCATGCATCCGCTGGTGGCCACCGGAGAGGAGATGGATTTCCTGCGCGCCCTCACCGATCGGGTGGCGGCGCAGGTGATGGCCGAACGGGGCCGTTCGGTCGTCTACAAGGTCGGGACCATGATCGAGTTGCCGCGCGCGGCCCTACGCGCCGGCGACCTCGCGAGGGGCGCCGAGTTCTTCTCCTTCGGCACCAACGACCTTACCCAGACCACGTTCGGGATCAGCCGCGACGACGCGGGCAGCTTCCTGTCGGCCTATGTCGACAAGGGCATTCTCGAGAAGGACCCTTTCGTCACCATCGACGTCGATGGGGTAGGGGCCCTGATCCGCATGGCCGCCAGCCAGGGACGGGCCGCGCGACCTGACATGAAGTTGGGAATCTGCGGCGAACATGGAGGCGATCCCACTTCCATAGCCTTTTGCGACGCGGCCGGCCTCGACTACGTCAGTTGCTCGGCCTACCGGGTCCCGATCGCCAGACTTGCCGCCGCCCATGCCGCGCTTGCCCGCAGGGGCTCGGAAACCAACGAGGAATAGCGCCTTGTCTGATTCCCCTCTCGAAGAACTCGAAGTCCACGAGCATACCGAGCACGCTGAGCACGCCGCGCGCGAAAACGATCCTCTTATATCTCAGGTCACCTTGAGCATCGCGGTGCTGGCGGTGCTGGCGGCGGTGGCGGCCAGCCTGGAGACCACCGAGGGCGACAAGGCCATCGTCGGCAAGAACGAGGCCGTGCTCGAACAGAACCGGGCCACCGACGCATGGAACCTCTACGAGGCCAAGAGCCTGAAGAAGAACCTCTACGAGATAGCCGCCGACACCCCTGGGCCCAAGGCGCCGGGCTACGCCAAGATCGCCAGCAAGAACAGCACCGACCAGGCCGGCGTTCAGGCCCAGGCCAAGGCTTTCGAGGCGGCCAGGGACAAGCGCGACGGCGAAGCCCAGGTCCATGAGTTGCGCCACGGCTGGCTCACGATCGCCTCGACGCTGCTCCATATGGCGATCGCCATCGCCACGCTTTCGATCATACTCCACAAGCGCTGGCCGTGGATAACTTCGCTGATCCTCGCCGGCGCCGGCTGCGCCATAGCGGCTCTCGATTACCTGATGGCTCTGCCGGCGATCTGACCTAGTCTAGTCGCGCGCCAGAGGCAGGGAGAGGCCCGGCGCCGGCCGGGCGGCGAGCAGCTCGCGGCGGAAATGGAACAGTTCCGCTGGCCGCCCGCCCGTTTCCACGTCCATCCGTCCGACCCCCTCGACCAGGCCGGTGCGCTCGACCACCCGGCGGAAATTCTGCTTGTGCAACGCGACGCCGGCGATGGCTTCCACGGTTCGCTGGAGGCGCGAGAGGGTAAAGGTCTCGCCCATCAGTTCGAACACCACCGGCCGGTACTTCAGCTTGCCCCGCAGCCGCCCAAGGCCAGTGGCCAGGATCCGGCGGTGATCGGAGATCATCGGCTCGCCGAGCGCCGCGACCAGCGCTCGCGGCTCGCCCGCCGCCACGCCTCGAGCCCGGTCTCGATCGCGGGCCGCTTCGGGCGCGAGACCCGCCTCGTAGAGCAGCTCGTAGCGGTCCAGGACCCGCTCCTCGTTCCACTGCGCGCCATCCAGGGCGAAGAGCAGGCGCACGCGGCTGAGCAGGCTGGGCGAAGCCGCCGACCAGGCTTCCAGCGCCGGTTTTATCGTCCGGTCGATGATCTCTGGACGCCCGGCCCGCCAGTCTTCCCATGGGAAGAACCGCGACCAGGAAGACCAGGCGGTGTCCGGAGCGTGGGTGTCGACCGCCGACGGCGCGAGGGCCAGGTAGCCCACCGATATCACCCGCGCCCCACCCGCGCCGACATCGGCCCTCGGTGCGTCCCTCCCCTTGTCGCCGAAGGTGTAAAGCTGTTCGACATAGCCAAGCTCGAACCGTGTCTGACGGGTGACGAATTCCCGCAGCGCCAGTTCGAAGGTCCGGTGACCGTCGGGGTCGAATGGACCGAAGGGCAGACCCTCGAGGGTCGAAGTCCGCTCGGTCAGGCTGTCGCGCGGTCGAACGGTCAGGACCGAGGCCTCGCCGTCGCGCATCGCAATCACCACCGCCGAAAGGCCGATGACGACCGTCGTTGTCATGGCCCGACGCGTTCGGCGCGCTCGGTCGCGAGATCAGTCATTCGGTGTCGAAGGCGGCGTCGGACGAGGCGTAGCCCGCGGCCTCGGAAAGCGCCTGGTACCTGAGCAGATACCGCTCCTGCGCCTTGCTGGGTGGAAGTGGCTGGAGGGCCATCGAAAGGCCCGGCGGCGGGCGGCCGAAGAATTCCAGGGCTTCCTTGACCGAAAAGCCGGCCAGCTGCACCGCCTCGAAGTAGGCGCTCGCGCCATCCGAGGTCTTGATCAGATCCCGGATGTTGGCGGGCGTTGTCGCCGGCAGACCAAAGCGCAGATGGATCGCGGTCTGCAGTCGCTCCTCGAAGGCCCGGTAGTCGAGGCCGAGCGCCTGCTTGAACGGCGAAATCATGTCGCCGATCACGTATTCGGGCGCGTCGTGAAGTAGCGCGGCGAGGCGCCAGCGGGGCGCCAGGGCCGGCTGAAGGTGGACGGCTATCTCCTCCACGACCACCGAGTGCTGCGCCACCGAAAAGGGGTGATCGCCCACGGTCTGGCCATTCCAGCGCCCGACGCGGGCCAGCCCATGCGCGATGTCCTCGATCTCGATGTCCATGGGAGAAGGGTCGAGCAGATCGAGCCGACGCCCCGAGAGCATGCGTTGCCAGGCCCGCGGCTCGGCGAGCTTGCGGCGTCGCGCCTGCGGCCGCTTGGCCATGGCTTCGTTCCCTGTCGAAGCAGTGGGCAATGACCGATCGCTTGACAAAGATCAATCGGCGGGACCGAGTTCATCCTTGGAGCAACAGGGCGGCCGAGGAGGGAGCTCGACGGTCATGGACTGGGCGCGCATCACGGCCCCCGTATCCGGCGGCGAAGGCGACCGCAGAATCATCGCCGCGGCGGTGGCGATCGCCGAACCGTTCGGCGCCGAGGTCGCCTGCGTGCACGCTCCGGCCGATATCGCCGACCTGATCCCCTGGATGGGTGATGGCTTCATGGGCGGGGTCCAGGCCACGGCGATCGAGAGCATACGGCAGGCTACGGCCGAGGGAGAGAAGGCGGCGCGGGCGGCGTTCGAGGCAAGCCCCTATGCTCACAAGAGCTTCAGTTCGCTCAAGTCCCCGGTGTGGGCGGCGCTTGCCATGCACGGCCGCCTTTCCGACGTCGTGGTGTTCGAGGACGCCGCCGCACGTGGCAAGGGGCCCCTCGCGGAAGCCTTCCAGCAGATCGTCGCCGACGAACAACGTCCCACCATCGTGGCCAGGCAGGGGCTGGCGGTCGGCGGTGTCGCCGCCGTGGCCTGGGATGGCGGCAAGGAGGCAAGCCGGGCGATGCGCACGGCTCTGCCGTTGCTGCAGAAAGCTTCGCGCGTCTTGATCATCACCGCGCCGGCCGCCTCTCAAAGGAAGTTCGCCCCTGCCCAGTTGCAGGCCTTTCTGGCGGCGCGTGGGGTCGCCAGCGAAGTGGAAACCCTGACCGTGACCGGCGACGCCGCGCCCTCGCTGATCAAGGCCGCCAAGGCGGCTGCCGCCGACATCCTCGTGGTGGGCGCTTTTGGCCATCCCAGATTGCAGGAATTCATTTTCGGCGGAGCGACGCGAACTTTTTTGAACGCCGACGGCCCGTCCCTGTTTCTTTCTCACTAGACGCGTCTTTCCGCCGCTGGAGCCTACATGTCCCTTTCGCGCATCATCCTGCGGCTTGCCCGCAACCCCGGAACTGAGTTCGCCAACGGCGACGACCATCGCGGCTATGTCCTGACGGCGCCCTTGACCAGCGACGGCCATCTGGACGAGGCGGCTTACAGCCGTCGGCGGGACGCCTGCCAGGTGCGCCGCTTTGCCCCCGACGAGGATCCCGCCGACGGTCACCTGGTGCGGCGCGGCGCCCGATGGTTCTTCGACTACGAGGAGGCGGAGGACGACGAGGTCGACGAACCGGTCTACCGGCTGGGCGAGCATCGTTTCCTGGTTGGCGAGTATGTCACGATCACCGACGATGCGGGTCGCCCCTTGACCTACAAGGTCGTGGAAGTGGCGCCGGCCTAGGCGGTCAGCCTCCGACGTTCCGCCGCAGCAGCCGGCCCATCTCGCGCCGAAGTTCGTCGTTGTCCCCCGATCCCCCCGGCGACTTGACCGATACGACGGCAAGTGGACCGCCGCTTGGCCCCCGGGCTTCGTAGCTGACGAATCTGAATCCGTGGGGTCCGGGGTTGTCGGAAGCCAGGATGAAAATCTGGTCGTCGCCGTCGCCGCCCTTGTTGATGTGAATCTCGGCGCCGTTGTCCCCGGCATCGATCGTCACGCCCTTATCGCCGTCGATATGAACACTCCCACCCTGCTGGATCTCGACGTTGTTGGCGGTCACACTGGCGTTGGCGCCGGAGCCCTCGGCTGAAGTCGCCCCGGCCGCGGGCGCCGTCTTCCCCGTGCTCTTCGATTCCCCGTCGCCATGGGCGTGGATGTGGACACCGGGGAGGTCGATGTCGACGTTGTCCCTGTCCTTGACTTCGGTGTCCGCCTTGACCGCCGTCGCGGGCAGTTCCGAACGCAGGTCGGCGGTGATCGGCGCCAGCGCGGTCTGGGCGTCGCCGCCCTTCAGGTCGATCAGCTGCAAGGTCACCTGCTGACCATCCGGTCCTTGATAAAGGCACGACTGTCCATCGGCGGCGGCGCTTTTCAGGGACAGATCTTCCTGGGACGTGGGGCAATCCAGTCGCGTGACAGTCTTGTAGGGCGTCGCCAGATGGGCATGCGGACGGGGCGGCGTGCAGCCGACCAGCGCCAGCGCCGAGAGGGCCGTCGCCGACGCCACGAGGGCGAGTCGAGTCATTTGGAGTTCTCCCTACGCCTCTGACGAGGACGCGTGGAGATTTGGCCGCACGCGAAGCGCCGGTCCAGTGAATTAGCGGTAAGGCGCGAAATCCGCGTTTGGCGTCCCTATTGTTGGCCGGGTCTCGCCCCGGCTTCGCGCCGTGCGAGGAAAGCCAAGCGCTCGAAGAGGCTGACGTCCTGTTCGTTCTTCAGCAGCGCTCCGTGAAGCGGTGGGATGAGTTTGGTCGGGTCGCGCTCGCGCAGCGCGTTGTCGTCGATATCCTCGACCATCAGCAGTTTCAGCCAGTCGAGAAGCTCGGAAGTGGAAGGCTTCTTCTTCAGGCCCGGTACTTTCCTCATGTCGTAGAATATCCGCAGCGCCTCGGCGACCAGCTTCTGCTTGATGCCGGGATAATGCACGTCGATGATGGCGCGCATCGTGGTCTCGTCGGGGAACCGGATATAGTGGAAGAAGCACCGGCGCAGGAACGCGTCCGGTAGTTCCTTTTCGTTGTTGGAGGTGATGAGAACGATCGGACGGATCTTGGCCCTGATCGTCTCGTTGGTCTCGTAGACGTAGAACTCCATCCTATCGAGTTCCTGCAGCAGGTCGTTGGGAAACTCGATGTCGGCCTTGTCGATCTCGTCGATCAGGAGCACCGGCCGCTCTTCGGAGTCGAACGCGTCCCAGAGCTTGCCGCGCTTTATGTAGTTGCGCACATCCTTTACGCGCTCGTCGCCCAGCTGGCTGTCGCGCAGGCGGGTCACGGCCTCGTATTCGTAGAGTCCCTGCAGCGCCTTGGTCGTCGACTTGACGTGCCAGGTGATCAGCGGCGCATCGAGCGCCTTCGCGATCTCATAGGCCAGCACCGTCTTGCCGGTGCCGGGCTCGCCCTTGATGAGCAGCGGGCGCTCCAGCGCGATCGACGCGTTGACGGCGATCTTCAGATCGTCGGTCGCGACATAGTCGGCTGTGCCTTCGAAACGCTTTCTCATGGACCGGACCCCAATGCAGGCGATTCGCCGCTCAAACGTTTGTTCAAATCGCGGCTCACCCTAACGGCGCCGGCGCGACATTCAAGCCGCCAGCGGCCGAACGCCGCCTTGTGCGTAGGTCTGCTTCAATCCGCGCCCGGATTGGTCGACAGCGGGTCACTCGCCAGGAATGTCTCCTCCAACCCCTCGTCCAGACGCCGCTCGCGTCGCGCGCGGCTGTCGGCAAGGTTCTCCTCGGCGAGGAAGCCGATATCCTCGAGCGCCTCGCCGGTAAGGTCCTCCGGCTCGAAATCGGCGGGTTGGTCATCGTCGCTGGCGACCAGGTCGGTGTCGTCCCGCGCGAAGCTGCGCGGTTCATCGAACCGGTCGTCGCTTTCCAGCATGAACTCGAGTTCGGCTTCGTCGGCCTGATCGGGATCAAAGTCTTCGACGTCATCCAGATCGCCGTCCTCGCCTTCCAGGCCGTCGCCCTGCGCGCTGGTGACGTCCAGGACGTCCCTGGCCAGATCGGGGTTGGCGATCGCCTCGCCGTCGCGCGTGATGTTGGTCTCGTCGAACATCTCGGCCTGGTCCTGATCGTCGGTCTCGAGGCTGGGATCGCCGGCCATCGCGCGTCTCCTTTTCGCTGGTGGGAGAACCCTGCTCGATGCGCCGGGTTCCCGACCCGCCGACGACAGCCACAGACAAGCGCCATAGGGGCGTCTATTGGGCGTGAGTGCGCGAAGACCCGAACAGCCACAGTCTCGTCCTCGCCAGCGCCAGCCCCCGCCGGTTGGCGCTGCTGGCGCAGGTGGGCCTCTCTCCTGGCCTGATCGATCCCGCCGCGGTCGACGAGACTCCCATGAAGGGTGAGACGCCGCGCCGCGCCGCGCTCCGATTGGCCGCCCTAAAGGCGCGGGAAGTCGCCGCCCGTCATCCCGGGTCGTTCATCCTCGCGGCCGACACCATTGTCGCGCTAGGTCAGCGGATGCTGGGCAAACCGGCCGGCGAAGAGGGCGCGCGCGCGACGCTGGCGCTGCTCTCAGGCCGCTCGCACAAGGTCGTCACCGCTGTCTGCGCCATGGCCCCCGATGGTCGGACCGCCGAGCGTCTCTCCGAAACCCGGATCCGGTTCAAGCGGCTCACCGGGCGCGAATTGGAGGATCTGGTCGCCAGCGGCGAGTGGATGGAGGCCGCCGGCGCCTATCGGATCCAGGGGCTCGCCGGTGGCCACGTGATTTCCCTCACCGGCTCCTACACCGGCGTCGTCGGATTGCCGCTCTACGAAACCCGCACTCTCCTCGTGGGCCTCGGCTATCGGCGCCCATGAATATCCGGCGCCTCTATCTGGATGTGTCGCCCGGCGAGCGCCGCGCCGTCGTCACGCTCGACGGGCGCCCCGAGCGGCTCCTCATCGAAAGGGACGGAGACATCGTGAGCCAGGCCCTTGGCGCGCGCCTCGTCGGACGGGTCCGCGCCGTCAACCGGGCCCAGAACCTCGCCTTCGTCGATCTCGGCGAAGGTCCTGCGGCGGTCTTGAACTTCAATCCGGGCCGCGAGCGTCCGACCGAAGGCCAGGCACTCGAGGTGGAGATCCGCGCCGAGGCGAGGGGCGACAAAGGCGCCGCTCTGCGACTTATCGGTCTGGCGGAGGGAAGTCCGCGACTCCTCGAAGCGGCGCCGGCGATCGCGGCGCGCTTGCAGGCCTTCGCCGGCGCCGCCGACATCGTCACCG
>Ga0302324_100003159_pt1 | contig 37330 bp, 34 predicted proteins | sample Palsa_T0_1_FD_201949 | JGI IMG/M metagenome (GOLD analysis project Ga0302324, IMG submission 201949) | Peat permafrost microbial communities from Stordalen Mire near Abisko, Sweden - Palsa_T0_1 | ecosystem: Environmental > Terrestrial > Soil > Palsa > Peat permafrost | place: Sweden: Abisko... | reverse complement strand
GAGTCCACGCTCGCACCGCAAATCGCGGAGGCACTAAAGCTACACCCGTCCAGCTACATCAAGTCTCATCCGAAGGGGGTGAGAGAAGGCAGGTCCAGCGTCGAGCTCGACATCGTCGTAATCTCCAAGGTCAAGAGGAAGGCGGAATCCGAATGCGAGGAGATTTCCAGCTTTTTCGAGGAGAAGGTAGCAAAGGCCGGCGGTTCGATTATGAGAAAGGTCGTCTCGACGGTTGGCCGCTAAGCTTAGGTATCGACTGCTACTGGACGCAATCAGATGAACATTATCTACGTCACCGGCACTGCGGGCTCAGGCAAGTCCCTCCTGACTTCGTCACTCGTCAGCTGGTACAGGGAAAAGTCGCAGGACGCCATAACGGTCAACCTCGACCCGGGCGTGCTCGGCCTCCCGTATGACCCCGACGTCGACATCAGGAACAGCATCGACTACCAGCAGATAATGACAGAATATTCCCTCGGGCCGAACGGCGCTCTGATCTTCGCCAACGACCTGATTGCGAGCAAACTGGCCACGATCCAAGAGGAGATGGAGTCCACGAACGCAGACACCGCTATAGTTGATACTCCGGGACAGATAGAGCTCTTTGCGTTTCGCGAGAGTGGTCCATACATCGCAAAGGGTCTTCAGGCCGAGAATAAGGTCCTGCTGTTCCTTATGGACGCCTTGGTGGCATCCACCCCCGCGAACTTTCTTTCACTGCTCCTGCTATCAAGTTCGGTCCAGCTCAGGATGGAGATGCCTCAGCTCCAGATCCTGTCCAAGGTCGACCTGGCCCAGAAATCTGTTGCGGAGATAGTCAGATGGAGTAAAGACTCACGCGCCTTCGAGGACGCGCTTGCGAAGATCAAGTCCGGGGACGATTACACGTTCTACACTGAGCTATTCCGGGGTTTGAAGAGGTCATCGCTCTCAGCGGGTCTCTACCCCGTCTCGTCTTACACGCGCGATGGCTTCATTGCACTGGTCGGGGAGTTCTCCAGGATATTCAAGGCGGGAGAAGAGTACGAGGAAGGGTAACCAAATGACATCGTTGTCATGGTGTAACTGTAAGCTAGGCTTGCTGTGTCATCCTTTGATAAAATAGACCAGTAATAAATAGAAATCGTGTCTTCGTCTCATAAATGGAGCTTCATAATGCCGATGTTCATTATGACGGCGGCGCTTTCGCCGACCGTCGCTCCGTAACGACTTCGATGACTGTGCAACATTTTGGCACATTGTGGCACGCATCTTTAAGATAAGAAAGCCGCATTTAGCTAGCGATGGAGTCGAATAGTACCAGACATGAGGTAAGTCTGTTTGCATTTCTGGCAACAGTTCTATTGACGACATCTGCTTCTTCTGCAGCCGCAAATCCACTTGTGGGGCCGCCGGGTCCAGGGGGCAACGCCTCAGTGAATCCCTCGTCTCTACCTCCTTTGCCCAATGAAGTGGGTTGTTACGTACTAACGCACAATGTAACATCGAATTGGCAGAATACTGCGTGCATGTCTACGGCGTTCGCATCGACGATGCCCAAGCCGACGGAGGGAGGAAGTAGTGGTGTAGAAGGAGTAGGAGGTGGGGCCGGCGTGCTGACTGCGGGATACCTTCAGATTGGGTTTTCGACTTTTTCTGGCGAGTCAGATTCGAGTGTGGGGAGCAATGACTGGAGCATCCAGTTGAACACTAACGAATTCACAGTAGGTGGCACGCAATATTGGGTGCAGTATGTCGAACAGAACTATCCCACCTACTTTACATTCTTTGGATACGCCACACTTTGCATATGGCAAGTGGACGTAACTACGCAGAGCTATCCGAATAGCTGTGTAAGCACAAGCATTCAAACGCTCTCGACTTCCGCCAGTCCCAACATCACTGGGTATCTGTCGACCAGCGGCGGTACCAATTATCTGAATACCGAATATTGCGAAAACGGAACAACATGCTGGGCTGTAAAAGCGACTGACACTAACGGCTTGACTGGAAGATGGAGCGACGCGACAGGTACGATACTAGGAGAGGGAGGCGGATCGACGGCTGATTTCACCCACCCGACAAGCGAGACGACAGAAATCGTTGCGCTTGCGAGCTCATCCTTCAGCGGACACTCGGAAAATACCGTGACGACAGCTGAGATGAACAACCTGAACTTAGGCACCGTCTCTTTCTCATGCAATAGCGACAGTTGTACTACCTCGTCGCCTTCATCAGACTGACACCATATCTAACGACGCTGCCCTTAGTTTTCAGCGTGGAGAGTCTTTGATGAGTCGATGAAATCGGTAGGATCTTTGGGTCTGATAGGCGCTAATGTAATAAGTGACGAGAGGACAGAAAAAGCCGAGAGTCAATTCAAGATGGTGAACCAAAACAGGAGACTGATGATTGGTGGTATGGCGCTCGTAGCAATTGGTTCGATCTTGGTCGTAATCGGCTTGCTAGGTTTCACCCACCCAATAGCCTGCGCAATCAATGGGTGTCCATCGATATTCTCCTCCAATTATGCAATAAGCTGGACCGAGATTCTTCTCGGACTCGTGTTCATCATCTCGGGGACGGCCCTACTGGTTCCTTCAGGACGGAAGATAGTTCGTGCCGACGAGCGAGAGTCAAAGGAACACAACTCCAAAGAGTCCTGGAAGGCGCGATAACTCGCAATCGCAGTAGCCCTGTATGCGTTGTATCGTGCTCTCTGAAATAGCAACAGAGATTTCTCCTTCGAAAATGCCGCGGACAAAATTCACTGACTCTTTTGTTAGTGCGACATGCCGAGCATTTCGCATTAGGGGAAAGAGATTACCCGATTAGGATGGACTCAAGTCGGGCTCTGAAAAGCACGCAAAGATAGGTATGGCATGCGCGATTATGTTCAATGTCGCTTGGCAATGAACGAACACTTAACCAATGTAAACAGTCACGAGACTGTCATCAGCGGTTGCTCGAGGTTCGACCCCTGTCGCAGCTTTGATGATACTGCAAATATATGCCTTAAGGAAGGCAGACCACTTTGCTCCATGCGGGTGCTGAAAAATGAGCCTCCGATGTGGTGCGCTTCCTGCTATAGTAAATGAGTACCATCTGGAGAAGGTTGAGACCGGTTCAAAGTAATGCTGGATTAGACCTTCTATATCATATTGCAAATCAAGAAAGACAAAGGTCTGTTTGATGAGTCTTGAGCCAAGTTCTCTGCCCATGCTCTCCAAATGCGCCTGTGGGACGTCTTCCAACATTCCGGCGAAAAGCGAACCATTGATAGTAACAGCACTCAACTGGTCCGCAATCGTGTCGTAAGATGTCCCTTTGAAGAGGATTTTGGATGATAACGAATTGAAGGTGGTGTGGTGACGCTTTGCTTGCTTCTCAAGATCGGTTTTGGTCTTCTTCGGAATTCTGAGGCTAACATGGACGAACTCTACACGGTCGATTAGATTATCCACGACATTTCTGCGCCACGTTCTATGTATAATGTCTTGTGCCAAATTCAATTACTACTTCGGCAGGAAGCGTAAATCCCAGATGGTTGAATTGCGACCTTGTTCTAATACTGGTTATCCTTTAGCGAACTATGCCACTTGTAGCACAATGTGACGTTGGGTCTTATCTACAAATCCCTAGAAGAATGTCCTATGGTTCCTGAGGCGAGTCAGGACTCTGAGGAAGAGAAATTGTGATTTTAATCCCCGAGATGACGCTAAGGAGGGCGTCCCCCATTTTGATTCTTCTCCTGTTGTTGTCTTCTTCGTTTTCTGGCACAACGCTTATGCAAACTGCGAAGGCCGCTACGATATCACTCTCGGCGGACACTTCCCAATCTAATAGGGCACCATTACTGGCTGGAAGTATCATTGCTAACAGCTCGTTGAAAAGTGTACCTAGTCCATCGTGTCCTTCCTTATCGTCGCCAAGTACGCCGTTAGCCGCGCAGAATACATGGTCTGCAAGTTTCGACGTTCCCACCCAACTTTTTATGGGCGCGCCTGGGTGGCAAACAGTTGAACAGACCTACACCATTTATTCCAACGGTACTTTGCTGGTTCGTGATAACTCGAGCGATTGGTTCTCCATCGGCGGTCTTAGCGGCTTACCGGCAGGAGCGCAACAGTCATCATTGGTCGCGAACGCGACAACTGCGACTGAGCAATACACGGTCATGACGAACAACCAATCCTCAGCACACGTTGACATTTCTTACCAAATTCGAAAGCAATTCTGCGTAGATGCCGGCTTGGAAATTACGATCAATGGCACCGCGAACTGGGGCCAAGCGGGCCGAGGCATACTTTCCCTGGAATTCGGAAATATGCCTACCACTGTGGAGGATAACCAGATCTTGTTCGGAAACACTTCGGGGGTAAGTCTCGGGTTCAATTGGAACGACAGCGCGTCCATGCACTCTGTTTACAACAGGGAGTCCAACAGTTTGGATTACACTGTGGGGAATAGCTTCAAGATTGATCCTGCGACTCTCGGCACCTGTACGGGAAGCGAGAACGCCATTGTCAACAATCCGGAGTCCAAGGTTGCATATGCCGCAGGTAGATACTGGGTCTTCTATGACGATGGTAGCGATCAGGGCTATCGCTCGAGCACAAATGGTTCCTCGTGGTCTTCGGAAACCGTGATTGCTGCCGATTGGAATACCGGCCAAATCTCCGTTTACGCTGACGGCAGTACAATCTATTACGCACGTGCGTGCTCGGCTGGCGTCTGCTACAGATATGGAACGGCTAGTTCGGGCGGCTCTATCACTTGGAGCATAAGCGAGTCGTCGTTCAGTCCTACTTACAGCAGTCCAAACTACCCGACAATTGTGGTGGATAGCAGCGGAAATATGTGGGTCACAGTGAGGACCCTCCAGACCTCTACTTACCATGCCGAAGTTTGGAAGTACACAAGTAGCTGGAGCAACGTCGCCACTACCGCTGACAATGATGGAGATGTCCCCATCTTGTTGACCTCGTCCTCTGGTCAAGCGCTCATATTCAACGACGGCGGTGGCGAAATCGCCGTAGAATACACCACCAACGGGGGCTCGTCATGGTCCTCGCCCGCTACGTATACTATCTCAAACGGCGAATATCTGGAATATTCTGACGCCCTTCTTCTTGGCGACACGGTTGAGCTAGCAGTCGAGTCATATACTGGTACCATTCCAACAGAAGTCTACTCGGCATTCTACATGGCATATACGTTTGGCGGCTCCTGGTCTACGCCCCTCGACATTGGTGCCGCGCATGGCGCCGCCATAGCGACCGATGGGTCTTCAGAGTTGGCAATCGTGTACACCTATTCGGCAACAACTGTCGACATGGTAGTTTCCGACAATTCCGGCTCTTCGTGGTCTGCGGCGGAAACAATCAGTTCTTCCGAGAGTGGAATTGGCTTTTTGGATGGTCCTTCGTCCGACCCAATATTGTCCTCAGGTACCATGGCCGTAATATGGGAGGAAGGCTCTTCCTATCCGTATGACGTTCGATTTGCCACAATGTCTGTGCCGGTCAATCAGCCGATTGCTGCCACCCTAAGGGGAGCTTCTGGATCTGCGCAAACCGTTACGGTCCTTGGATGCACTGCCAATCCAAGCACGTTCACCGGCAACGGAACCACCTTCAATATCTACGCGAATTCTTCTTGCGCGCTCACGCTTGAGCTGCCATCAGGTTACATTTGGGAGTCGACCGGGACGTACGAGTTAACGTACACCACCTGCAGTTCCGGTACCTGTCCGACAGACGCCCCGTCTTACATGAAATCGGTCGAGGCCACGCTTAATCCAAACCCGAATGGAAATGAATTCGGATCCAGTATGGTGAATTTGACTAGCTCCCCATCAACTGTAACGGTCAGTTTGTATAACAGCGGCTATAACGATTTGACCGGAGCTGCTTGCGACAGCGCGCCGTGCAGTAACAAGACTGGATCCTCGGGGTTCTCTTTCCAATTCAACCTTACGTTCCCGACGTTCTTAGTCCATACTTATAGTAAAGCAGACAATGATGACTATTGCAGCGTCGCAAATGGAACAGGTCCACATGGATGTAATCCCTTCGGAGTGCAAGCCGTTATCGAGTTCCAGAGCAACGGGGTCTGCAAGGCGCACCCTCAAGGCGCCCCCAGCTCTTACCCGGCGCCTCCTACCCTTGTAGACAGCTTCGAGTGCAGTCACATCACTGGTCCCGGAGACAGTTTTGAGTGGATAGTAGACTATTCGGGGGAGTTTCTTACAAACATAAAGCTCGACATCAATGGTGTAACAAATGATACTTGGTCTCCTTTTGGTGCCAACGGAATGTTTGCTGTAAATAATGCACCAAGCAGTGTCAACATGTCCGGCGCCTTTGCGCAGAGTATTTTCGCCGGCTCCACTTCGGGCGTGGAGTACGGCAACATCTATTCTGGTGAAGGAGTGTTGAGCTATTCCGGAGTGGAAGGGTTGGTTTGTGAGCATGGATGCACCCTCTACTACAGTGGTGAATACGCGAATGCTGAGTACACTGCGATTCCAGCTTCTGAGACGTCCTTCAACCAAACATTTGACGGTGGCGTCTTCAATATGCAATACATTGGAGATAGCGGTTCCGTTTCCGACCCGGGCTACATCCAGGGGCCACCTGCAGGGAATTTTTACGCGCAGCTGAAGGCCCTTACTTCAGGTTCGACTGCGTGTGAAGAGGGGGCCTTCGAGACTGGTGGTCCTCTAGTTAACGGGACTATCGCCATATACGGCAACTCATCAAGTGGTTACACCAGCAGCGTTCAAGTAGCCGTGTCGAGCAGCAGTTCGAGTTCGTGCGCTAGTGCCACGGGTTGGACGACCGTATACTCGGGAAAATTCAATGCAACAACCGCTAAGTGGATTCTTGTAGGGAGCGCCACGAGCATTGAATACGTGAAGATCACGGCTTCATATTCTGGAGGTGCCGCCGACATATACGTCGGGTCCGTCAGTTTGTTCATGGGCTCATATGCGCAAAGCGAAACGTCATCAGGTGTGACGCTTCCGTCTGATCTGCTTCAGCTCAATACGTCGAGCTACGCCGTCTTCCCAGCTCTCACCACCGGCTCAAGTTCGTCAGAAACTGTGAGTTTCGGAACGGAATACTCCGGAGAGTTGTTAATTGACGGCTACTCGGGATACGGCTTCATTACAACTTACACAATTCAGTATTCAAGCGATGATATCCACTGGAATAGCGCATGTGCCGGATCCTGGACTTCGAACTCTGATGGCTGGATTGCTTGCGATGGAGTCAGTCAGGCCCTTTACGTACTTATCACAGTCTATTACAGTGGTCTGGAGGCCGGTGACCTCTATGTCAATGGAGTGTACATCGCGTGAAAATACGGTCTTCTAATCGGCTCGGTAATGCTCGACCGTCGATCATAGTGGTAGTGGTATCTGTGATAATTGTCCTAGCATTGGCCTCGATCCTATCTTACCAGCATCTTCCCGTAAGCCAAACGTCGATCACTAGTAGCTCTAGCGACGGTGCAGACGGCACAAGCTCAGAAAGCACGCTGTCGAGCACAACCAGTACAGAAACTACCTATATCACGACTTCTACGCACATTTTCGTTCCTTGCAATTGCTCTATTAATCTAGATTGGGCGTGGCCAACCTACAACACGCTCAACAGTCTTATTTCGGCTTCTGAATTTGTCGTAGTCGCAAATGTTACTTCAGCGCTAACGGTTGGCGTGAACGCTTCAGCAGAAGCCGGTCCGGGAGTGAAGGGTTTGTTTCCAGTCACTGGCTACAACATAACTGTCATATCCGTCATATCAAACCTGGTGGGAGGAACCCCCGGTCCTCAGATTGGGTCTAACACGACTATTGTGCAAATCGGTGGCACGGATGGCGGTACGACTACGAGCATACTTGGCTACCCGAGCCTATCTGTGGGACAGTCATATGTGTTGTTCTTGACGACGTACGGAAATTTGTTTGCAAATTTCTACGGTTCGGTAAACCATGGCTTCAATTACATCACTGCAGGAGGACCGCAAGGACTATTCTACGTTAAGGAAGGAAAGGTATACTCGCTCGATAATCTGTATCCTCAGGCTGACGCATGGCTTCCGGTGAAGGCTTCAGGAGTGCCTCTTCAACAATTCACTTCAGAAGTTCAAGCGTCCGCCTCTTCCGTGTCATCTTCCTCAACGGTCGGAAGTTCATCATCAGCTTCCAACACTGCAATCACAACTTCCACATGAAGCCAGACCAGATACCTAATCGCTATGGATGAACGGAAATATGAGCATCCAACATTCCAGTGACCTCTCACTCCTGGCGAATGGGACCAAGTTACTTCGGACTTGCACCGTGCGACGAGGCGGTAAAGAGCCCTCCTTTCAGAACTTGTGACTAACCCTATAGCGACTTGCGACACTGCGATTCCTAGTGGTCTGGTTGCGAAAAAGTACGCCAGGGCGACATGGACATAGACGAAGCGCAGGCTCAATTGCGGAAAACCCTAACGCTTAAGAACCGGCTGAACTCAATGTACTTTGATGGTATACCGATTCAGAGGGTGTTACACCGCAATCGTCACCCCGTTCGACGGTGGCCGTGCGGTTGATTGGGAGTCGCTGCGGACTCTGGTCGAGTTCCAGGCCTCCCAAGGAGTTACCGGGATAGTACCGGCAGGGACCACAGGGGAGAGCCCGACGCTGAGCTGGGATGAGCATAACAGAGTCATCGAGACCGCCTTCGATGCCGCCCGTTCGAGGACGGAGACCATCGCAGGTACTGGGTCGAACAGCACGGACGAGGCGCTCGAGGCCACGCGCCACATCGCCAACAGGGGGATACGGGCCGCACTCTTGGTCGACCCGTATTACAACGGGCCGTCCTCTCTGGAGATTAGGCGCGAATACTACGAGCCTATAGCGGAAGCGTTCCCGGACATCCAGCTGATACCCTACATAATCCCCGGCCGGACTGGCACGCAACTGCTGCCCCAGGACCTCGGGATACTAGCGGCCAACTACCCGAACGTCAGCGGCGTGAAGGAGGCGACCGGGAGCCTGGACAATGCCCGTCTCACGCGCAACTACTGTGGACAGAACTTCTCGATCATCTCGGGCGATGATGACAAGACTCTCTCTCTGATGAGCGACCAGGCGGTCAGGTGCTCAGGGGCGATCTCGGTCGTCTCGAACGTCGTACCCGCCGCGACCCAGGGTATGGTGCAGGCGGCGCTCAGCGGAGACTGGGCAAACGCGCAGAGGCTTGCCACAGGACTACAGCCTATTTTCGGACTGGTAACCATCAAGACGGAGGAGTCCAGCCAGCTCGGCCCAGTCAGCGTCCGAGCGAGAAACCCGCTCCCGATCAAGACGACCATGTCAATACTCGGCATGATTGACGGTCCTTGCAGACCTCCGCTGGGAAGGGTGACCAAGCAAGCGCTGGATATCATCCTTCAGACGCTCAGGGGCGTCTGGAAGTCGAATCCCGAGTTCCTCGAGCCTGTCGAGCGGGCGTTCGATGTCTCCGTCCCGGACCGGCTTGAGATGCCCAGACACTGGGAGGGACTAGCATACGGCGGATACTAAGAGAATCAAGGTCTGCGTCGTCGGCGCGACGGGCCGGATGGGCAGTACGATCATCAAGGAGGCGCCCACCGATAGGTTCGAGGTAACCGGTGCAGTGGCAGCCGAGGGTGAGCCTGGAATAGGCAAGACCCTTCGAGAACTCGGGCTTGCCGACGTCGACCTTCAAGTGCAGTCACCCGAGTCTTTGAGCGAACAGCTCAAGGGAAGCGACGTCTGCATATCCTTCACCAGTGCAGCCGCCGAGGTGGCGAACCTTCCGAAGGTCGTCTCCGCTGGCAAGCCTTTCGTGCTCGGGACCACCGGTTTCAGCAAGACGCAGGAGGGATGGGTCGTGAACTCTCTGAACGGAAGGCTGGCGACTGTCATGGCCTCGAACTTCTCTATCGGTGCGAACATGCTCTTCGCAATGGCGTCCACCTTGAAGAGTCTCCCACAAGATTTCGATGTCAGCATAATGGAGATGCACCATTCGGGGAAGGCCGACGCACCGAGCGGGACGGCGAAGACGATCGCCGACATCGTGTCGGAAGCGAGGGGCTACTCGAAGACCGTCCATGGAAGAGAGGGTCTCTCCAAACGGTCGAGGGAGGAGCTGGAGGTCAGCTCATTCAGGGGCGGAGGCATGCCGGGAGAGCACGCAATATTCGCGTTCGGCCCTCACGAGATGCTCAAGTTCGAGCACGTCGCTTTCTCAAGGTCTGCCTTCTCTCAGGGAGCCTTGCTGGCGGCCGGCTGGATAACTCAAGCAAGGGAGCCCAGGGTCTACAACATGCTCGAAGTGCTTGGTTTCAAGCTCTGAAAATCAATTTTCATAGAGCGATTCGTGGGTCTCCGGCTTGCCGTCTGTCATTAGGCGGTAGCCGTTCTCGGTCACTACGAGCGTTTCTCCTATCCTACAGCCTCCGACCTTGAGGTCATCGTAGAGGGTGATTGCTGGCTCGATTGCGAGAACATGCCCTGGTTTCAGCTTGACTGAAGGCTCCTTCTTGCCCGGTTCGGGAGAGAATGGGGGTTCGTAGACATTCATCCCTACGCCATGGAGGATGGGCTGTATGCGACTGAACGAGTAAGGACCATAGCCCCGCTCTACGATGACGTTCTCTGCGGCGTTGTGCACGTCTAGCGTGGTAGCCCCTGGCTTGGTCACCTTTAGAGCCGCAAGGTAGGAGTCGTACGTAGCGGTGTAGATCTCTTTCTGCTTCTTGCTCGGTTTCCCTATGACCGTGGTTATGGTGATGTCCGTGTTGTATCCCTTGAAGATCGTCGCGTAGCCCATTATCAGGAGCTCCCCCGAGCGAACCACCTTCTCAGAGTCGTGCCTGAGCATAAGCCCAGTGTTCAGTCCCGAGAATGTAGCCAGTCCCCATGACATGCCTTCGGCGCCAAGCTTCCTCGCAGCATACTCGCCCTCGGCGGCTATCTCATACTCCCGCATCCCGGCCTTAGCAGACTTGAGGGCTCCCCTTATCGAGGCCTCGGTCACCTTCGAAGCCTCCTGCATGATGGCCAGTTCCTCATCGAACTTCACCGCCCTCTCTTCCGCGACCTTTCCGCCCGCGCTGACGAGCTCTACGCCCTTCGCAGCCTTCGCAACGGCCTGGTGTTCATCGTACCCCAGTTGGTCGAACCCGACCCTCTTGACTTTGTAATCGCTGAAGACCTTCGCCACTTCCTCAGCCCTCCCTAGACCGTGCATTTCCCGAATGTCCTGCATCCAGGGCATGTAATGCTTGAAGTGCATGTAGTCCCCCGGGACTGTCAGGAGGACGACATCGCCGCCGGTGGTGACGACGGAGGAGTAGCTGTTCTGGAACCACATGCTGACCACCGGCCTCGCGTCCGTGGAGTATCGTACGTTCTCTATGCGATTCAGTAGTAGCGCATCAAGTCCTTCCTTCTTCATCAAAGCACGGAGCTTGTCGATTTTCTTCTTTCTGAGACCATCCACGTCTATCCTCCTCGAAGTGCTGTTGCGCACAACAAAACTGCCCTTGTTCGATGTATAAAGCATTCATCGGCCGCTCCTCATTGCGTCAATGCCTCGCGACTTTCATGAAAAGGAAGCAAGACATAGAAGATTTTTCCGACAAGATTTTAGAGTGCTGCGGACGGTGCTTCTAATCGTTCATGAAAAGCGAGATCCTCTCTGGAAATAGAGCGAAGGTCCTCCTGTTCGCCCTGCCTATGGTTTTCGTATTGATTCTTTCCGCCTCAATGGCCGCGGCCGCTTCAAACACGCTCACCTTCACAAGTCCGGCCCCCGGCACGAACTTGGCCGGTACTCAGTCGTACACGATCAGCGGGACGATAGTTCCAATCCCAGATTATACCGACAACGTGGCCATCACGGTAGAGATGCAGGGTTCGTCCCAGCCTATAGACCAGCAGACGGTCCCTCTAGTGCGCAATGGCTCCAACGATTATTTCTCGTATTCCACGAATGTAGGCGGAAACGCTGCTTGGACACCCGGGGTCTACGTTATCACCGCCGTCGACACCGGAGGCATAACTGGCACGACCACATTCACGTACGACGGAGGCACCACGACGACATCCACCACGACCAGCTCCTCATCCACCACCATCACCACAAATTCAACCTCGAGTACCAGCACGTCGACTTCTACAACCACTTCCACATCGACAAGCAATTCCACCTCCACTTCCACGTCGAGCACGACCTCCGCTTCGACAAGCTCGACTACATCGAGCACAAGCTCGTCCGCGACGACTTCGATCTCATCCTCTAGCTCAACCCAATCTAGTTCGTCGGCGACCAGCTCGACCACGACATCGACTTCCACGACTCCTTCTACGACGTCCTCCACAACCTCTATCATTACGACGACCTCGACGCCTCCACCGACAACCACTTCGTCCACTTCGAGTACGACCAGCACCACCTCTTCCTCTTCCAGCAGCTCCAGCATCGCACCCACAGCGCTCCTGGCGATAGTTGTCGCCGCGGCTGTCATGACCGCTGTGCTGACGACAGGAATGCGCAGGTCAGAACGCGCGACCCGCATTGGGCCCTTCTGAGCATAGCGCCTCCCTCATCATTCATAAGGCACCCAGTCCCCGGCGGGCTGACCTGCATGAGAAAGGGCTCCAAGGGCGCCGCACGCAGACTCCAAGCTCTGATTTCCCGTGAGGGCTGTACTGCCGTCCCGGGGGTTTTCAGCCCGTCCGTCGCTCTTCTTGCCAAACGCGCCGGGTTCAGGGCGCTCTATCTTTCCGGAGCGGCGTACTCGGGGCTGCTCGGTCTTCCGGACTTGGGGTTGACGACCCTAACGGAGGTCGCTTCCGCGGCGGCCCAGATAACGGCGCGTGTCAGCCTCCCTCTCATCGTCGACATCGACACTGGTTTTGGAGAGGCGCTGAACGTCGCGCGGAGCATATTCGAGATGGAGCGGGCTGACGTCGCAGGTATCCAGATCGAAGACCAGATTATGCCGAAGAAGTGCGGTCACCTCGATGGCAAACAACTTGTCAGCACTGAGGAGATGGTGAAGAAGCTCATCGCGGCGAGGGAGGCATCCGAGAACGGCATTGTCATCGTGGGGAGGACCGATGCCGCAGCTGTCGAAGGCATAGACTCTGCGGTGGAGAGGGCGAGGCAGTACATGAGGGCTGGCGCTGACATGATCTTCCCTGAGGCGCTGAAGGACAAGGCAGAGTTCAGAGAGTTCGCAAGGAAGGTGGACGCTCCGCTATTCGCCAACATGACCGAGTTCGGCAAGACGGAATACATCTCGGTCAAGCAGTTCGAGCAACTTGGCTACAGGATAGTGATATTCCCGGTGACCACGTTCAGGGTGATGATGAAAGCCGTCCAGCGATCGCTCAACGAGCTCGCCCTGAAGGGCACTCAGAAGGGGTTCATCGACGAAATGATGGAGAGGAGAGAATTCTACGACCTGATAGGCTACCGGGTATACGAGAGGTCCGACGGCGCCGTCGCCTCGAAAGCGCGCAAACTGCTCGATACGAATTAATAGGTCATAACCGCTGAAAAAGCTGAAGAAATTCGAAATGACCGAGACGATTCGCGTTCCCGACGGTCTCTACGGGGTTGCGGTCACGGAGACGAGCATCTCGAAGAGCGCCGTGGACGGCACCCTTACCTATCGCGGCTATACCATCCAGGAACTCTTCGATAGGGCCTCGTTCGAGGAGTGTGTTTTCCTCGTCCTGGAGGGGAGGCTCCCAAAGAGGAGTGAACTAGACGATTTCACAGCCGAGCTTCGTTCGCATGCAAAGGTTCCGAAGAACATCTACGACCTTGTGAGGAACCTGCCATCCAACTCACACCCGATGGACGTGCTGAGGACAGCGGTCTCCGGATTAGGCGCCTCTGAAATGGCTCTTTCACCCATGGAGCAGCAGCATTCGCTGATTGCGAAGATGCCGGCGCTGGTCGCAAACTGCTACAGGATTGTGAGGGGCATGGAGGCGGTGGAGCCCCGGGCGGACCTAAGCCAGGCGGCCAACCTACTCTACATGCTCAGCGGTAGTGCTCCCAGCAGCTTCGATTCTTGGGCCTTCGAGCGGGAGCTGATCCTCTACCTTGAACACGACCTCAACGCCTCCACGTTCACCGTCCGGGTCGTGGCCTCGACCCTGGCCGACGTCTACGCTGCGTCGACCGCTGGCCTGGCTGCTCTCAAGGGACCGCTCCACGGCGGAGCCAACGAGGCGGCGATGCAGATGCTCCTCGAGGTAGGCTCTCCCGAGAACGCTGCCAAGTACATCCAGGACGGTCTCGCGAGCGGGAAGAAGATCATGGGATTCGGGCACAGGGTCTACAAGAAGGTGGACCCCCGAGCACAGCTTAGCAAGGTCATGCTCGGGCGTCTTCTCAAAGAGAAGGGGATGGATGACGGGCTCTACAGGCTGTCGGCTGCGGTCGAGAAGGCGATGTGGGACGCCAAGCAGATTCCGGCGAACCTAGACTTCTATGCGGCGCCGATATTCTACACTCTCTCCATACCAATCCCGGTCTACACGCCGATATTTGCCGCGAGCAGGATAACCGGATGGGTCTCGCATTATAACGAGCAGTTAGCGCACAACAAGCTCTACCGACCCGACGCCATCTACGTAGGGCCGAACGACCTGACATACGTGCCGATCGACAAGCGCTGATTATCTCAGGACGCAAAGCCCCATGAGGGGCGCGACCTCGTGTTTCTCGATGTTCCACACAAAGTCGAGTATCTGCCTGGCCTGTCCCTTATCGAGAAACTTCGCCGTCAGGTTGCTGAACTTCAGCTCGACCTCCTCTTTGCTCATCGGGTTGTTCGGATGCCCCTTCGGGTCGTCGACCTGCACGCTGACCTTGCTTCCGTCCCTGAGCTTGAGCGTGACGCGGTTTGCGATGTGCTTCGGGTACATGGCGGTCAGCTCGCTGTCCTCCTTCACTTTGATTCTCTTCAGAAAGGCGAGATTCTTCGGGTCCGCAATGTTCTTGGCAGAGTACGTGCTGTTGTCAACCTTCCCGCGGAGCAGCGCCATGCCGACCATGTACGGCAGGCTGTGGTCGGCGGTCTCCTTGGTCGAAGGCGCCCACTTCTCCTTGTCCTTGCTCAGAATCGTGTAACCCGCTTCGTGGGTGTCCACCTCGACCTCGGATACCCTGTCCATGCTCCCCGTCTTCTTCCGAGCCTCAAGGGCCGCCCAGATGGCGCTCTGCGCGTGGTACTCGGCCGGGAAGTACTTGATGTAGGTGTCCGGGAGTTTGAATGACCCGTTCCTTCCGCCGAAACCATCGACGTCGAGCACGAACGGGCCTGAGACCTGCTTGAAGAAGCCCATCTCCCCTTCGAAGATCGGCGAGGGCCCTGTCATGCCGTGCCCCGCCAAGGTCGCCGAAAAGACCGCATTCCTGGCGGCGTTCGCGAACGAAGCGCCCTTCCATTCTGACAGCTCACCCGCCCTGACCTGCCTCATGGCTATGTGCGCGTTCAGTGATATGTTGACCGCGTGCGTCAGTTTCTGCCTCGGCAGGTCCATCAGCTTCCCAGCCGCCAGGGCGCTGGACACCAGCCCATAGCATACGTGGTCCCATCCGCGGTGTCTTATGTCAGCGGCATCGCACAATCTGCACTGTATCTCGTAAGCGACCACCATGGCGGTGAGCATTTCCTTCCCGCTCGTCCCTTCCTGCTCCGCGACCGCGAGGCAAGCGGAGATGTTGTCGCTCGGATGCGCGGGCTCCTTGGACAGGTAGGTGTCGTTATAGTCGAAATACCGTATCATTATCCCGTTGACGAAGGCCGCCATGTCAGAAGTTGTCTTGGTCCTCCTCCCGAGGAGTGTGGAGGCGTTCCCGGAGTGGCTCGACTCCACGACGGTCCTCGCAACCTTCACCGGGTTCTCGCGGAAGGCACCTATGGCGCAACCCAAGCTGTCGATGAGCCTCTTCTTCGCTTCGAGCCTCACTGTTTCGTCGAGGTCCTTGTACTCCACCGATAGCGCATAGTCGCTGAGTCTTTCCGCGATGTTCATGGTTTCCGCCGCCGCGGGCGGTGAAGCCTCCAATATCTCCCTTAGCCTTCTGCTAGCCGCCGGGCCGCTTCCTCGAAGCTGAGCTGATGGTCTGCCACCTTGACAACGAGAGGTGCGACTCTCTTCTCGGCTCGTTCCTCGAAGTCATCGACGACCCTCCTCTTGGCGAGCTCCAGCATCATTCCTCTTATGCTCCTCAACTTCATCTCCCTCCCCTCCGGCGAGAGGAACTTTGCGCGGAGCTTCTCGACGACCGAGAAGAGGACGCCGATGCCCTCCCCGTTTGCTGCCGATACCTTGAGCACGGACGGGCTTCTTCCCTTCATATCGCGGACCATGCCGAGCAGGTTGATGACCATGGCATCCGCACCGGCGAGGTCCGACTTGTTCACGACGTAGACGTCACCAATCTCCATCAATCCGCCCTTGGAGACCTGAATGTCGTCCCCCAGGCCCGGCATGGTCACCACCATGACCGCGTGCGCAATCTTCATGATCTCGATGTCCGACTGCCCTATCCCGACCGTCTCGATCAAGATTACCTCGACTCCAGAGGCATCCAGGACTTGGATGACCTCAGACACCGCACCAGAAAGCCCTCCCGCCCATCCTCTGGAAGCCATGCTCCGGATGAAGACCCCCTTGTCCAGGGTGTGCTCTACCATCCTGACTCTGTCGCCCAACAGAGCGCCTCCCGTGATAGGGCTCGTGGGGTCGACGGCTACTACACCTACCCTCATCCCGCTCTTTCTGTACTCCGAAATCAGCCTGTCGACGAGGCTGCTCTTGCCGGTGCCCGGGGGACCAGTCACGCCGAGGATGAACGCCCTGCCGGTCTTCCTGCCTATCGCGTCCAGCAGTCCCGTCGCGTCCCTTTCTCCGTTCTCTACCATTGTGATCGCCCTCGCAACGGCTCTCCTGTCGCCCCTCAGGACCCGGCTTGCGAGGGTATCGTCTTTCATTTTCCGTTGCCAGCCGCCTCGGCGTGCCTCTCGGATTAAACCTAGTCGCTTATGCTATATCGGCAAGGAGCAGGCCGCAGTACGACGGGCTTGAGACCGATCACTTGGAGCGTAACGAAGACGAGGGCCGACCCGGCCCGTTCCGCAAGGGAGCTCCTCGCCCAGGGGCCGCGGGATGGAGACGTGTTCGTCCAGGACGCTGCGGGAGGTTCTGACGCGCTAAGGTTCACGGCCGTGGCGAGGTGCGGTGCCGAGACCCCTCTTTTGCTGGGGCTCTTCGCTGCCTTCTCGGCTTCGGAAGGGATCCGGAAGGACACGGGCATCATCTCGTGGGTTCATTGGCCCAGCACCGTCACGATCGAGGGGAAGCGCGTCGCATCGACCTCCGCTGCGGTGACCAAGTCTTCCGGTAGTACGTGGACAGCGCTTGATTTTCAGGTGAACCTACTTCACAATGAACTGGCCGGTTCAACTTCGCTCTACGATGAGCTCGGCGTCGAGGTCGACCGGACGCTCCTGCTCGACAAGATTCTAGAATCCCTCTCTTGGATGCACTTTGGATGGTCGACTGGCACGCATCCCCACATCCTGAGGAGGGTAACTTCGATGACGGAGACCTTGGGAAGTAAGGTCTCGGTGCAGAAGGCGGGACGAAGAGCTTCTGGGTCTGCCGTGGAGATAGATTCCCTCGGCGGACTCGTAGTTCGTCTGGACGGCGGCAGGATGATGAGGCTGACAGTCGGAGACGAACTCCTCTCGCAGTTATGATATGCTTTATCTGTGGGATTGTTCTCGGTGAGTTCGATGCTGAACTCCGGTGGAGATGCATACTGGCCCAAGAAAGTCCGGTCCATCGCCACCAAGAGAAAGGGAAGAGGGAAGCAGTTCAACGAAGCTGCGATGAAGGACATACAGAAGGGGGTGCAGCAATGGCAGAAGCAGGTCCTCGGCCCCTGGATAGACAAGTCGGGGGAATCCAGGAAAGACTTCCAGACCGCTTCCGGGATCCCGCTCAACCCTTCCTACACGCCTGAGGACATCGCGGACCAATCGTACCCAGAACTTTCGTTCCCTGGCGTCTACCCTTACACCAGAGGCGTCTACCCCTCGATGTACCGCGGCAGGCTCTGGACGATGCGGATGTTCTCCGGGTTCGGCGCCCCCGAGGACACGAACAAGCGGCTCAAGCTCCTCCTGGCGCACGGCGAGACGGGCCTCAGCATCGCATTCGATATGCCTACCCTGTACGGGTACGACGCGGACCACGAGAAGGCGCATGGAGAGGTTGGAAGGTGCGGGGTAAACGTCTCCTCACTGCGCGACATGGAAGTGGTATTTCGCGGAATTCCCCTCGATAAGGTCAGCACCTCAATGACGATCAATGCTCCGGCCGCTGTCCTGACCTGTATGTACGCCGCCGTAGCTCGAAAGACTGGGGTTGCCCCGACCGCTTTGAAGGGTACGGTTCAGGCCGACATGCTGAAGGAATACATCGCGCAGAAGGAATGGGCCTACCCCCCCGAGGCGCATCTTCGCATTGTCAGGGACATGATGGTCTATTGCACCAAGAACATGCCCCAGTGGAACTACGTGAGCATCAGCGGATATCACATCAGGGAGGCGGGGTCTAGCGCGACGCAGGAGCTAGCGTTCACGCTCGCTGACGGCTTCGGGTACATCGAACTGGGCCTCGAGGCTGGCCTCAAAGTTGACGACTTCGCGCCGAGGCTTAGCTTCTTCTTCAACTCTACCATGGACTTCTTCGAGGAGATTGCGAAGTTCAGGGCTGCGAGGCGGATATGGGCGACCGTCCTGCGCGAGAAGTACGGCGTCAAGAACCCGAGGAGCCTACTCATGCGGTTCCATACCCAAACATCGGGCGCGTCGCTCACTTGGCAGCAACCCTACAACAACATCGTCAGGACGGCGATTGAGGCCCTGGCGGCGGTCATCGGGGGCACCCAGTCGCTCCACACCAACTCGTTCGACGAGGCCTGGGCTCTGCCCACCGAGAAGGCTGTACAGGTAGCCCTCAGAACCCAGCAGATCATCGCAGAGGAGACCGGCGTGACCAGTGTGATAGACCCTCTCGGCGGCTCCTACTACGTAGAGTGGCTCACCGAACAGCTGGAGGAGGAGGCCTACAGGTACTTCGACAAGATTGACAGTGCCGGGGGCCTCTTGAAGGCGATAAAGTCGGGATATCTTCAGAGGGAGATAGCCGAAAATTCCTACAGGCTCTCCAAGAGGGCAGAGAACGGGCTCGATGGAGTGGTCGGCGTGAACAAATACACAGCAAAGGAGGACGCCCCGATAGACACGCTGAAGATCGACTTCAAGGCACAGAAGAAGCAGATCGAAAGACTCCGGAGAGTCAGGTCGGAGAGGGACTCGGGAAAGGTGAGGCTTCACTTGGACAAGCTACGAAAGGCGTACGAGAAGCCCGATGCCAACGCGATTTATCCGATGATGGACGCCGTCATGTCGTACGCGAGCTTGGGAGAGATAATGGATGTCGGCAGGGAGATATTTGGGGGCTGGAAGGAACCCCTTCTCATCTAGGGGCAATCCCTTGAAGACAAAGACGAAGCAGGTATCCCGAAAGGAGTCGAGGAAGATTAGGATACTCGTGGCCAAGCCCGGCCTTGACGGTCACGACAGGGGTGTCCTCGTCCTCGCTAGGGCCTTCAGGGACGCCGGGATGGAAGTCATCTACAGCGGCCTTCTTCCCACACCCGAGCAGGTAGCGCAGATGGCGGTCGACGAGGACGTTGACGTCGTTGCCCTGTCATTGCTGAACGGAGCGCACATGACTGCATTCCCCCGGGTAAAGAAGGTCCTGGAGCAGAAAGGAGGTGGCGACATCCTGGTCGTGGGAGGTGGGATAATCCCCAGCGAGGACAAGCCGAAGCTCCTGAAGCTCGGGATAACCGGTCTTTACGGCCCCGGTACCTCGATGGAAGAGGTGATTTCCCACATCAAGGACAGGGTGAAGAAGGAAAGGTGGACTTAGGTTGTCAGAGGATTTTGCGAACATCTCAAAGATCAACCTTGAGCTGACGGACGAGCAGGAGATCCTCCTGGAACAGGTAGACCGCGTCTGCAGGGAGGTGCGGCCCTCAGAGGACCAGAGCTACCTTCAGCGCCGACCCAATAGCGAAGTGAGGAAGCTGTTCGGGGCCGCGCACCTTCTCGGGCTCCCGATTTCGAGGAAGTACGGCGACGGCCAGGGGACCGATATGGTGACCTACGCGCTTGCGATTGAGCGCATCGGGAGGGAAGGCACGGGCGTCAGGACATTCTTCTCGGGTCACGTCTCTCTTGGGATGCTTACAATCCAGAAGTGGGGCAACGAGGGACAGAAGGACAAGTATCTCACCCCGGGGACGAAGGGCGAAAAGATACTCGCATTCGGACTGACCGAGCCCGGCGCCGGAAGCGACCCGGCATCTCTTAGCACGAGCTTCGAGGAGAAGGACGGTCGGTTCGTCCTGAACGGGCAGAAGATGTGGATTTCGAACGGCTCCATCGCAGACGCCGTCATCCTGTTCGCCTACCCCAAGGGCAAGGCTGAAGGCATGTGCGCCTTCGTCGTAGACGGGGACTCATCGGGCTTCTCGGTGAAGCCGATAGAGAACAAGATGGGCCTCTACTCGTCGGACACGGGGACGATTTACCTCGAAAGCTGTACAGTCGAGAAATCTAGCATGCTCGGGCCTCAAGGTAAAGGCCTCTCGGTGGCCTATTCCGCGTTGATGAGTGGAAGACTGAGCGTGGCTTCCGGTTGCGTCGGGGTAATGAAGGACTGCCTAGACGAGGCCGCTCGCTACTCATCCTTGAGGGTCCAGCACGGGAAGCTCATCGGCAAGCACCAGCTTGTGCAGAGGCACATCGGAATAATGGCGGTAAACCTCGAGGCCGCCAGATGGCTGACTGTCTACGCCGCCCAGAGGATGCAAGAGCACATCGACAATCCCGGGGATGAGGCCCTACGGTCTTCGGCTGACATAGCAATCTCGAAGGCAAAGTACTTCGCCGCTAGAGCCTCCTTCGACTCAGCGAACAGGGCGGTGCAGGTGTTCGGGGCCAACGGTTACTCACTCGAGAACCGGCCCGCGAGGCACCTGCTCGACACCAGAGTATGCCAGATCTACGAGGGGACCAACGAGGTGCTGGAGCAGAAGATCGCCGTCTCGGTACTGGGAAAACAGTTCGAGTCGTACTCCTAGTCAAGATGAAACTTATTACCGGCTCTCAAAGAATCGGGACACCCGAGGGCGCACCGAAGTGACGAAACCATAGCACAACCATCGGCCCCGTTGTATCTCGTCTACAAGGACTTCCCGAGGGAGTTCATGTTGCTGAAGCTTGTCGGGACCACCCCTGATGCTTTCGAGAAGTACACCCAAGACCTTGTGGTGGAACATGGCGCGGACCCATCGACGACCCACCTCGTCCGCCTTGATGGCAAGAGCCAGAAGGACATAGAGACGATAATGAGGGCACTTGGCCTGATCACGTCGGAAAACGAAAGGGAAGTCCTGCTGGACATCAGCAATCTCGGCGTACCCTGAGCGCCTCCAACTGAGCGGTGAGGAAGGAGCGCCCTGGCTGAACGCCTGCTGCTGTCCATGGCGGCCTTCCTAATGAAGGCCTGCCGTATTCACTAGTTCTGTAGGAAACATGAAAGCGCCAATCTCTCACCTGAACAGGTTCGTCCTTGCGAGGTCAAGCACTTCGTCGCCCCTCCCGCTGAGGACCGCCTTTATCATGTATAGTGTGAACCCTTTCATCACCTCCGCGCTAATGCTGGGGGGTATCGAGAGCTCCTGGCGATTTACAACCACGTCAACCAGGGCTGGTCCATGATGAGACAGCGCTTGTGTCAGCATGGACCTCACCTGCTCCGGCCCCTCGGCCCTGAGCCCGAGAATCCCGGCCGCCTCGGCCACCTTCGAAAAGTCAGGGTTGACGAGGTCCGTCCCATAATCAAGGATTCCCGCAGCCTTCATTTCGAGCTCGACAAAGCTTAGCGCACCGTTGTTGAAGACGACGACCTTTACCGGGAGCTTCAACTGCCTTAGCGAGAGCAGGTCGCCCAAGAGCATCGCGAGTCCTCCATCCCCTGACAGGGCTACCACCTGCCTCTCAGGAAAGGCCTCCTGGGCGCCAATAGCCTGAGGGAGCGCGTTCGCCATCGACGCGTGAGAGAAGGAGCCCACGAGCCTCCTCCTGCCGTGGATGCGCAGATAACGCGCCGTCCAGATGGATGGAGTTCCGACATCACACGAGAAAATGGCGTCGTCTGCGGCGACTTCGTCCAAGACCTTAGCTACGTACTGCGGATGTATCGGGCGGTGCCCCGGCTCCCCTACCGCGAGCGCGTCGAGTTCTCTTCGCGTCTTCGCGTAGTGGTCGAGCGAGGACTTCAGATGCCCTCCGTCCTTCTTGGGGTCGAGGCTCGCGTTTAGGGCGCGAAGCGTCTCTTTCACGTCACCAGTTAACCCCAGGTCGACCCTCGTCCTACGGCCTATCTGCTCACCCCTGATGTCGACCTGTATGACCTTCGCGTCCTCCGGGTAGAACTGCTGGTAGGGAAAGTCTGTCCCGAGCATCAGCAGAACGTCCGAGTCCATCATCGCATAGTAGCCCGAGGAGAACCCTAGTAGCCCCGTCATCCCCACATCATACGGGTTGTCATGTTCAATGAACTCCTTCCCCCGCATCGCGTGGACTATGGGTGCCTGGAGGAGGCGCGCGGCCTCGATGAGCTCTGGGTGGGCCCCCTCGCAACCCGCCCCTCCCAGTATCGTGACCTTCTGCGCCGAGTTCAGGATCTCGGCTGCCCGCGCCACCTCCGCGTTTGATGGTCGGATTATTGGCGTGGGCTCTTCCAGGTGGCTCGGTCGACGGGACTCGGCCTCTAGCAGCGCGACGTCCCCCGGGAGCACTAGAACAGAGACTCCCCGGAGCGAGACTGCCGTACGAATCGCGATTTCAAGCACCCGCGGGATCTGCGCCGGGTTTGAAACAAGCTCACAGTAGTGGCTGCACTCTTTGAAGATGAGTTCAGGGTGGGTCTCCTGGAAGTAGCCTGTCCCTATCTCCCGACTCGGGATCTGCGCGGCGATGGCGAGGACGGGGACCCGGCTTCTGTAGCAGTCGTAGAGCCCGTTGATGAGGTGCATGTTGCCCGGTCCGCAGCTCCCGGCGCATGCGACTAGTTTCCCCGTAAGGTGTGCCTCTGCCCCTGCGGCGAACGCGGCTGTCTCCTCGTGTCTGACGTGCACCCAGCTGATTTCCTTGCTGTGCGTCCGGATTGAGTCCGTGATGCCGTTCAGGGAGTCGCCCGGGATCCCGTATACCCTCTTCACTCCCGCCGCTATTAGCGACTCAATGACCAAGTCGGCCACCCTCTTTGCCATGATTACGCAACAAGTCTCCCTGGAGGGACATATGCCACTACTCGTAGATTCCAAGCGACGCTCCCCACGGAAATTCTTCCCATCATCGATACCTCAATTGACCGATATAGCTTCCACTCGTATCCCTGGGTATCCGTTCTTCCTCCTTCATGGGGGCGTGAGTCCGTTCCGCCTGAAGGGACGCAAAAGCGCCCTTGGTTGGAGAAAAGCGCCCTGGCCGGGACATTCGTCGGATTGGTCCGATTTCGAACCCGGGTCGAGGGAGTGACAGTCCCACATACTAACCTGTGTACGGTCTATGGCCTCTATACTACCAGGGCGCAACTCAGGCCTCCGTTTACTGAATTTTAAACTTACATATGCAGACCGTCGCGTGATGTTTCTCGGGTTGTTCGCCTTCGGGGCCTTCAGTCTGGACCCTGCCGTGGACGCGAACCAAAGACGCGGTAGCGGCGGTTCAACTGGACGAACGTAGCAAGACAAAGCAGGAATCCGTAGAATAGACTCGCAGAATGAACGAGCAAGACAGGCGGAGTCTGGGTGAGAATCGCGGGCGGTGACGGACCTGAGGTGGACGCAGAAGACGGGACACTCGGGAGGGCAATCAATCCGGAGAAGACAAGAAGCAGCAAGACGTAGATTGCAAAGGCTGCCAGCAGAATTGTTTGCCCGCGCAGTACTGTCTTTATCCGCGCCCGGTTCAACGGTGCCGACTGGCCATTCTTCCCGCGAAAGATGCCAAAAGCGAATGCAAGCACGAAACTCGCAAATGTGAACCCTATCATAGCGCTGGCGACTCCTGACATCCCATAGAAGGAGCATGACTTGGTGCACCAGGGGAGATTCGCGTAAGGTGACGATATGGCTGTGAGCTCCGCCAGAGCGCCGTCGCCCACCGAGACGAATGGCACGAGGTAAAGGAGGTATAGGCGGATTCGTCTTGGGAAATAGAGACAGGCTAACACCAGAAACACAGAGGATGCTGCTATGTTCTCGATGTTGATTTGACCGTCATACACAAAATTCGAGGTGAGAAGCCCAACAAGGTTTCCGGCCGAGGCTTCGACCGAGGGATTGGGGCTGATTGGGTTCTGGGAAAACCACGCGATGATCGCCGCGAAGGCAGCTGTGGGGGCCGAGAAGATTGCGATGCTCACGACTGCGTCCAGCTTTCTCGACGCCCTCGGGGTGTAGCGCCCTCCCCCGTGCGGTTCTTTTCCGCCTGACTGAAAATCCCCGCCGCTTTGGTCTTGCCCCGTCAAAGCGAACCTGGGTTCATCGTCCTCCAGCCGATAGATAAAGAATCCAAGGCAACTACTGCATAGCAGCGACCCGGACTGTGGAACATTGCTAAATACTGAGGAGTCGCTACCAAATGTGAGTGAATAGTAAACGGGCATTGCGGGCTTTATCCTGAGAAGGGTGTTGCTCTTGATCCCGGTATTGTTCGGCGTCACTCTGATCACGTTCATCATCTCTTTCGTGACTGTCCCCAATCCCGTCAGAGCGTGGACCGGCCCCAGGGCTACCGCCGGGGCCATCGCCGCGATCGAGGCGCGCTACCACCTGAACGCACCAGTCTATGTCCAGTACTACTACTACATGACCAACATCCTCAGCGGGAACTGGGGAACTGTTCCAAGCACCGGGAGACCTGTCCTATTCGACCTGGAGCACTTCTTCCCGGCCACGGCCGAGCTGGCGATTGTGGCTATCATAATCGCAATAGTAGTCGGAATCCCACTTGGGGTCTTGGCGGCCATGTATCAGGGGAGAACGGTCGACCACGCCATTCGGTCTTTCTACCTCACTGCATACTCTTCGCCACCCTTTTTCGTGGCCCTCGGAGTGATACTTCTCTTCGGATACGTCTGGAGGATATTCCCTACCTCGGGACAGCTCTCTCAGGGAATGGTCTTCGACGCGAACATAACCGGTATGGTGTTGGTGGATAGCCTGCTGAAAGGGAACATCCCCATCTTCCTCAATGCACTCGACCATCTGGTCCTCCCTGCCACCGCGCTATCGTTGATCTACTTCGGCATCGTCAGCAGGATCACAAGGGCGTCGCTTCTCGAGGTATTCCAGAGGGACTTCATCAGGGCGTCTTATGCGAAGGGACTCCGTCGAAGGGCCGTGATCTTCAAACACGCCTTGCGCAACGCCATGATTCCCACGGTGACGGTCCTCGGACTCCTCCTCGCAGGGCTATTCGGAGGCTCAGTCGTGGTCGAGACGATATTCAATTGGCCCGGGATAGGGCTGTACGCGTACCAGTCGATTCAAAGCTTCGACTTCCCCTCTGTCATGGGCGTCACGCTCCTGCTAACAATCTGCGTAGTGTTCGCGAACCTTGCGGCAGACATCCTTTACGCCGTGCTGGACCCGCGCATAAAGGTCTGACATTTGTAAGGTTATGTAAAGTCAAATCTAAACTTTATATAATTAAAAGGCGACACTTCAGGCATTGTATAGAAGCCGAAGCGCTATTTCCCGCGCAATTGTCGCGGTAGTCATAGTCGTGCTCATAGTCGTGGCAGCTATAGCGTATATCGAAGTTAGACCAAGTTCAACGGCGAGCAGCACTTCGAGTTCGTCCTCCTCCAGCGCTTCCACTACGTCCACGGGCTCCCTTCCGACGTCGCTCGTGATCGACGAGGCCTCGGTCCCTACGAGCATGGACCCGGGAACAGTGGAAGACAATAACGGCCTCGAGGTGGCGCAGAATACCAACCTTCCGATGTTCTTCTGTGCAGAGAACAACACGGCATGCACCTCTCTAGTACCCGTGGTGGGCCAGACAATCACCGGGAGCGCCAACGGGCTAAACTACACCGCGACCCTGAAGACGGACGTCTATTACAGCAACGGCGACCCGTTCAATGCATATGTCCTGTGGTGGAACATATACCGGGACCTGGTAATCAACCAGGCCTCTGACTTCATCTTCTACACGTACTTTACCCCCGGCACAATAACTGCTGCCGACCTGAACTCCTTCGATACACCTACGAACGTGCCGACCAACCAGACCCTCATCAATCTGATGGAGAGTCCCAGCAACGACATCAGAGTTCTCAACGCCTCAGCCGTGCAGTTCAATCTGACCAACCCATTCGCGCCGTTCTTGTTGACGATTGAGACCGCGCCGTGGGTCTTCGTGGACCCATTCGTGGTCGAGTCGCACGGAGGAGTGGCTACGAACCTGCCCAACGCCTGGATGTCCGTGAACGGAACCACCGTAGGCGACGGGCCTTACGTCGCTTCGTACGTTCCCAACCAGTACACGACTATGGTCGCCAACCCGCACTACTGGGCCCAGAACCTGACCGCGTCACAGTCCAACTACATCATCGAGCCGGCAAAGATCCACCAGATCACGATAAACTACAAGACTGACGAACTCACCCGCACTGAGGACCTAGAGGGAGGGCAGGCCCAGGCTGCGGACGTTTCGTTCGACGACATCCCGAACGTCGTAAAGGCTTGCGGTACGTCGTGCTACATCCCGAACATAGGACTGTCGGGCTCGATTGAGTGGGTTGCGTTGGACTCGCTGAAGGCCCCACTGAACAACTCGTTGGTGAGGCAGGCCGTGATCGCCGCGATAAACATAACACAGATACAGCAGACGGTGTACAACGGCTACGCGGTCCCTGTTGTGGGGCCCGACCTCAAGGGTCTGGGTTATTACAACAACAGTATCCTCCCACCGGCATACAGCGTAACGGAGGCCGAGCAATTGCTCACGGAGGCCGGCTATCCGGGCGGGAAGGGGTTGCCAGCGATAGACTACTACTATTACACGAGCAGCTATCAGGCGGACGTGGCGGCGATCATAAAGTCTGACCTCGCCGTCATCGGGATAACCGTCAACGTCCAGGAGCTGAGCCAGCCCTCGCTGCTGTCTCTCCAGGGCGTACCGGGAGCCAACTCCACTGCGATGGAGATGTTCTCAATCAACTGGACCTACTACGCTGACTTCAGCGCGTACGAGTTCCTTGTGGACAGCTCCCTTGGTGTGTTCGGGAACATGCACAACCAGACGATAGTGAACCTGATCGACCAGAGCAATACCCAGTTGAACTCGACCCTACGAGGAGAGGAGATATCGCAGATCACTGAGGACGTGAAGCAATCGGCCTCAATACTCTGGCTCGCCCAGGACATCGACGTATATGACCCTGGAGCCGGTATCGGACCGACCATGTTCAACCACTGCGTCTCGGGCTTGTGGTACAACACCTCGTTCAACGGGATAGACTTCAACTCGGTCTACTACAGCTGCAACCCCAACTCGTAGAAGGTCGCAAGTCAGCTCGCTGCCTTGACGCAAGCGGGGTCCGACACGGGCGGCTTACTGCTACCGGTCTGTTGGATAAGTTCCCGTCAGCGCCCTCTCGCCCTGGTTTGACAACGGAGGAGACGAATCTCCTTGATTTGACAATGGTGAGTGCGGTAGTACATAATCGTGATTCTCAAATTTATATATCGCGAAGGGTCTTTCCAAACTCGTGCAACCCGCATCTTTGACTGGATATGAAGTTCTGGAGGTCAAGGGCAGCCCTTACGAACGCGGATTTGCTTACGGCGAGCATCACAGTGAAAGACTGAAGCGCCTCCTCGACTCAAGCTATCGATATTACTCCACGTATCTGAACACGACGAAAGAGGAAGCCCTACAAGATGCCCTGAAGTATGACCAGCCGATTCGCGACTACTCCGAGGATGTCGCCGAGGAGTTGAGAGGCACCGCGGAAGGGGCAGGGGTGGCAATGAGCGAGGTCCTGCTAATCACCGCCTTCAACGAGGTCTTCTACCCGAGGTTGGGGAAGAACAAGGAGGGAGGAAACTGCACTTCTTTCGCAGTCAGAGGCTCAGCGACGAGTGACGGCCTGACATACGTCGGCCAGAACAACGACGAAGGCTTGGACCCGTGGCTCGAAGGCGACTGTACCACTCTGACCAGATACAGGCAGAGCAACGGACCCGACGCGCTGATCTATAGCTACGTCGGCGCTCCGGCGCTCATGGGGATAAACTCGGCGGGTCTCAGCGTATGCATCAATGCCCTGGTCTACAATAGCGTGCAGCCGGGAGTCCCGATGCTCGCGGTGGTCCGCTCTGTGATGAACCAAAAGGACATCGACGGCGCCACCAAGGAGATTGAGCGGGCGAAGAGGGCGTACTCGGTCAATTTCATGATGGGGTCCACCAAAGAGATAGTCGACCTTGAGACTTACCCCGACCGAATATTCAAGAGCTCGTCTGACAGCATGTTGTGGCACGCCAATCACTGCATCTACTCGAGCGGCCTGAGCTACGAGACCGACGAATACCGAAGCAACAGCGTCGGTAGGTGCGGGAGGATGGAGACTCTGCTCGAGTCGAAGAGGGGCAGCCTCGACCGGGAGACGCTCCAGTCGTTCCTCGCCGACCACGAGAGCAAACCCAACACGGTCTGCTGGCACGTCGACCATACAAGGCCAAGACAAAAACAGACCAAGACGCTTGACAGTATGATCTACATCCCGGAGAAGAGAGAAGCGTGGATCGCCAAGGGTAATCCGTGCTCGACAGAATTCGTGAAGTACACCGTCTGATTAATTCACCACGGACGTGCAACGATTTCGCCTATTCTCCCAGTAACGGTTTTAAGAGCCAGAAGCCCACCAAGGCCTAATTGTGCGAAGTCGGATGCGATGACGGCCTAGGCTCTGACGCCGGATAGGTGTCGCGGGTGAACAGAAGGCGACTCCTGCCGTTCGACACCAAGGAAGCGCGCATAACCCTTCGCATCCTCCGCTCCAGCAAGATCACGACGGCCGGGCTCGTCATAGTCGTTGGGTTCGTGGCCACCGCGATAATCACCTGGCTGACCAACGACGCGCTGCTTCCCTACAATCCGTATGCCTTCAGCTCCCATCTGCTTTACCCGCCGTCGCTCGCCCATCTCTTCGGTACCGACAATCTGGGGAGGGACGTCTTCAGCCGGATCATCGCCGGCGCGCCGTACGACGCCGAGGTCCCGTTCGCCGTCCTTGCCATCGCGATCAGCCTTGGACTCGTGAGCGGCACCATCGCGGGATACATAGGAGGCAGGGTCGAAGAGGTAATCATGAGGGTCACTGACGTCTTTCTTGCGTTCCCTGGGCTGGTCTTGGCTCTCGCCATCGCTGACTCCCTGGGTCCCGGTATCAACAGTTCGATTCTCGCGTTGTCGCCGGTGTGGTGGCCCACCTACACGAGGCTCTCGCGAGGAGAGACGCTTTCGATAAAGTCCCAGCAATATATGGAGGCCTCGCGGGCCTCGGGGCAGGGCGCCCGGTACATCATCCTGCACCACGTCGTGCCGAATATTATCCCGGTACTTCTGGTCTACGCCACCATCGACTTCGGCAACGTCATCCTGACCTTCTCGGTGCTCAGTTTTCTCGGGGTCGGCGCTCAGGTCCCCGCCCCGGAGTGGGGTCTCTCTACGGTCCAGCAGGAGCAATATCTTACCAGCGCCCCCTGGGCGCCGATACTACCGGCGATCGCGATAGTCGTCGTCGCAGTAGGTTTCGCCCTTGTTGGGGACGGTCTCAGAGACGCGCTCGACCCCAAGATTAGGAGCCTCTACGGCTAGGTGGGTTGTTGTCGGACCAGACCCTTCTCGACGTGAGGAACCTGACCGTGGCCTATCGTTCTGCTGCGAAGAGCATCAAGGCGCTCTCCAACGTGAACCTTACCGTCGGCCGGTCAGAGATTATCGCGATAGTCGGCGAGTCGGGCTCCGGCAAGAGCACTCTCGGGCTCTCCATAATCAACCTGCTTCAAAAGCCGCCGGCCGTCGTCGATGACGGTCAGATTCTGTTCAACGGGAAGGACCTGCTCAAGCTCTCGGAGAAGGACCTAGCGGCGGTCCGCGGGACGGGAATCTCGATGATCTTTCAGGATCCCCTGAGTTCGCTAGACCCTGTCTACACAGTCGGAGCGCAGATTTCGGAGGCGATTGATATCAGGGAGCGGAGGGCTGTCCCCCAAAGCCCAGGCCCTTTCAAGCGAGTCGACCCTGACCTCAGACAGTCGGCGGGTGGGGCAGAGAGAGTCCTGTGGGTCCGAATTCCACGCTCCGAGAAAAAGAAGGTCTACTCGGACGAGGTCGTGGAGGCGCTCAGACGTGTGCAAATCGCCGACCCGGAGAGGGTCCTGAACCGCTACCCCCACCAGCTCAGCGGAGGGATGGCCCAGAGGGTCATGATAGCCCAGGCGATGGTCCAGCGCCCTTCCCTTCTGATAGCGGACGAGCCCACTTCTGCAGTCGACGTGACCACGCAGGCACAGGTGCTGAAACTCATGCGGGCTATGAGGAAGGACCAGGGTTCTTCCATCCTTCTGATAACTCATGACCTTGCGGTGGCCGCCCAGGTCGCCGACAGGGTGCTCGTAATGTACGCGGGCGAGATGGTGGAGCTTAGCGATGCCGCGCGGATATTCGAGAAGCCGCTGCACCCATACACGGAAGGATTGCTGAAGTCGATTCCAAGGAAATACCTTGACGAGGGTGAACTCGAGGCTATACCGGGAGACGTTCCCGACCTACGGGATCTCCCCTCGGGTTGCAGATTCCATCCTAGATGCAAATACGCTTTCGATAGGTGCGAAGTCGAACATCCAGAGCTGGTCGAAGCGGAACCTGGGCGCAGAGTCGCGTGCTTCCTGAGGTACCCTGCTTGACCAAAGACGTACTCGCGGTGGACAATCTGGTCAAGTACTTCCCGGTCCAGTATTCGTTATCGGATCAGCTTTTCGGGAAGAAGCGGCTATTCGTTCACGCCGTTGACGGCGTATCGCTCAGGATAGGCCCAAATGAGACGCTCGGAGTTGTGGGCGAGTCCGGTTCGGGGAAGACCACTCTGGGGCGGACGGTACTGATGCTCGAGCGTCCGACCTCGGGCACAATAACCTTCGGCGGTCAGACTATCTCGAACCTGGACAGAAAACAGCTAAGGCTGCTCAGAAGTAGGATGCAGATTGTCTTCCAGAACCCGTACTCCTCGCTCGACCCTCGAGCTAGGGCGAAGGACATAATCGCCGAGCCTCTCAGGGCCTTCGGAAGAGCAAGAAAGGACATCGACTCAGAGGTCGCGCGCGTGCTAGCCGCCGTGAGTCTCCCCGAGGACAGCGCCTTCAGATTCGCCCACGAGTTCTCTGGGGGACAGAGGCAGAGGATTGCGATAGCGAGGGCACTCGTCCTGACGCCTGAGTTCATCGTGCTCGATGAACCGACCAGCGCTCTGGACTCATCGGTCCAAGCACAGATACTCAATCTCTTGCGCAAGATTCAGGATGAACTGGGAATCAGCTTCATGCTGATCACCCACAACGTCGACGTCGTCAAGTACATGGCGCACAGGGTCGCGGTGATGTACTGCGGGAAGCTCGTCGAGGTAGGGGATACGCGCTCCGTGTTGCAGTCGCCTCTGCATCCATACACTATGCTTCTCGTCGCCTCGGTCCCCCAGCCCGACCCAACGAAGAGGGTCGGGGACAACGCCGCGGGGGGCGAGATCCCGAGCGCTGTCAACCCGCCCGTCGGATGCCGTTTCAACCCCCGATGCCATTACGCAAAGGATGTCTGCAGGACAGAAGAGCCGCTTCTAAGAGAAGTGGCACCTGGCCACTGGTCTGCCTGCCACTTCGCCGAGGACTTGAAGGGCGCCGCGCCGGCGACAGACTAAAGCAGCTTCCAGCTCTTCACCGTAGACTGAGAAAGGAACTCCGAGTCGACCTCGACGCCTATGCCGGGGCCGGCGTTTGGCCGGATCCTCCCTTCCGTCATCGTGAAGGGATTCTTGACCACGTCGCGCGCGAAGTACTTGTCGTTTGGCGAGGTATCTCCGGGGTAGTCGATCAAATTGAGTGACGCGAACGCGACGTTGAACGCTCTACCAATCCCGGTTTCGAGCATCCCACCTACCCAGACATCGCCGCCGTTCTCCCTAGTTATCTCGGCTATCCGCTTCGAATTGACGAGCCCCCCCACGCGGCCGGGCTTGATATTGACAACCTTCGCTGCCTTGAGCTCGAAGGCCTGCTTCGCCCTGTCCGGGCTCGTTATCGACTCGTCGAGACAGATTGGCGTGGCGAGCTCCTTGGCAAGCTTCGAGTGGTCCAGCAGATCGTCATGCTCCAGAGGTTGCTCGAGATAAACCAGGTTAAAACCGTCTAGCCGTTTCAGCGCATCCACGTCCTTCAGGGTATAGCACGAGTTGGCGTCGGCGCTCAGGTGGGCGTCTGGATACGCGTCTCTCACGCTTTTCACTATCTCGTATTCCTTCCCCCGGATTATCTTTAGCTTGATTCGCTTGTATCCCCTTGCCAGAGCGTCCCCGACCCTCTTGAGTGTCACCTCGGGGCGGTCGATCCCCAGAGATATTCCGACATCGGCGTATCCCTTAGAGTCGCCGAGTACTGTGCTCAGTGGCTTACTCTTTGCTTTGGCGTGGTAGTCCCAGAGGAGCATCTCGACGGATGCCTTTGCCATGTTGTGCCCTCTGATGGCCTCCGTCCTCTCGAGAAACTCTTCCGGGGTAGGCAGACGTCTCAGTTCGGGGGCAAGGTAGTCCCTGATTACGTGGAGGGCGGTGTCGTTGTCCTCGTAACTGTAAAATGGTCCCGTACTGGTCACCGCCTCGCTGTAGGCCTTGATGCCGTCTGCATCCATCTCTAGTATCAGGGCGTTCCTTTCCGCCTCCGTTCCGAAGCTCGTCGTGAACGGCGCTAGGAATGGCAGCCTGACGTGGCTAACCTTGAGTTCCAATGGTACTGGGTCGGAAAGGTCGGCCTTAATTGTTCTTCCCCGCGACCTTCAAGGCTTATAATCGCAGGGCAATATTCCGCCGTGGATTTGGGTATTGTAGTCCGACCTCTCTCGAGCCGCGCCGAGTTCGAGATAGCGGAGGGCGTCCAAGCCTCCGCATGGGGAGTGGGCGACAGAGGGGTGACCCCGAAGGAGGTACTGATAGCGATTCACGACAACGGAGGGTTGGTCTTGGGCGCCTTCGACCGCAATTCTATGGTCGGATACGCGCTGATGATGCCCGGCTACAACGGGAAGGAGGTCTACATGTACTCGCACCAGACGGGGGTCAGAAAGGAGTATCAGTCGAAGGGAGTGGGATATCTGCTCAAACGAAAACAGAGGGAAGTAGCTCTCAAGAGGGGCTTCAAGATGATTGCATGGACGTTCGACCCGATGATCGGGCGGAACGCCCACTTCAACATGAAGAAGCTGGGCATAGTGGCCCGCAACTACATGGTCGATTACTACGGCCCCATGAACGACTCGATAAACTGGGGGCTGCCTACGGACCGGGTCCTATGCGAGTGGTTCCTCGAGACTTCTACACAGAGGAGGATCCGTGCTTCCACCAAGAAGGTCACAAGGGAGACATTCCGGGTCATAGACAGGACCGGCGCGGAGCCTTATCCAAAGTGCAAGGACTGGCGGATTGACCTCTCTGTGGACAAGGCCCTGCTGGACATCCCTAGGGACATTGTAGCGCTGAAGAAGAAGGACCTTGACGAGGGCAAGAGGTGGCGGGAGGCGACCAGAGACGCCTTCCAGCGTTATTTCGGCGCAGGGTTCACGGCGGTTGCGCTGATCGAGGAGAAAGGGGAGCTTCGATATCTTCTATCAAAGCCAGAACTGCCAGAGAACCCCTTTGGTCATGGACACGCGTAGCTGAATGACCTGAGCGGATGTTTTTCGCAGTTCCTTGCCTTCTTGAACCATGCTTTTTCCCGCGCTTCCTGGAGCGGTTCCTGAAAATCTTGAATGTGGAATTAACATAAAGCTAAATAATTGGTGCTTTCCGGCAAATTTCTAGAGGCTCTCCCCTAATGTCGTCGCCAGAGGTCGTCCCAGAAAAGAAGACTTCCAGACGCCGTTTCATCACGTGGGCTGGCACGCTCGCATCGATCGGTCTGGTTGGATTTGTACTCGGGGATGCCGCAGATTCGCTTCAGGGCAAGACAGTGGAAGAGACTTCCACAAGAGTGGTTGTTCAAACGCCGACGGTTACGACCACTACAACACAGAAGCAAACTGTAACCGACACGACGACCGGTCTTCTGACGGAGACCGTAACTTCCACACTGTCCCAGACTCAGACTGTCAGTGTCGCTCAGGCGCAGACGACTTCCACTTCAGGTGCGGCGACGACCAGCCAGTCGCCGACTGTCGCGGCCCCGTTCTCGATATTCTGGATCACGGACACGCAGTTCCTTTCTGAATCGAACCCGGATTTGTATTCGAACCTGACGAACTGGATAGTCAACAACTGGAACAAGTACAACGGGAAGATGGTGATACATACCGGGGACATCGTTCAGACGGGGCAGGTTGTCTCAGAGTGGCAGAGCGCCGACAGCGCCATGTCCGTCCTGCTGCAGAACCGTATACCCTACTCATGGTGCGCCGGTAACCATGACGATCTGGCCGGGGGTGACTCGACCACTGGCTGGATCGGGAACGTCTCGGCCCCGTCGTTTGACCCGTCCAACGTGGGTCCGCAAGTTGATGCGATCCCCTACGCGGAGTGGGTCGGTGATTATCACGACGGGATGAACACAGCCGTCTCCTTCACAGCGAACAAGATGAATTTCCTCGTGATAAACATAGAATGGGCGGCACAGGACGATGTCCTCGACTGGGTCGGAAGTCTCCTGGACGACCTACTGTACGAGGACTACTATGTGATAATCGCGCCCCACGCATACATTAACGCGTATGGGAATGTGCAGACATCGAGTACCGGAATCGATCTTACTGACTTTGTGAGCGGCCTTACAGCCCTAATGGATGCACATCCTTCCAGCGTGCTGCTTACTTTGAACGGGCACTACGCTACCGATTGCGGAAACAATACCCTCGGTCCGGGGAATAACCGGAACGAATTGATGTTCGACAGACAGGACTGCACGGACAATCCAAGCGACCCCACAGGACAGGGCGTGGACGCCGCGACCGCGGAAACACCAGATTCTGCCAAAGTAGGCGGGTCAACGGTTACGATACTCACATTCGACACAGCCAACTCTCAGATCAATGTCACGACATATGATGTAAACACCGGCAAGTGGCGGGCGAACAAAGGCGAACGGTTTTCTGTCCCGATGTTCCCAGCGGCTTCCGCTTAGCCTTCTACAGATTCGATAGCGTTGGATTTCCGAACGCGCCCGATCGTAGGACTGGCAAGGACGTCAACACGCTTGAGCATCCGTGGTTAATCCATCACGCAAGGGGAGTCAACTCCAGGACTGTCGAGAGGTCGAACCAATCGTCTATGACTTCCTGGGTCGCGTTTCCATAGTACTTCTCGTACAACGCCCTTTTGCCATGTTCCCGGGCGTTTCCTTTGGCGGTTTGGGCCTTCGCCTTAGAAGTGACAGTACCAACTCTAACGCTGACCTCGTCCCGCCTTGCCAGGTTCCTCATCCAATCTGTGTTCTCTCCCTCGTGGGATAAGTAGAGCTTCCCTCCCGCAAAGGCAAACCAGAGTTCGACGGTATGGGGCTTCCCTGTTTTCCTGCCTGTGGTGGTGAGATAGATGAATTTCTCCTTTCGAACCCTTTCCATTGCATTCACTCGCGTGTCCTTCTGTGCGGGTGCCACGGAATTCTAATCCTCTTCGGGGCCCAACGCCTTCATGAGCCACTCTGGGGGAATTGGTTGATCGAAAAGCGATTCCCGTCCGGGTCTGTGAATGTGGCAGATATCCCCCAAGGAAGATCCTGGGGCTCGTGCTTGAACTGTACCCCGCGAGCCTTCAGCTCGGCGGCCGCTTTGCGGACGTCGTCGACGAACATCACTATCGGGGGAGACATCCCTGCCTTCAGCTGGCCGGACGACCCGCCTGGGTCTGGAGACCCCTCCTGCCAGAGGGCCAGCTCTAAATCCTGTCCCTTAGGTCCCACCGTGACATACCTGTATCCGCCATTGGTGTAATCCGTCTTCTTCTCGAAGCCCACCTTCTCGGTGTAGAACTCCAGCGCCTCCGTCTTGTTCTTTACAATCAGTGCAATCGAGGTGATTCTCGCGTCCATGCGGGGGCGCAAGTAGCCCGGACATTTGAATCATTCCTGAATGACTTGAGTGGGGCGATGGATGAAGAGTAGGCGTCCTAATTCTTGGTCTTGGTGCTCTTCGCTCTAACGTTCTGTGCGACAGCCTTGCGAATGAGCTCTTTCAGAGCGTGCTCCTTGATTTCGTCTCCCTCGAAAAAGTCGATGGCCCTCCACTTGTTACCTTCGAGCATCGAGTTGAAGAGCTTCTCAGGGTCCGGAAGGGGCGCACCTTCGTAAAACGTCAACTTCACCTTATCCTTGAAAGGTTTGAACAAACAGACTACGCCATCGTGGGAAAACACAGGGGTGCCCTTCCATTTCAACTCCTCGAGGATGTCCGGGTCAGCTTCATGGATGATCCTGCGAAGCTTGGCCAGTGTCTCGCCGCGCCAGTCTTTCAAGGCCGCGATTTGCTTGTCGATGATTTGGGACGGACTCGACGGCATGATCTACCAAAAGCTCCCGCGAGTTTTAAACGTAGTCTTCATGAATTGTCTTTCAAGCCGGCCTTTAGTATGTGGTACATCTCGCGCCAGACCCAACGAAGAATGACCAGTCCTACCACGCTATCTAGGACCCGGGTACAACCATCTTCTGAGCTGTTTTGTCAGGTTCGGCATTGCGAAATAAGTGAGGGTCAGCACGAGGATCGCGGTATAGATTATGGTCGTTAAGACGAGCGGCCAACTGTCGAGATACGGTCCGAGGATAGAGCGGGATACGAAGCTCGTGATGCTCGCAGCAAGGAGAGTCACGATA
>Ga0302324_100003157_pt1 | contig 37338 bp, 30 predicted proteins | sample Palsa_T0_1_FD_201949 | JGI IMG/M metagenome (GOLD analysis project Ga0302324, IMG submission 201949) | Peat permafrost microbial communities from Stordalen Mire near Abisko, Sweden - Palsa_T0_1 | ecosystem: Environmental > Terrestrial > Soil > Palsa > Peat permafrost | place: Sweden: Abisko... | reverse complement strand
CCTTTCATTGGAGCAGTCGGCAGCACGAATCCAACTTACCCCAACGTGTCGCTTCTGGTTGGCATAAATGACAATGGCGACGCCATCGCCGCCGGCAGCAGTATCGATCCCAATACGGGACGTTATCCGTACGGCTTCTACAGCGCTTCCACTGGCAGCTTCTCTCAGATCGCCTCATCCGCCACGGGTTACGGCAACGGCTACGGGAATTCACCCTTGACAGGACTAAACGATCAGCAGTTCGTCATCGGCACCGGCACGAACGGTATCGGCTTCCTCTGGAGTCCGAATCAGCCAACCCAGACGCCCCTGGTCAACCTTCTTCCCAGGGGGTTGGCCGACCAATTTTCCACGAAGTACACCGCGATTGCTCCCCTGATGATCACCAATACGAATTCCATTACGGGATTAACGAGCATCGTCTTTTCGGCGACGCCCAGCGTATCCGGTGGCGGCACGCAGGCTGGAACATTCCTCATGACCGGCTCGGCCGGCGGAACCGGGCGCTGGGGCCTCGTCCAGATGGGGCTCCCGCCCAACACCCCCATTAACGCCATCAACTCCAGCGGCGTCATCGCTACCATCGTCAGCGGCTCTGCCGAGCTTCTCCTTCCGGTGCAGTTTAACCAGGTTTATCCGAGTTCCGGTTTCGATTGGGTGTCGCAGCCCCCTTGGCTGATGGTTCCGCAGAATAGCTCCAACCAAGCAATCGCCGTGACCCCGGCATCGTCCACTTTCAACATCACTTTTTCAATCCAGCCAAGCTCCTCGAATTCGGGAACAACGGTATCTCCCACGAGCACGTCATCATCGAACCAAACAATCACAGTGAGCGGCAACACGATTGGCGAAAGTTCTCAGGTTCAGGTTGGGGTGGGAGCGACAACAACGAGCGGAACTAACAGCGCCGGGCTTGGTATTGACGTAAAGCCGATGATAACCGCTACAGTGGCGATTCATGCCGTCAGCCAGCGGGACGGAAACGGCCAGCCTAATCAATTGTGTATCATCGCTGGTACAGACGGTATCTTGCATACCACAGAACTAGGCGGTGACAATGCGATTGGGAGCGGCGGTGTGATAACCGGCCCGAGCGGAATCTGCGAGACTACTGCCGCTGCTGGCGATATCCAACTTCTCCGGCCAGGCTTGATCAACGTTCCGCAAGACGTCCCGACCGCCGCCAACCTTCAAACATATCTCAATCAGGTATTTGGCACCCAAGCGAATGTGTATTTTGCGGCGACGCGAGAGGACTTTATGGTGGATTACGACAAATATCCTCGTGATCAAGTATTGGAGGCGTATAAGTACTCTGGGGTTGCATCCCCAGAAGAAGAGATCATTTATGCTCTCGGCGATACGACGGTGAACTATAATATATTCTTCGTAAAGAACATTTCCGCACTGTCTTCAAATGGAACGCTTACAGCGGACCCCAGCGTTGTAGGAATCACGCATCGCAAACTTAAAGTGGCTCTGGTTTGTGACGCAGCGGGCATACTGAATACCACCACCCACGAAATAGGCCACCTCTTAGGCTTAGAACATACCAACGTGCAGACTTTAAGTAATGGCCAACGAAATCCGGCTTATATACCGGGAGCCGGTGACCAAATGCGCTTAATGTATCCTTACAACTCAGGTTCGAACACGCTCTTGATCCAACCAGAGTGGGACATCATTAACCCAAACGCACCAAAGCAATGAAGCCTCGCTTGATTTTCGGTTGCTTCCTATTACTCATTTCGACCGGGTTGGCGCAATCAACAATTCCAGACTCCGTGTCGGTGAACGATAGGGCGAAATTAAACAGCATTTCGGACCACGTGGATTCTGGTGATTACAATGCGCTTTACGAGGCAGCTGAAATGCCAGCATCTGTCGCTGTGCCATATCTCGAGTTTTGGACTGGCCTTGGGAGAACCCCCCAACAGCATGAAGCGGCTGTTGAAGCGTTAAGAAATGTTCAAGGATATGCAGACTATCTTCGCAGTGACATGTCTGGAATCACGGCTTCCGGATACATTCCGTCGAAAGACTTTGAAATTTTAGAACTCATTGGCACCGAGCCTGCAGCAGCGGTGGTCGCGCCGTACCTGTTTGACTTCAATACCATTGTTGCGCCGTCTGGCGATTTGGCGGGAGACTCAAATCTCGCGGAGGCACTTTATACATTGAACAGGATGAAGCTTTCTTATGCCCCATCTCCTGTTCCTATAGGCCTTCATTCGGATTCGGAGGAACTCATCGCTTGGCAAAAGTGGGCCATCGCCAAGGGATTTGTCCCAAAAGAGTGGACCTCCCGCGTGGGAGCACCTGCGTGGCTGCTTGGAATGGAAGCATGGAAGCCGCCGACGCCCACACCGCAGCCGATACGAACGGCAAGCTCGCCCCTCCCTGCAACGGCGAGTTCGCCGGTTCCGACTAACACTCCACCTCCCGCTACTACCCCGTCTACTGTGGAAACGAGAGCTCCCTGGCATGTTTCCAGTACCCTGATTGCGGTGGTTCTTGTCGGGTTAATAATCGGCGGGATATTTGCTTGGAAAAAGCGCTGTTGATGGGCGAGAGCAGAGGGGGCAGTCCTGAATGGCACTAAGATAAGGAATTCCAGAGTAAATTGCGCCTTTTCCAGAAATCGGCCATTGCCCTCTCAACGAAATCACAGGGGTTCGACGATGGCGTGCGGGTCCCGATCCCACGCGGATCGCCAAAAAGCGGCGAAAAACCCCTGTAAATGTCCCAAAACTCCCTTATCTTAGTGCCATTCGGGTCAGTCCTCTGCCTGACCCCCCATTCTCCCATTCTCCTGCCCATTCTCGCCCCCCAGACCCAGGCGGGAAGCTGCAAATCCTCTTTAATTTGGACAGCAGCGCGCCTGTCTAAGCCCAAAAACTACTGACCTCATCACGAAAACCCGCCAAAACACCCCTCCGAGGCCCATAAATCCAAGGCCCCTCTCCCAAATCCGATTTATTTTAGACAGCAATGGACCCCACCCATTCTCGCCCCACGCCTTGCAGTCGAAACTGCCCGGTGACCTGAAAGGAAAACTACCCACCGCCAAACAGCTCGCCGACATCGTCCGGGCGGAAATGGAGGGAGGAAAATGAGTGCCGCCGCTCCATCCTGCTGCGCCTCGTTCCGCTTTTTTGGCAAAATTAATTCCTCTGGTAATAATATGCTGTGTTACTCGCAGTATCCATCCATACCCGTGGCCCCTCGTACTCGGTGGAGCCCATAAACCAACCACTTTTCATAACTGCGGAATTCCACCAACCCGGCGCACTCCACGACGTTTTGAACTTGGATGCCGACAGCGGACGCTTCAGGCAATATTCCTTATGTGGTGGCTGATCCCTGAAAGCATAATTTAGTTCCTTGCTTAAAAGACTTTCAACATTGGACGGGGCATCATTAAATTTCAGCCACAGCTCCGAATCCATAGTTCCACCCTGTCTAAAGCTAAATTGCACGTTTGTCGCTGAATTAGGAACAGGAAGAGTGAACGCAGCGCTGTTCCTTGCGGTCACCACATCGACAGGATGCGACGTTCCTTCTCGCTCCTCGCAGACGATCCTCGCAATACACATCGCCGCAAGAAGGATCGCCGCGAGACACATCACCGCAAGAAGCAAGAATAAATAGCTCCTCACATTTTTGATGGCCACGGAATTCCACCAGCCTGGCGCACTCCACGAGGTATGGAGCCTAAGTAAATAGCTCCTCAATTTTTTCCGAGAATTCTCCCAGCCTGCAACTCCTTGTAAATCCAAAATACCTGCTGACCATAGTTCGAGACCAAGCCTTTCTGGTGCTGACTATTATATTGAGCGGCGATTTGTGCGACGGTAGGGTTAGCAACCCCGGCATCGTGAAGGTCTTCCACTGACCGCTTGAGAACGAGAGCAACCCCCTTGATGGCGCCTGGGAAAGTCATCGCCTCAGCGACTGTAAGTCCCGCATAGGCCCGCGCGGAATCGTTTAACTGGCCCGGCCCGTACGTGCCCTGCTCCTGATGCCGTAAATATGAAGCCAACGCGTCGATGTCCAATCCCCAAGGAATCGCTTCCAACGCGGATTCCTGTATAAGGATCGCTCGCACCAAATTGGGATCCACGCCTGCTTTAGCCGCCCAAAACCGAATCATCGCATCGTTATCCCGGAGCTCAATCAGTGTTTCCATGTCGCTCGTTACCCTTGCTTTTGCCATCGATGCGTTCTTGGCAGTAATCGGCTCATTTGGGGAATGGCTGATGATTTTCCGGGTAGGGTGAGCCCGTGCGGCTCTGGGAGTAGGGTGGGGTTGCGCGTGAGCCTCTGGCCTGTCTCCCGAGTCCGCGCTGGTCCATTGGCCGCCCCCTGGCTGGCCGGCGGGGATTCGGGCTTCATCTGGATCATAGCCGCCATTGGCGAAAGAATCGGAGTCCTTCCCGGTCTCTTTTTCCAAAATTAGGGCTGCCGCCGCCGGCGCGAAGATCAGTTTGATCTCGTTTTTGCCAGACGATCCTTCATTCGAGATGTCGATCCGATCCCGCGACCTGAGTGGTACTGTTGGACCAATAAAAATTATCTCCTCATGCTCCGCTTTCGAGCCGGTCCGTCGCTCGCGGCCCGATGCGCCGGCCGAGCCGCGTGGATGGGCAGTTCGGGCTTTCACTGATCCTGACGTATATTTGCTTATAGCACCTCATTTCCTCCAGTTTGCCACCCTCTTTTTCGCCCACTAGAACATTTGCCGGTCTAGCATAAGACGCCGGCGTTTGCAAGAGGATTGTGCCATCGCAGAAAAATTTAACTGCTTTCGCTCGAAGACGAAAGATCAGAGCGTAATGACACGGCCGGTGAAACCGGGACTTCTTTCAGACACGCAAGTAATTAGAATCACGCTACTGGCAAAGAGGCCGCTTCGCTGTTTCAAGTGGGCAGCAGGGAGGGGACATCGAGCTTTAAATGGCTGGATTTGAGGTAAGCCATAGTGCGGAAGTATGTGAAGTTGCGTAGTAGGCGATAGGGGTCAGATGTTCTCTGTGTTACAAGTGAAGTTTTCATTAAAGTTATTAACAGAGGCGATTTTTGGTTTAGGCGGGGTTGAACTGAAGAACCCAAGAGCCGTGTTTGGTTTGGTTGGAGGTATGGAGAGCCTCGTCGTAGCAGGTGTTGGTCCGCCACATTTTCCAGAGGATTTTAGGCCAGCGCTGTCCGAGGCAGCGCAAGGCGCAGGCGTGGCTCTGGCCTTTGGCGCGATGGGCTTTGTAATAGGCCTGTGCCCATGCGCATTTCTTGCGGCTTAGGTCCGACCAAAGATGGAGGGCCGCGCGCAGAGTGGCGTTTGCTCCGCGCCGAAAGCGGTGCTTTGTCACCTGTCCGGAGCGGATGGTAATGGGGGCGGTGCCAGCGTAGCTTTGCATGGCGGAGGCGTCCTCAAAACGCTTGCGGTCCTGGCCGATCTCGGCGAGCAGCCGCGGAGCCAGTTTGCCGCCAGCGCCGGGCAGCGAACCAAATAGATCGTGGTCGGGATGCTTGGCAAAGAGCTCTTCGATACGCTGGCGGTAGATGCGCAGTTGGCCTTCAAGAGTCAGGAGCACTTTGCACAGCGCGGTAGCCTGCAGGCTCTTGGCTTTGGTCAAGGCGGGGCCTCCGCAGAAGCTCTGTGCCTGGGCGAAGAGCGCCAGGCGGCTCTCGGCGGTTTGCGAGCGCCAGAGCCGGTGGGCGTGCAGGAACTTTTCCCAACGACGCCGTCCCGCTTTTGCCAGAGCCTCCGGTGTGGGGAATTGGAGCACGAACTGCCATGGCGCCTCCTTTGTCCAGTCCCGTCCCTTGACACGCGATTTCAGAGAAGTCCTTCATTTATTCATATTGTCAAGGCGCGACGGGCGCACGCGCAGTAGCCGTCAATCGGGGAGAATTGGTGGGGTCAAACGAGCGAGTAGGGACGAAATCCCCGGGCCGGGAGAGTGCATTTTTATCGTTGCGGATCGGTTGCTTTGGGCTATCCAAAGGGCGTGGTAACTTCCCCCGAGACCGCCATCGAACAAAAAAGCTGTTTGAAATGGTTGTTGTCCCTCGTTGGCCTCGCGTTGCTCGCCACCCAACTCGTTACCTGGGCGAAAATGCCTTTCGATGTCCTTCGGTTCAGCGCGCTCTGTTCGGTCGTCCTCGTGTTTTTGTTATGGGGAAAACGCCGCGCGCTCCTTCTGGAGAGCGGACCCGCCGCGACTCTCGCCGGATTGGTTCTCATCGGTTTCGTCCTATGGAAGAACCTTTCGCCACCGGGAACTCTTTTCGCTTCCTTGTCCCCCCTCCTCTCGGGGCTGGGGATTGCCTTGCTCGCGTCCGGATTCAAAGGGCTGAGACAATATTGGCGGGAGTTTGCCATCCTCTTTTTCTTGCTGCTCCCTTTCCTGCTCCGCTTGCTGGTGTTTGATCTTCTCGGCTTCGACGTGTCGCCGGAGACCGCCGCCGCCGCCACCGGCATCGTGCGTTTGTTCGGCTGGCAAGCCTCCGCCCAGGACGTCTATGTCGCGACTCCCGGTGGGATGGTCGCGGTTTTCGAAGGGTGTTCCGGCATTCGGTCGATGCTTTTTCTTTTCGGTCTGGCAGTCCTTTTTCTGGTGCTCTTTCCTCCGTCCGAACGCCTTCCAAGGCTCATCGCGCTGCCTGCCGCCGTCGCCATCGCCTTTGTCGTGAACGCGTTTCGGGTCGCTCTATTGGTCATCCTGGTGAGCGAGTCCAGGCATGAGGCATTCGAGTACTGGCACCTCGGGACTGGAGCGCTGCTTTTTGAAAGCGCCTCCGTCGTGCTTTTTGTTCTTCTCTATCGTTTTCTTCTCCTCAATTGGAAGCCCCGGCAGCCCGCGGCCGCCGACTCGCATCCAAATGCGGCACTGGGATAGAATTCGAACCGGCGCGCTCCTGGCTGCTTTCGCCGTCATTCTCGGCGTCCTGGCGAAGGCGATTCTTGACCCTGCGCCGCTGGAACGTCCCTTGCCGCCCTTTGCCTTTCCAACAGCCGCCCCGATCCACGGTTGGGACACGGACGTTCCGGGCGACCCCTCGGAAGCGTTTTACGCGTCGGAGCAGGACGGCGTCTCCCTCGAAGTCCGGCTGCGTTTCATCGCCGACCTCCGCTCCCTGCACATTTCCGACCGCGACCTGGTAATAAGGGTGTTGCCAGCGGGCAATCTTCCCGTGGACGTGGGGATGCATTACCTCGTGGACGCGTCGGGGAGGATACAGGCGAATGACAAAGGCGCTCCGCACACCCGCCGCCTGCTCGAGATACAGGAGGGAACCGGGTCGGACTTCCATGGTTTCTGGGACGACGGAAGGCAATTGCACCTGAGCGCCCTCATCGGCGCCACGGGCCGCACCGCCGCGACTTCGCGGCAACTCATATTCAATATCTATCTCCCGCAGTTCGGAACGGCGCGAATGGCTGGATGGCTCCTCGAGGGAGCCCCGCTGCCGGACAAGCGCTGCATCCTGGCGGACGTCTCCATCCTTGCTCCGGGTATGCCGGCCGCAAAAGCACGCGAGCGGCTTCAGCAGGCATGGTCTCAATGGTACGGCTGGTGCGCTCCCCGGTTCGCCGAGGTCTGCAAGGCAACGGAAAAGCGCTGAGACCGAAATGCAAATCGTAACAAATCGGCTGCAATAAGCTTGAAAAGCGCTGATGGCTCCCGTCCCTTGTTTGAATGGACGGGGAGTTAGAGTCCTTGAATGAGTTGCGGCTGCGCAAATTTCGCAAGGCCGCCATCGTATTGACTTGTCTGTTCGTGGTGGTCGGTTTGCCCGCGGCCTGGTTCGGCCCTCCCCTCTATTCGCGCTGGGAACAGAAGCGTCTTACCCGTCAGGCGCGCGACCTCATGGCCCAGATGGATTATCGCTCAGCCGCCGGGCGTTTGCGCCGTGTGTTCGGACTGAATCCGGATAATATCGAGGCTTCGCGCCTGATGGCGGATCTGGCGGACAAAGCCGGAGCGCCGGGAGCCGTCGGGTTGCATCGGCGGGTTTGCGCACTGCTGCCGAATTCCTTCGACGATGCCTTCGCCTGGGCTTCCGCGGCTTTGAATGCCAACGACCTTGACCAGGCCGGCGAGGCGCTCGCCATCCTGAGAAGAACGGGGCCGGAGGATGTGCGCTACTACGAGACGGCGGGAAGGATCGCGACGGCCTCGGGCCGGCCCGAAGAGGCCGGTGAGGATTTTGCCGAGGCTCTTCGGATCGACCCGGACAACGTGAACTATCAACTCGAGTCGGCTGCGAACGAAGTCCGATCCAAGGACGCCGCGAAGCGGGCGCGAGCGCTGAAAAAACTCGATGAGCTTTCCGCGAATCCCGCGGTGCGGCTCCCGGCATTGCGTGCGCTGGCGGACGACGCCTTAAGGCAGGATCAGATAAAGCTCGCCCTGTTTCTGGGTGAGAAGATCGCGACGGATCCCAAGGCGACGTTTTCGGATCGGCTTGCGTATCTCGGCGCCCTGCGGTTTGTCCGCCACCCGCTTTTCTCTTCCTACCTCGCCGAACTGGAAAACAGCGTCAAAAACAATGCGGAGAATACCGCCGCGCTGCTCTCCTGGATGAACTCGCACAGCCTCGCGATGGTGGCTTCCTCGTGGATTAGCACGCTGCCCGCGGAGATGATTTCGAAGCCTCCGGCAGCCGGCGAAGTCGCGCAGTCCTACCTGCTGTTGCTGGACTGGAAAAGGTTGCGGGCTTTCGCATCCGGCGGAGATTGGGGCGGCTCGGAATTCATTCGCCAGGCGTTCCTTGCACGCGCCCTGCGCGAGACTGGCGACGTGCGCGGCTCGCAGAACCACTGGAACGAGGCCGTGAGCCTGGCTTCGAAGTGGCCGCCAAGGCTTCCCGTCCTCGAGCGCATCTGCACCACATGGGACTGGGACCACGAATTGGAGGAGTTGCTCTGGCTCATCGCGGGCACTTCGGAAAAGCCGGGCAAGACGCTCCAACTCCTGGCCGGGCGCTACGAGTCCACAGGCGACACGCGCCAGCTCAACCGCGTCTGGGCGAAAGTCGTCGAAAACAATCCTTCGGACACAGCGGCCCGGAATAACTTGACGATGACCTCTCTGCTTCTCGACTCCGGCAGGGACCAAGCCACAAAAGACGCCGCGGAACTGGCCGCGAAGAATCCCTCGAATCCCGATATTCTCTCGACCTATGCTTTCGCGCTCCACTTTCAAAATCGGATCGACCAGGGGCTGGAGTTGATGCGCGGGTTGAAACCCGAAGAGCTCCTGCGCCCACCCGTCGCGGCGTGCTACGGCATTTTACTCGCCGACAAGGGCTCGGCGGATGCCGCCAAATACCTGGACATCGCGAAGAAGGCTTCCCTTCTTCCGGAGGAGAAAAAGCTTGTCGAAGAAGCGCTCGCCCCCGCGGTCCGCTCGCAGGCGCAGCCGGCCCCGCCCAAGTACGTCCCGCGCCCGATAGCGGAGCCAAGCCCATTCAAGTACGTCCTTCACCCTTCGTCGGTTCAGGCGTCCCCATCGGTTCGGGCGTCCTCGTCGGACGCGCCCATCCATTCGCCCTGACCTACTCCGGATCGGTCTCCGTCACGCGCTACGCAAGGTTGTACTCGCCGAATAATCTGCTGTTGAAGTTTTTGAGCGTTCCTCAGATCGCATTCGCTCTGAATGTGGAGCCAGAAACGCGGCGACTGCCCAAAATACCGGGCAAAGCGCAAAGAGGTATCCAAAGTGATTGCGCGCTTGCCGTGAATAATTTCGTTGATCGACGCGCGGGTACGTCCAAAGCGCGGGCAAGCGCATTTTGCGACAAGCCCATCGGCTTCATGTAATCTTCTACCGCACTAGCCTCCGCCCGGTTTACGCAAAACCTCAACCGACAGGCGCTCAAGGTTCTGCTCGTTTGCGGGGACGACGATGTGTTCAAGGCGGCTGGCAACTTCTGAACTCTCGAATACCTGCGACCAGGATACGACCGTTCCAGCCGCCGACGAAGCCAAGACAATGGTTAAGCGATACTTTGGCTCCCCGACATGCTGAACAACGACCTTCCGGGGGGATTCTATTTCTGCAAACACATTTTCGTTTGGATAGTTGTGGCCATTTGGTCCGTGCATGATCAAAGACCAACGCCCGCCATTCTTGAACTCGCAGACACTGAACGAATTGGTGAAACCGGCTGGTCCCCACCATCGCGCCAAGCGTTCCGGATCGCTGATCGCGGCAAAGACTTGTTCTACGGTTGCCGGGATTTCACGAGATGTATTGAATGTAGTCATAGGCTTCTGCGTTTGTCAGGCGACTTTGGGTAATGGCGGCGGCGCATCGGTTGTGATCATGGAGATGGGAAACGGAGTTTCAAGAGAAAGCGCGTTCCCAAACTGGAGTTTGGGAACGAGATGGCGAAGTGGTGGTTGCGTTGCGTCACAGGGGTCAGCGCCTGCCGCGTGGTTGCCTGTGACCTACTCCGGATCGGTCTCCGTCATCACTTCATCGACTTGGGTTACCCGCACCACCTCTTCCACCGAGGTCTGCCCGCTTAGAACCCGCCGCCATCCGTCCACCCGCAGGGTCTCCATTCCGTCCTGCGTGGCCCGCTGTTTCAATTCACTGCCGGAGGTCTTGCGGACGATCAGTTTGCGCAGGCCTTCGGTTACGACGCAGAACTCGTAGATCGCCGCCCGGCCCCGGTAACCGGTCTGGCGGCAATTGTCGCACCCGGCTCCCCGTTTCCAGTGGTGGCCCGCCGCGATGGGAAACCCGATCTCCCTGAGATACCCGACGGGGTAATTCACGAGGGTCGCGCAATCCTGGCAGACAAAGCGCACCAGCCGCTGGGCGATGATGGTGCGCACCACGGTCGAGAGCAGAAACGGCTCGACTCCCATATCCAAAAGCCGCGTGATGCCGCCCACGGCGTCATTGGTGTGCAGCGTGCTGAAAACGAGATGCCCCGTCATCGCCGCGCGGATGGCGATCTCGGCGGTTTCAAAATCGCGGATTTCCCCGACCATGATGACATTCGGATCCTGGCGCAGAATGCTCCGGAGCCCGTTTGCGAACGTCAGGTTTATCTCGGGCTTCACATCGATCTGCGAGACGCCCGCCAGCCGGTACTCGACCGGTTCTTCGATGGTGATGATGCGCCGTTGCACGGAATTAATGGCGCTCAGGAATGAGTAGAGCGAGGTCGATTTGCCGCAACCGGTCGGGCCGGTGACGAGGATGATCCCGTTGGGCTGCGCAAGGGCGGAGCGCACGATGCGTTCCTGTTTCGGGCTTAGATCGAGCCGCTCGAACCCGAACTGCTGTTCGCTCCGCGTGAGGAGACGAAGGCTGATGCTTTCTCCGTTCACGGTCGGAATCGTCGAGACGCGCACGTCGATATTCTCGCCGTGGGATTGCAAATTGATGCGCCCGTCCTGCGGCAGGCGTTTCTCGGCGATGTCCATGCGCGCCATCACCTTCAAGCGTGAAATGATGGCCGACTGCAAGACGCGCAACTGCCGGGGCACGGCCACTTCGTGCAGGATGCCGTCGATGCGGTACCGGATGCGGAGATCATTCTCGAGCGGCTCGACGTGGATGTCGGTCGCCCGCTCGAGGATCGCTTCCCGGATGATCTGGTTGACGAATTTTACGACCGACGCGGTCGGGTCGTCGGCGTTCAGATCCATGCTCTGGCCCCGCTCGTCAAACCCGTCGAAACCGCGGTTGGTCTTGAGAATCTCATCGAAGGTCTCCGCGCCGACCCCATAGACCTCCTTGATTGCCCGAAGGAGCGGAGTCCGGGGCGCGAGCACCCATTCGATCTGCTTGGTGGTCAGTTGGGCCGCCAGGGTGCGCGCCACCGAGTTGAACACGTCGTAAGTGGCCAGCCGCACGATGTCGTCCCTTTGTTCGACCGGCAGGACGTGGTGCTTGAAGACGAAGGAACTCGGCAGGAGCGCGAGCGCGGCCCGGTCGATCCGGCTGGCGCTGATGTTCTCGACCGGCGTATTGAAGAGCTGCCCAAGCGCGGAGGCGAATTTCACCTCATCCACCTTGCCGGAATTGAGCACCTCGACCGTCCACGAGGTGCCAGTCGCCGGCAGGGTCGCCAGCGCGGTGGCGCTCTCGCTGTCTTCCACCCCGCTCACCCGAAGCAGTTCGACGAGCGACTGACGGCGCGGGGAGAGGATCATTCGTCGTCCGAGGAACGCGGAGCCATCCGCGCGTGGAATTCCGGGCTCTTTGCCGGCAGCGGGGGATTGAGCGTCGTGCCGACATCGGACCCCATGATCAACCGCTTTTCCTCCCGCCGCCTGGCTTCCGCTATCTCGCTGGATGAGTTTGTGACCATCGGCCGCATCAGGATGATCAATTCCGTCCGTTCCTTGTCCGTCGTCTTGTCCTTGAATAGCCAGCCCAGCACCGGGATTCTGCTAAGGTAAGGAATGCCGGTCTGGCTAATGCTCACGTTCTTGGTGATGAGCCCCCCCAGCACCACCGTCGCCCGGTCCGGCACCGAAACGTGCGTCTTGATATAGCGCGTCTGGATGGTCGGTATCGTGTTGTTGTCAACCGTCGTGCTCCCGTTGAGGCTGTCGATCTTCTGGAGGATGTCCAGCGAGACTTCGCGATCCGAGTTGATGAGCGGCACCACTTCCAGTTGAAGGGCCACCTTTTTGTATTCGATAGTCGTTTGCACTCCCGTAGTCGTATTGTTCGTGAGCGAAGCGAGGCTCGTCGTGGGCACCGCGATTTCCTGGCCGGAGGCGATGATTGCCTTCTCGTTGTTGCTGGTAAAAACCATCGGCCTCGAAGTGACCCGGAAGTGTTGCGTCGCCTGAAGCGCCTTGACAATCGTCTCGAGCGATTTGGTGGCGGTTATGTACGCGGTCAAGCCGCTGCCAGCCGCCATGAGAGATTGCGCGCTGGCAAGCGCGCTCGGGTCCAGCAACGGGGCGCTGGTGTTGTTCGTGAGACCCGAGACGGCCCTGGGCGGAATAAAATTCAACGTGCTGTTGGTCCCCGACCCGACAAAGCTGCCCGCGCGCAGCAGGAAATCGAGGCCGAACTCCTGGTTGTCGCTCAACGTCAGTTCACCGATGACGGTGTCCAACATCACCTGGTAGGCGCGCACGTCGAGCTCGTCGAGCACGCGGAATATCTTGCGCTTCACTTCCTCGCTTCCCAGGATGATGATCGAATTCGCCCGGTTGTCGGCAATGATCTTCGTGCTGCCGACAGTCACCGCTTGCGGCGTGATGTCCTTGGGCTGCGTCTGCAATTCCTCCGTGAATTCCTGCCCGGTATCGGCCGACGATCCGTTGGCTCCCGTGTTGACCGGCGCTCCTCCGGAGGGCGCCGTCTGCCGCGCGGCCTGGTTCTCGCCGCCGCCGGTGGGTTCCTCGGTCTTGACTCCGGGTTCGGCGATCGCCTTGACGATGACGCCCAGCACGTCGCGGGCCGAAACATATTTCAGGGGCCGCACGGTCGGTTCCCCGAACTGGCTGTCCGCGTCGAACTCCTGGACCAGTTTTCGGATGAAAGGCATGTTGATGGGCCTGGTGATGACGTGAAGGCGATTGGTGCGCACATCAGCCGTCAGTTTGATCGTCCCGACGATGATCGACCCCTCCGAAAGCGCGGCGCCTGTGAACCCGCGCGCGTTTCCCGCGTGCGACGGCTGACCGGGCGCGCCAGGCTGCGCGGGAGGCGGCTCGAAGATCTTCTGTAGTTTGTCGAGCACGTCGCTGGCGTCGGCGCGTTCGAGCGGGAGAAACTCGGAGACGACCGTCGCGGGAGGCACGTCGTTCTCGGCGATGACCTTGAACAGCCCCCGGATAACGTCGGTGCTTTCGGTAATCAGCACCGCCTGCGCCCTCGGCAAAGGAACCACAGCGGTGTAGTTTGTCGTCGCGTTCCCGAGAATCCCCAGAACCATGGGCGCAATCTCCTGCGGATCCGCATACTCGAGCTTGAAGAGAAACGTCACAACTTGGTCGGTCGCGGGAAGGTCGGCCTCCTCCGAATAAACGGGCACCCCCGCGGTCTTCGGATTTTTCGCCGCCGAGACCACCTTCATGATGTTCCCTTCTCCGGGAACCAGCGAAAACCCGTTCAGGACAAAACTCGTTTCCAGGATTTTGATGGCTTCATCCCTGGACACCGGGTCGTTGACCACGACGGTCATGGTTCCCTGAACCGTATTATCCCAGAGAACCGTCTTTCCGGTGAGCGTCTCGTAGAAACGCAACACGGCCGTCACGTCCGAATTGGGAAACTGAATCCTGTTTACCATCGCGTCCCGGTCGGGAGCGGCAGGGGGCGCGAACGGCGGCATCTGCTGCGGCATTTGACCCAGCCCCCGAGACAAAACCGCTGTGGAAAAGAGCAGAAAAAACAGGGGGTAAAGGCGCACTCGCACCCTACCTAGTTACCCGCGCTTGCCCGCAACGTCAAATTCCCCCCAAGCCGAACCGGCTTGCAGTCGGGGCGCTGGCATGGCTTCTTCTGGATGCGTCACGCAGACCCCTTGCCGGCTTTGGCAATGCAATACAAATACCTCGCGCGCGATTCGGAAGGGAAATTGGTCGAAGGAATGATCGATTCCATCAGCCGCTCGGCCGCTATTTTCCAGATCGAGCAAAATCGCTGCGTCCCCATAAGAATCGATCCCCTGGCCGCCGCGCCACGGGCCGGCGGCGACTCGGCCCCGGAAAAAGAGGCGGTCGCACAGGGGCCCGTCCGCAGTTTGCCCGCCCTCCAGCAGTTTCTATTCACCGAACAACTGGCCCATCTCCTCTCCGCCGGGATGACCCTGGACGAAGCCCTCGCAATCCTCGTGCGAAGACTCAAGGAACCCCGGCTCCACGCTCTCTGCCTCTCCCTGCACGGCGCGCTGGTGGATGGACGCAGCTTCTCCGGCGCGCTGCGCGATTATCCGAAAATCTTCTCTCCCCTCTACGTCAACATGGTCTCCGCGGGGGAAGCCAGCGGCGCGCTTTCGACCATCCTGCGCAGGCTCGTGCAGCATCTGGGTCAGATCAAGGCCATGCGCGACCGCGTCCAGCAGGCGCTGGTCTATCCCGCCATCCTCGTGGTCGCGGGCGTGGGGATGATCATTCTTTTCATGACAAAAATGGTGCCGCAAGTCACCGGTTTCGTCTCCGAGACGGGCGGCTCCCTTCCGCTCCCCACGCAACTGCTTCTCGCGGCCAACCGGCTCTTTACGGGCTACTGGTGGGTCGGCGTCGGACTCGCCGCCGGCCTCTATTCCATCGTAAAAATCATCCGGCGGACTCCCGAGGGCCGCGTCGCGTGGGACCACTTGCTGCTCCGCATTCCGGGTTACGGCGGCATCATCCGTTACCGCTACTACGCGCAGTTTGCGCGCACGCTTGGCACGCTTGCGGAGAACGGCGTCACGCTTCTGCGCGCGCTCGAACTGCTCGAAGACATAGCCGGCAACGAATACATCCGCCGGCACATGGCCAGCGTGCGCACCGCCATCGAGGATGGCGCCAGCCTCTCCAGCGCGCTAAGGCCGCACAAGATTTTCCCGGAGATGTTCCTTGATATGATGTCCGTCGGCGAACAAACCGGACGCTTCGGCGAAACCATGGTGATGATCGCCGACGTGTACGAACGCGAGCTGGACAAACAGGTTCAGATTACTTCGTCCCTGATCCCGCCGCTCATCATGGTCGTCATCGCCGCGCTCGTCGGGATGGTTGTTTTCGGCATACTGAGCGCCGTCTTCAACGTGACCCAGGGCTTGCGCGGCAACATGCACTAGGGTAGAGAAGTTCTGGGCCCGTGAAAATCCATCGCGCCAATCCCTTCTCTCATGAAACTCCGCAGAACCACCAACGCCGCGTTCACCCTGCTGGAAATCATGCTCGTGGTCGCGATCATCGCGCTTCTCGTGGGCGCGGCGACCTACTATTTTGCGGGCAACCTCGGCGTTGCCAAGGACGTGAGGGCGCGGGAGGAAATTCAGACAATCTCCACGGCGCTCAATACCTACATGGCGGGTAACAATATCTATCCCACCGCCGAACAGGGATTGAAGGCCCTTGTCTCTCCACCCGAGACCGATCCCAAACCGCGGCAGTGGCACAAGCTTCTGGAGAGCGAAAACAACCTCAAGGATCCCTGGAATCACGATTACATCTACGTTCAGCCCGGCAAGCACAATGTCGATTCCTTCGATCTCTACTCCGCCGGCCCGGATGGCATACCGGACACTGCCGACGACATTGTCAACTGGGACAAGTCCCAAACCAAGTAGCCCTCTTGCATGTCTAAAACCTGGCACATACTTCTCGGCTTGGTGCTTGGCTGCGGCGCGCTTCCGGCCCAGGAACCCGGCAAGAACCTGCCCACCGCGCTGCCGGCCAGCCGTTATGCCGCGCTCGAAAGGACGTCGATGTTTGCTCCGCCCGCGCCGGTTGCATCCACCGAAGCAAAGGCTTCTTTCGCCGCCGATCTCTTCGTCGCCGGGTTGGCGCAGTTCGGAGGCAAAGACTTCGTCATGATCATCAACCGCCGAACGCGCGAAAAGTTTTCCCTGCTCACGGGCGAAAAAGGCCCCGATGGCGTCGAACTCGCGGGAGTGCGGTGGGCGGAGGATCCCGCTCAAAGCGCGGTAACGGTCAAACGGGGGGCTGACTCCTCGGTGCTGGAATTCGACGAAGCCGCATTCCAGAAACCGGCCGTCCAGCCAGCCGCCAATACCCCTCAAACCGGGCCGGGGTCGTTCCGCCCCACCCCATCCATGCCGGTCATGCCTTACCAACAGCCATCGGCAACCGGGGCGGCGCCCGCTACTATCGGCCGGCGGCTGCGAATCCCCAGCCCCCAGTAGTCCCTTTCCGATTAGGCTTGAGCTTCGAGAGCATGCGTGCCAAATTTTCCGAACCATGAAAACTCCCGGGATTCTTTCAGTATTACTGTTCAGCGCGGCGCTCGCGCTGGTTTCACAAAACGTGTTCGCGGGCGCGAGCGCCACGCCGAAGCCGCGCGAGCACCACTTTAATAAAATCACCGCGATCGACAAGGACTCGATCACCACTTCGGACGACAAGGTAACCAAGACTTACAAAATCACCAAGGACACGGAGATCACCTACAAGGGGGAGACAACCACCGTGGATAAACTGACAGTCGGCTTGAAAGTAGAGATCGATCCAGGCGTTGATGACGATGTCGCCGGGCGCATCGTAGCCTCCGATCCGCCGCCAGCACCGAAGAAGTAACCTCGTTTCGGCGGTTTGAATCGCCTCAAACCGCTGTATCCATCCGGTTTCCAGGGTATTTTTGAAGCGGCTCTCCCGCCAACCCCGCTTCCAGAATCTGCGTTCATCTGTGTTAATCTGCGGATTCGCTGCGGGATGCCTATTTTACCGTAGGTCGGATCAATAAATTGTCGGAGGCTTGACCGGGGGGGTGCCAATCGGAGCCGGCAGGGGGGTTGTCGGCATGGGGAAGCCACCACTGACTGGGACACCCACGAGGAATGGAGCGGTCGCTGAATAGGACGGTGTGCCGATCACGTGAGCCGTGAGCGTGTATAGACCGGGGTCCAGCGGGGTCAAATCCGCGTTTTGAAGGGGAACGAAGACGGTTTTTTGCCACGTGGAATGCGCCGCGAGTTTCAGGTTTACCTCCGGGGGCCGCCGCTTGGTATTATGCCGCTGCTTGGTCGCATAAGAGAGCCAGACCACGTTGCCGTTGCCGTCAGAAACAGTGAATTCGATTTTGATGTTCGCGTTATATTGATCCACAAACTGAAAAACGTGGTCGAAATTCGAGTTGTTCGAGATTTGGAATGACGCACAAAAGCCGGGTCCGCCCTGGGCTGAAATCCCGGGCTGGGTCTTTGGAGCGGCCTTTTGGGAATCAATAATGACGCTCGGTTGCTGCCCGGTGGACTCATCGACCACAAAGTTATAACCAGGCATTCCGAGGCACGTTGCCAATGCCTGTGCGCCGGCGGGTTGGTCCGGCAGGATTGGGCTGGGAGGGGGCAGGGGCCGTCGGCCGAAACCGTTCTGCGTTTGCTTTGCAATCTCGTGCGCCACGCCTGGCGCCGCGGATATCGTGATCGTGATCGAGCAGCTCTGCGTTTGGAGCGAAATCTCCTGCGCCACGCCTGGCGCCGCGGATATCATGATCGTCGCGAGGATAATAGCTGGGGTGATGGCTTTCATTTTGGTATTTTAATTAAGGTTAAAGGATTGGCTCTATGTATTCGGGTTGTCTGCCGCGGCATTTTATGAAATTAAACTCACTCTTGCTAAAGATGGAGTTTTGGCTCCGTTTCATCTCGCAGATTTTATCCCAGTATGCCTCAGGTGATTATTTGGAATAGTCAAGCAGTAGCCCCCCCGCGTTCAAGTCTTTGAAAATGGTTGCGTTGGGTCCGCTGAAACTGAAAATGGTTGCGTTGGATCCGCTGAAACCCTGGTATTCCAACTCATCTCCATAGTTAGGTGGGTTCCAAACAAAGCAATTGGGCGTGGATCTCGGGGTCCACAATAAGAAATCGGTGAAGAGCCAGCCCATGTCGGGAGCGCTCCAAGTATCTGGGCCTGTGGGGGGTGGGGGGTTGGCGGCAGCGATCCAGAGATAAAGGAAATCATCGCGGTAAGTAGTAAATGCTGAATTCGGATTCGGATTGAGATAGTCGGCAACATATGTCCAGCCAAATGCCTGCTGGTAGATCCATGGATACCAGTAGGGAACATAGCGGTAATAACCAAATTGAGAACTGCCGTACCAACCGGCGTCCGAACCACTAGTGAATAAACTCGGGTTGGTGTCGTAGTAATAACCGCGAAGAGCAGGCAGATTGTCGTACATATAGACGATTCCATAATGGTTCATCTGGCCCGGCGAATTAGGCAATACTCCATATAGATAACCCCCGGGACCCACAGTCAGTCCGCTAACGGGATTTGCGCCGTCGTGGCCGTTATCGGTGCCATCCGGCCTGGTTGCGGTTCCATCCCCAATGGCATGAAGAACAGAATAATCCCCGTTCATGCTGATTCCAAAGACAGTACCTTGCCCGCCGGGAGGTGCCCCGTTGGGACCCGAATCGCCGCTGCCGGCTGGACTGCTGCCGCCATATTGGGTTGTGCCGTACAAATTGCCATCCGGCGCGGAAAGGAGGGCGGCTTGCGGCCAGCCGCCATCATAGGTGTCAGCGGCGCCGTAGTGAAGTAAAATGGGGGCCGGGTTACCGAAGCTATGAAGAATTGAATAGTTTGTCCCGCTCGTTTGTTTTCTGAAAACCGTTCCATCGCCGTATTGGCCGCCACCGGCGGTTGTGCCGTACAGGGCGCCGTCATATCCAACAACCAGGGCGCCCATGGGATTCGCTCCATCATTGGGAGGACTATGGGGACCGCCGAAAGTGTACACCACCTGGTAGCTGTCGGGGTCGCCTTGTTCATCGACGGAAAAGATAATACCCGCACCGATTGAATTGTTTGGCGTTACGTCAATATCTGCAAACTCTCCGTGCCTCCGCTAAAAGTTGTGCCATAAAGCGTACCATTGACCACGACTAGGCCTGCCGCCGGATTTCCGCCCTGACTGGTCTCGGACCCGCCTGGAAAACTGTAAATGGTGCCGTTACCATTAACGCTATAGCTGTTGTTTACGGCGTTGTAGTTCACCCTGAAAATGCAGCCAAAACCCCCTGTGCCGCCACCCGAGCATGCGCCGTAGAGATTGCCGGTCGAGGGGTCTTCCGTCAGGTCACCTACAGGGCCGGATCCGTCACTGCCGTTGCCAGAGAAGGCATGAATCACAGTGATTGTTGCCGTACTTCCATTGGACGAAAGCGTAATCTGAAAGATGGTTCCCCACTCGTTGGCGCCATCGGAATTGCAGACACCATAAAAGTTGCCATCTTTGCCTTGGATCAATCCGCCGGGGTACAATCCGGTATTAGTCGAGAATTGTTCTGCCGCCGGGAATATTGTCAAACTACCGCTTTAGGTGACCCGGAAAAAATAACCAATATACCCTCCCGTTCCAACACCCGTTCCATAAAGGTTGCCGTCCTTGGCAAAACAGAGCGTGCCTTGGGGGGTCACCGAATAGGTGGGGTCCTTAAATTCGCAAAAAATAGTATTCTCAACCGGCAGGTGGGTGGGCTTCCAGCTAGGCCCGGCCTGGGCGGTTCCACCCCAAAGAGGACAAGCCAGAAGAATGAAGAGGATCCGCATGGTGTTCGGCATTCGACAAATGCTTCCGAACCCCTTGGCAAATGTTATGTTGAATGATTTCATCTTGTGTATATGGCTATTTAATCGAAAGGTTATTCCTAATTAGTGGCCAAATATGGGTTTTAGCGAATTTGGTGTCAACGAATTCATAGTTTTTATGTGATAGGACATAACACGCTTCGCTCCGAGTCTTTCTTCGTCAGATTTCATTCCAATGACGCAAGAGTCCTCGCTCTCGCAGCGACAGGTCACTCCTCCTTCCTGAGCCGAAAATTGAGTTGCCGGGAGAGCAGCCAGCGGACGCCGAACATGTCCACGGTCGCCTTGATGGCGCGGTTGCCCAGGCCGTATTTGCTCACGCCGAAACGCCGCGGACGGTGATTCACTGGGATCTCCGTGATTGCAAAGCCGGCCCCCTTGATGAGCGCCGGAAGGAAGCGGTGCATGCCGCGAAAGGGGACGAGGGCGGCCGCGCACTCCTTCCGCATGGCTTTCAAGGTGCAGCCGGTGTCCCGGACGCCGTCCCGCGTGAAACGGCTGCGGACGAAGTTCGCCACGCGGCTGGTAATCTTCTTCGATAGGGAATCCTGCCGCCTGGCGCGGTAACCGCATACCAGGTCGGCGCCCCGTTCGATCTCGGCGAGCAATCGCGGAATATCCGCCGGATCGTTCTGCAAATCTCCATCCAGCAGGACGATGACGGCGCCCCGGGCCGCTTGGATACCGGCGAACATGGCCGCGCTCTGCCCGGCGTTTGTCTCGAATTGCACGACGCGCACTTCCGGGGAGCGCTTGATGCTGGAAAGCGTGCCGTCTTTCGAGCCGTCATCGACGAACACGAGTTCGAACGAACGGCCCTTGAGCGCATGGAAAAGTTCCTTTTGCAGAATGGGAAGGTTCTCCTCCTCGTTGTACAACGGGATGACAACGGAGATGTCCGGGCGCTCGATCATAGAGAAAGTCCCCGATAGCGGTGGCAGGCAAAGACGCCGATGGTCCGCAGCGGAAGGTTGCGGCGGCGAATCTGGTAGAGCGCGATCATCTCGACCTGTTCGAATCCCGATCTGATCGCGGAATCCACCTTGTCGCCCTCCTGGTCGCTGATGTAGAGGGCGTCCCTTCCGATGAAAGGATTTATGCCCTGTTCTTCGGTGTAGTATTGGTCCGCCGGCTTGTAACCGGCGGGGAGAGCCACAAATTCGTCGTAGCGCGGCCAGAAGGAAAACTGATTTTCGAAATCCTGGGATTCCGGGATATACACCGGCGGATGGCCGGGGCCTTCCACGCGTTTGTCGGGCAGATAAAAGGAGAGGCTGGCAGCCGTCTGGTATTTGTTCCCGATCAGGAACACCGGTCTGCCCGTGCTCTTTTCGAACTGGTGGCGCGCGGCGTCCACGGCGTCCGCCATCGTGGCCCATCCGCGCGCCCGGGAGCTCGGATCCCATTTATAGGGAAGAGGGATGCCGGCCTTTCGCAGCACGTCGGGGTTTATAACAACCAGGCTCATCACGATGCCCGTGGCGAGCGCCGCGACGGCGAATCGCGCGGCCCACGGCGTCGTCCGCGCCTTTTCGTACCAGAAGGCCACGGTCAGGATGCCCAGGCTGAGGAAGGCGGGCGCCGTCCAGTTCGGTTCGCCCGCTTTTTTGAGAGAGAGCACGGCGTAGAGAAGCAGCAGCGGCACGCTGAAGAAGAGGAGGTAACGGTTCTTGAATCGGAGCGTGCTCCGGGTCACGGCGTGCCAGAAAGCAACGAGCATCCCGATAAAAATGAGGGGCGAGTAAACGCCCGCGTGCTCGGCCAGGAAGAGAACCGGTTCGCCGATGTGGACCGAGAAGCGGGAATCGAGGTTTCCCCGTGCCCGCAGGTGCAGGAGGGTGATCCACGCGTGGCGGCTGTTCCACAGGAAGACCGGCACGGTGCACGCGGCGAAGAGCACCAACAGGACGTAGAAACCCGGCCGCGCCAGTTCGCGCCGGTAGCGTGGAGTGGCGAGCAGGAGGAGGAAGATCGAGAGGACTTGCATGGCGTTCGTGTACTTGCACAGGAACCCGGCTCCGATGAGCAGCCCCGTGAGCGGCCAATACAGGCTGAAGCGCGGGCTGCGCTCGAGGGCCAGCCAGCAGGAAAGGAGAGCGGCGGCCCAAAAGAAAATGGAGAGCGGGTCGATCGTCATGAGCAAACCGCCGGCCTGGAATATCGGGATGACGTTGATGGCGAGCGCCGTCCAGAGTGCGATTGCCTCGCCGTAGAGGCGGCGCGCAAGGAAAAACAGGAGGAGCGACGTGCCGAGGCCCAGGAGCGGGCTGAAGAATCGGACGCCAAATTCAGTCGGACCAAACAGGGCGGTGCTGGCCAGGATTGCCATCGCGACGCCCGGGCCCTTGCTGTAGTAGCTGAGATCCGGGTGCTGGGACCAGAGGTAGTAGTAGGATTCATCCGGGATCAATTCGAGCTGGCCGATGGTAACCAGGCGAAGCAGGGTGAGGATTGCGAGGAAAGCAAAGAGCCAGTACCGGGGTTTCATCGCGGGGCGGTTTCCAGAAGACCCGGATGCCGGGAAAATGTTTTGGGCATCCACCGCGGGCCGAAACGCCGCCAGGCGAGTTCGAGGCCGGCCAGGATAAGAAGCGCGACCCCCAGCCCCAGGAAGACCGCCGTGAGGACGTCGCTGGGCCAATGCACGCCCACATAGACGCGCGAATAGGCGACCAGGACCGCCGGTATGAACCAGAGCCAGCCCCACCGCCGGTAAAAGAAGGCGAGCACGACGGCCACGCTGAAATTATTGAGGGCGTGCGAGGAGGGGAAGGAGTTTCCCGTGATCGCGCCCGTGTCCGGATCGGAGATTTCAATTCGAGGCGGCAGAAGAAGAGCGAGGACTCTCGGATGGCGTTTTTGCAAGTCGAGGATTCTCACCCCGGGCAGCACCTGGAATGGACGCGGTCTCGCGACGATCTTTTTGAGCGAGGCGGAGACGACGCCATCCCCGATGGCGATGACCATCGCTATCGCCAGGATCGTCATCCGAGCCCTGAATCCTCCGAAAATAGCGACCGATAGGGCGAGAAGCGCAAGCGGCACGCGCCAGAGGTCGAAACAGGAAAGCGTTGCCATGAACATATCGAGGGCCGGATGCGTCCATTGATGGTTGATTAGGAAAAGAAGCTGTTGATCCATCCGGAAAACGAAGGAGTCTGAAAAGGTTATGGCGGCAGGCAGACAAGTAAAGAGACGAATTTTGGCGTGGGGGCTCTGCGGCCTGTTCGCGAGCAGCGCCACGTTCGCCGCCGACCCCGCCGCCCAGGACATCCTGAGAAGCGCGCGGCTCAATGAAAGCGGGCAGCATCGCGTGCTCGACGGGCATTTGCGCCAGGGCGCCCAGGTTGTCCCGTTTCGCCTCGTCTTTGATGGAAACCTTATCCGCTACGAGTTTTCCAACCCGCCGGAAACGCTGGTTGTCCGTCTTGGCGAACAGGGATCGCGTCTGGAGGAGGTGACGAAGAGCGGAGAGCAACGTGTTTCGCGGTTCGACAAAAAGGTGCGGGGCACGGACATCACCTACGAGGATATCGCCCTGAAGTTTCTCTATTGGCCCAAGGCGGCTCTCCAGGGAGAGGAAACCATGCTGACCCGCCGCTGCTGGAAGCTGCTGTTGCAGCCCGCTTCGCCGGCGGAATCGCAGTACGGGACGGTCATGCTCTGGGTGGAAAAGGAAAGCGGGGCGTTCCTGCAAGCGGACGCCTATGATCGTGCGGCCAAGCTGGTGAAACGCTTTAAAGTGATCTCGGCGCAGCGGATCAACGGCGAATGGATTCTCAAAAAGATGCGCATCGAGCGGCTCGACAGCGAAGACGACACGCCGACTTACCTGGAGATCGAAGGCGAGGAGAAATAAATGCCGGCGCCCGGAGTTATTTACACCTGTCCGATGCACCCCGAGGTGGAGCAGGATCACCCCGGCGAATGCCCGAAGTGCGGCATGGCCCTCGAACCGAAAGAGGCCGCGACCGGAGGCGAAGAGGAGAACGCCGAGCTAAGGGAGATGACGCGCCGGTTCTGGACCGGCTTGGCGCTTGCGTTGCCGGTATCGGTCCTGGCCATGTCCCACATGATCCCGCATGCCCCGATGTGGTTGGAGGGAAACGTGGCGCGCTGGATCCAGTTTCTGCTCGCCACGCCGGTGGTCCTGTGGGCGGGCTGGCCCTTCTTCAAGCGCGGGTGGCGCTCGATCCTGACCCGCCACTTGAACATGTTCACGCTCATCGCGATGGGGGTCGGCGTCGCCTACCTGTACAGCGCCAGCGTCCTTCTCCTGCCGCACGTTAGGGATCTCTACTTCGAGGCGGCGGCGATGATTACCGTGCTCGCTCTCCTCGGGCAGGTGTTCGAATTGCAGGCTCGCAGCCGCACGGGAAGCGCCATCCGCGCTCTCGCCGGACTCGCTCCGCGGACCGCCCGGGTCCTTCGCGCGGGCGAAGAAATCGACGTGCCGCTGGATCAGGTCGTGGTCGGCGATACCCTCCGCGTCCGGCCCGGCGAAAAAGTGCCAGTGGACGGAAGGATTCTCGAAGGGACGAGCAGCATCGACGAAGGCATGCTGACCGGCGAGCCGCTTCCGGCGGAGAAAGGCCCTGGCGATAAAGTCACGGGAGGCACACTGAACAACACGGGCGGTTTTTTGATGAAAGCGGAGCGGGTCGGCAGCGAGACCATGCTCTCCCAGATCGTGCGGATGGTCGCCGAAGCCCAGCGAAGCCGCGCGCCCATCCAAGGGCTGGCGGACGAGGTGGCCCGCTATTTCGTTCCGGCGGTCCTCTTGTCGGCGGTTATCACTTTCGCCGTATGGGTTTCGGTCGGCCCCGAACCGCGTCTTGCCAGCGCCATGGTGAATGCCGTTGCGGTGCTCATCATCGCCTGTCCCTGCGCTCTAGGTCTTGCGACGCCCATGTCCATCATGGTCGGGGTGGGCCGCGCCGCGCGGGCCGGCATCCTGATAAAAAGCGCGGAGGCCATGGAACGCCTCGAGAAAGTGAACATCCTCGTGGTGGACAAAACGGGCACGCTCACGGAAGGCAAGCCGCGGCTGGCCACGGTCGTTCCCGCCCCGGGTTTTAGCCGGGAGGAATTGCTCTCCGCGGTCGCGGCGGTCGAGCAAAACAGCGAACACCCGCTGGCGGCCGCCGTGGTTGCCGCCGCAAAGGAGACCAGGTTGGAACCCGTCGTGGATTTCTCTTCGACGACCGGCGGCGGGGTAAAGGGAAGCATAGCCGGCCGCCAGGTCCTCGCGGGAAACCCCGGATTCCTTCGCGAACAGGGAGTTTCGGGCATCGAGACGCTCGAGGAACAGGCGCGTTCGTTCCAGGAGGAGGGACAAACCGCGCTCTTTGCCGCCATCGAGGGCCGGCCCGCCGGCTTCCTGACCGTGGCCGACGCCATCAAAGACTCGACGCCCGCCGCCGTCGAGGAACTGCATCGGCTGGGAATGCGGATCATCATGCTCACGGGCGACAATGTCCGAACCGCCTCGGTGGTCGCCAGCAAGCTCGGGATCGATCAATTCGAAGCCGGTCTGACCCCGCGCGACAAGAGCGAACGCGTAAGGAAGTTGCGCGGGGACGGTCAAGTCGTGGCGATGGCCGGCGACGGCATCAACGACGCGCCGGCCCTCGCGGCAGCCGACGTCGGGATTGCGATGGGCACCGGGACCGACGTCGCGATGCAGAGCGCCGGCATCACCCTGGTAAAGGGAGATCTGCGTGAAATCGCCAAAGCCATCCGCCTCAGCCGCAACGTGATGCGCAATATCCGGCAGAACCTTTTTTTTGCGTTTGTTTATAACGCCGCGGGCATCCCCATCGCCGCCGGCGCGCTCTATCCGTTCTTCGGAATCCTACTCAGCCCCGTCCTCGCGGCCGCCGCGATGAGCCTTAGCTCCGTCTCAGTGATCGCAAACGCACTACGGCTCCGGGCAATGAAATTGGATTGAAACCGCTGAGGCGCTGCCTTCCGCCGGCTTACGGCTCCCCCACGAGAGGTGAAGTTTTTTTCCACGTTCCGCCAAAGACGAAGCTCCCCAGCGCCTTGCGCTCCCTCGGCGCCTCCTCGCGGCTCCGCAGCTTCTCGTCCTCGAGAACCTCGGGATCGCCCGCGTAACCGAGCGCAATCGCCGCCACCGGCTCGTGCGAGGCCGGGACGCCATACGTCTCGCGGACTTTCTCCACGTCAAGGCCCGCCATCTGGTGGACAAAAACGCCCATGTCCGTCGCCTGGATCACCATGTTCTCGACGGCAAGCCCGACATCATGAAAAGCGTGCCTGTTCACTTTGCCGCTCTGGTCGAAGTTTAGTTTCGCCACCGAGACCATGAGGACCGGCGCGGTTTTCGCCCACGACTGGTTTAACTCGACGAGGCAACCGAGAAGCCGCTGATACTCCTCCGGCTCGTCCTTCGTGGCAACGATGAAACTCCAAGGCTGCTCATTAGATGAAGAAGGCGCCCAGCGCGCCGCCTCCAATAGGGATAACAAGGTTTCCTTCTCGATCTTCTGGCCCGAGAACGCCCTGGGACTCCAGCGGCGGCGAAGAAGATATTGGATGGGATAGTCGACGGGAGCTAGCTTTTCCATAAGGCAGAAAATACGCCTCGCCGGGCGGGAACAAAGGATTATTTCCGTGGCTATTTGCGTTGCTCGACGACGACGCGCGATCCCTCGACGGTGATGACGTGCAGCTTTGTGTTCGGGGAAATGAATTCGCCCTGGGTGATGACATCCACGAGCTTGTCTCCGAATTCCGCCTTCCCGCTCGGCCGAAGAATGGTCCTTGCGACTCCTTCCGCGCCGGGGGCGATGAGCGCGGGGGAATCCGGACCCGAGAACGAGGGGCCGGGGGAGTTCGCCGCGCCCAGCACCAGCCGTTTGTATAGGCGGCTCTCCGGCAGATATTTGCCCAGGATGTAGATGACCACGATCGCCCCTGCGAGCGAGATCGACAGGTTGCGCATCGGGAGCGCCAGCATCTGGCCGTTGGGGACGAGCGGGTCGGCCGGGTAGCGGTCAACCATCGCCCAAAAGAGCGACCCCATGACGAGGATGATCCCGACCAAACCCGGAATGATCGTCCCCGGATGCAGGAAGACTTCTCCCACGATCAGCGAGAGGCCGACCACGAAAAAAGCGAACGTCTCCCACCCCGCGAGGCCCGCGATGTAATGGCCCGCGAAAAACGTGAGGAAGGCGATCACCGAGATGACCCCTGGAATCATCGTCCCGTGCATCTTGAACTCGATGTAAGCCCCGACGATGCCGATCAACAAAAAGAGCGGCGACAATTCCGTGACCCAAAAGGCGATGTGCTCGAAGCCGGTCGGCTCGATGGTTATCCGGGCCGGAGGGTAGCCCGCCTTTTTCAGCAAGTCATCGATCGAATCGGCAATTCCCGCCGCGAGAAGCGGCTTGCCGTTGTAAAGCCTCACGGCTTCCTGCGCGCTCAAAGTCAGGACGGAACCCTTCGCATGAATAAGCTCCGTGCCGATTTTTATCTCTTTGTCCTTGTTGATGAATGCCTCGGCGATCTCGGGGTTGTAGCCGTTCCTTTCCGCGGTGCTGCGGGAGTAAGCCGAGAAGTAGGAGATGCTCTTATCGCTGATCGTCGGGGGAAGTTCCTGGCCTCCGGCGGCAACCGGCGCCGCCGCGCCGATGGCGCTCACCGGCGCCATGTAGATGCGCTTTGTGGAAAGGGCGATGATGGCTCCGGCCGAACCGGCATTCGTGTCGATGTAGGTGATGGTCGGCACGGAGGCTTTCGAAAGCGCGTCGGACATCTCTTCGGCGGCCTGCAATTCTCCGCCGTAGGTATCCATGTCGAGCACCACCACGCTTGCATTCCCGGTTTCGGCTTCCTTGAGCGCGCGACGCAAAAAGAAAAACTGCGCCTCCGAGACCTCGCCGTGCAGCGGAATAATGACGGCGGGGCCGGTGTCGGCGGCGACCGCCGTCGCCGCAACCAGGACGCAAACCGCAAGGGACCAGAGAAGTTTTCTCATTCAAGAGAAGCTTCCACCTCCGCGAGGCTGTTCTCAAGGTGATTCTGGCGACCGCTTCAGAACGCACGCGGTATTCCGCCGCTGTCTTTCGGTTTGCAGGCTTAAATTTGCCTGGGCGGCACAGGACAAGCTTTTCCGTATCCTTGATATGCTGGCACGATTCCTCACCATTCTCTTTGCCCTGCCGTTTCTTGCCCAGGCCGCGGGGACGCCGGAGGTTCGGGTTTATGATGTCCGGACGGACGATGTCATCCGGGTTTTCGCCGAGAACAGCACCGGGCAGACGCTGGCGTTCAAAATCGAATTGGCCGATATCCGCAACGCCAAAAGCATTGGATGGCCAACGACCGTCACGAAAAAATGCCTTGCCGGAGATACCGTCCCGCTCACGACGCTGTTCCAAAACCCAGGCGAGCCCGCCGCGACCTACTCGTACAAGCTCGATTACTCCGCGGCCCCCCGGCAGGCCGACACGACCGCGCCCCCCGCCGCCGAAGAGTCGGGAACGGTGCAGGCCGAACCTCCGAAACCCGCTCCCCACGAGACGCTCGCGATCACCGAACGCTTCGACCCGGAAACACCCTACCGCCTTCCGGTTCCAAGCGGGACACGCTGTTTCGTGGGAGTGGGATATAATGAAGGCACGCACGCCAATCGCTTCGCCCTGGACTTCATGATGCCCGAAGGCTCTCCCGTATGCGCCGCGCGAGACGGGCTCGTCATCGCGGCGAGCCAGGAGAAAGACCGCAAGCCGCCGGACAGCTATGGCAACTTCATCCTCGTCGGCCACAATGACGGGACGAGCGCTCTCTACGCGGATTTGCTCGAAAACAGCGCCCGGGTCAAAATATGGCAGCGGGTAAAGGCCGGCGACGTGATCGCCGCGAGCGGAGACACGGTCGAGAGCAGGCTGCCGCACTTGCACTTCCAGGTGAACGGCCCCTTCACCGTGGCAGAAGTAAAAGCGCGCAACGGCTGCTTTTCCATCCCCACGAAATTTGACACCGCCGAGGCAAAAGGGATCAGCATAATGGACCGGGCATGGTACACCGCGGAGTAGCCGCGACCGCTCACCCCGCCACGATGTTCACGAGCTTGCCGGGCACGACGACCACCTTGCGGACCGTTTTATCGCCCAGGAACTCGCGCACTTTGGGAGCGGCCAGGGCCTGTTCTTGAACCGCGGCGTTCGCGGCATCTTTCTTCACGACGATCCTATCCCGCACTTTTCCGTTTACCTGGACGACGATTTCCACCTCGTCTTCGATGAGGATGCTTTCGTCGTAAACGGGCCACTTCGCGTCTGCCAGGAGCCCCTCGAAGCCATCGTATTTCTGCCGGAGCGCCGACCAGAGTTCCTCGGTGAGATGCGGGGCAAAGGGATTGAGGAGTTGAAGAAGGGAGAAAAGCGCTGCCACGGGGCGCACGGGGGCGTTGGTGAGCGCGTTGACGAAGATCATCATCTGCGCGATGGCGGTGTTGAAGGAAAGGGTCTCGATGTCCTCGGTGACTTTTTTGATGGAGGCGTGCATGACCTTGAGCAGCCGCTTGTCGGGAGGCACATCGCCGATGGACGCGGAGAGCATCCACGTTCCCTCCTGGTTTTCCTGCATGACGAGACGCCAGACACGCGCGAGAAATCGAAAAACACCTTCCACGCCGGTGATGCTCCACGGCTTCATCTGTTCGAGCGGCCCCATGAACATTTCGTAAAGGCGGAATGAATCCGCGCCGTACTCCGCGATGACGTCGTCGGGATTGACGACGTTTCCGCGCGACTTGGACATCTTCTGGCCGTCCTCGCCGAGGATGATCCCCTGATTCACCAGCCTTTGGAACGGCTCCGGCTTCGAGACGTGGCCGAGGTCATGGAGGACTTTGTGCCAGAACCGCGCATAGAGGAGGTGAAGCACGGCGTGCTCGGTGCCGCCAATGTAAAGGTCCACGCCGCCGGGCCGGTCACTTCCCATCCAATATCTCTCCGCCTTTTCTCCGGCGAAACGTTCGCCATTCCCCGGATCGCAGAAGCGCAGGTAATACCAGCAAGAGCCGGCCCATTGGGGCATGGTGTTCGTTTCGCGCAGGCCGCCTTTGCCATGGCGCAACCACTCCTTTGCTTTCGCGAGGGGCGGTTCGCCCGTGCCGGACGGCTTGAAGTCTTCGAGCGCGGGCGGGACGACGGGAAGGTCGCTTTCGGGGATCGCTTCGTGTTGTTCTCCGCGCCAGATGACGGGGAAGGGCTCGCCCCAATAGCGCTGCCGCGAAAAGAGCCAGTCGCGCAGCTTGTAGTTGACGGTCTTTTTTCCCAGGCCCCGCTCTTCGAGCCACGCCGTGATTTTCCGCTTTGCCTCCGCGGTGGGCAGCCCTTCGATGAGGGGAGAATGGATGGCGGTTCCCTCGCCGGAATAGCAGGCGGTTCCTTCAGCACGTTCCGGCCCGCGGACGACCTGCCGGATTTCCAGGCCGAACTTTTGGGCGAATTCGAAATCGCGCTCGTCATGAGCGGGGACGGCCATGATGGCCCCGGTGCCGTAGCCCATCAGCACGTAATCGGCGATCCAGATGGGGATGCGTTCCGCGTTGACCGGATTGATGGCGCAGGCGCCGGTGAAGACACCGCTCTTGTCCTTGGCGAGATCGGTTCGATCGAGGTCGGACTTCGAGCCGATGAGCGCGCGGTACGCATCCACGCTCCCGCGCTGTTCTTCCGCGGTGAGTTCATCCACCAGCGGATTTTCCGGGGCCAGGACCATGTAGGTCGCGCCGAAGAGAGTATCGGGCCGCGTCGTGAAAACAGGGATGCCCAGGTTCCGGCCGGCCACTATGAAGATTACCTCCGCGCCTTCGCTGCGGCCGATCCAGTTGCGCTGGAGCGTCTTGATCGACTCCGGCCAGTCCAGCCCTTCGAGTTCTTCAATGAGGCGATCCGCATACGCGGTGATGCGCAGCTTCCACTGGCGCATCGGGCGGCGGACGACGGGAAAGCCGCCGACCTCGCTCTTGCCGTCGATGACTTCCTCGTTGGCGAGGACTGTGCCGAGGCCGGGACACCAGTTCACCGGCGCCTCGGAGACGTAAGCCAGCCGTTGCGAATCGATAAAAGCGGCGCGCTCCGCGGGCGATCCATCGGGCACTCGCAATTCCCGAATCGGTCGCGCCCGCCGGGTTTCCGGGTCGAACCAGGCGTTGTAGATTTGCAGGAAGATCCACTGCGTCCACTTGTAATAGCCGGGATCGGTCGTGTTGATTTCGCGGCTCCAGTCATAGGCGAAGCCTATCTTTTTCAACTGCGCCTTGAACCGGCCGACGTTCTCCCGGGTGGTGACGCCGGGATGCTGCCCCGTCTTGATCGCGTATTGCTCCGCCGGCAGACCGAACGCATCCCAGCCCATCGGGTGGAGGACGTTGAACCCCTTGGCCCGTTTGTAGCGGGCGACGATATCCGTGGCGGTATAGCCTTCCGGGGTCCCCACGTGCAAGCCCGCGGCGCTCGGATACGGGAACATATCGAGCACGTAGTATTTGGGCTTCGACGGATCGAACCCCGGTCCGCCGGGGTTGGGGACGGCAAAGGTGGCATTCTCTTCCCAGAACGCCTGCCACTTCTCCTCGATGGCATCGAAGGGGTAAGGTTTGCGCGTCTCGCTCATTCAGGTCTCAGGCGCAGTTAATCACGAATCCCCGCGGATGGTAAAATGTAAATCGACTTCTGACCGCATGAGAAATAATGTCTTCGTTAATGCGCGCTATTCGGGTTGACGCACCAAGTCCGCTCCAACTGGATGATTCCGTGATCGTTGAGGGGGACGTGTGCGTGGCGCTCGCGAGGCTGCCGAGCCAGTCAGTCCAATGCGTCATCACATCGCCCCCTTATTGGGGCTTGCGCGACTATGGCATCTCCGGCCAGATCGGCTTGGAGCCGACAATGGCAGGCTTTATTCAAGCGCTGACTTCTGTTTTCGCGGAGGTCAAACGGGTGCTGAAGGACGATGGAATTCTCTGGCTCAATATCGGGGATGGCCACACCAGCGGAAATCGGGGGTGGCGCGCTCCCGACAAGAAGAATCCAAATCGCGCCATGTCCCAGCGACCCGAAAACCCGCAAGGGTTAAAGGACAAGGACTTGCTGGGCATTCCCTGGCGGTTGGCTTTTGCCCTCCAGGAAAATGGCTGGTTTCTCCGCAGTGACATTATTTGGCACAAACCGAACGCGATGCCTGAGAGTGTCAAGGATCGACCCACCCGCGCGCATGAATACGTCTTCATGTTTACGAAATCGGGGCAGTATAGTTATCACCATGAAGCGGTGAAAGAACGCGCCGAAGATGGCAGGGCGCGGAACAGGCGCACGGTCTGGAGCATCAATACATCCGGCTCTAGCGGTTCTCACATTGCCGCCTTCCCGGAAGCCCTTGTTGCGCCGTGCATCCTCGCCTCCACACGGCCCGGAGATTTTGTCTTCGATCCGTTCTTTGGCTCAGGAACTGTCGGGATCGTCGCGCGACAACTTTCACGCCGCTATGTGGGGATTGAACTGAACCCTGCCTATGTCGCGGAAGCCAGACGCGCCTTGGAAAATCCGCTGACCCCGTCGCGCCGCAACGGTTACCGCCATACACAACGTGAAGATGACCCTCAACCTACCCTCCTCGAAACTTCAGGCAACGGTCGCAACCAGCCTTGAGGTTTTTCGCCGCCTCTACCTTCAGAAGGCTCTGTCGGAGACGATCACGACCCTCGATCTCTCCAAACTGAACGCTGAACTGGATGCGTTCGCGCCCAATGCCGATTTGAAGCAACTTGCCAGCTTGGGGGTGCGCGGAGAATTCTTATTTCCGGTGCCGTCCCTGCTGAGAGGGAACCCGCGGCTTCTAGGCTACTACAGGCTCCTGCTCGGATACAGTCAGAAAGAGTTCTTCAACAAAGGAAAACTCGGGCGTTTCTCAGGAATGGAGGAGAAGGGGAAACTGTCCACACGCATCGGCGATGAAATCGACGATCTCTGCCGCGCCTTTTGCAAACGCGCTTCGGAATTGCTCCACGACATCGGCATTGAGCAAGTCTCCCTGGATTTGCTCGATGATTTGACACTGCTCACACTCGGACCGCAACTTCGCGGCAGTAACAACACGAAGATTGGCAGGGTGGCCACTCAAGCCGTCTTCGAGCTGATCAAGTCGATAGTTTCCCACGCTGTCGAAAGGGAGGACGCGACTCGACTGGAATTGCGCAACGCCGCAAATAGGAAGGTTGTAATCGCCTTTTCGGCCGATCCAGATATTCGCATCCTCGAAGATCTCTCGGCAAAATCATCTCGCAACATCGTCGCTATAGAAATAAAAGGCGGTGCTGACGCCTCGAACATCTGGAACCGCCTCGGCGAGGCTGAGAAGAGCCACCAAAGCGCAAAGCAGCAAGGTTTCGTGGAGTGCCGGACCATTTATAACCTCCTCAAGCTTGACTTGGCCAAGGCACGTGAGAAGTCGCCGACCTCAAATCGATTTTACAGTCTTCCCGGCTTGCTCAATGTGAGTTCCGGAGAGTTCGAGGACTTTCGCGACCACCTTATATCGCTCGTTGGAATAACCGCGACCGCCTGACCCGATCTGGTTCATTCTGAAAGACAATATGTTCTGGTGTGACCGCCTGGTCGAAAATCTCAACGCGCCGCAGACGATCAACGACTCGAAGACTCCTTCGGGACGCGCCCACGTCGGCGCGCTGCGCGGGCCGCTCATTCACGACGCTCTCTTCCGCACGCTGAAGGCGAAGGGCGTTCCCGTCCGTTACCTCTTCGGCTGCGACGACTACGACCCGGTGGATGAAATCCCTTATGGCGAGGCCGAACATTTCGAGAAATTCCTCGGGGCGCCGCTCTGCAACGTCCCCCCGCCCCCCGGCTCGAACGCCACCGACATGGCGGACCATTATATCTCCGAATTCTGGGCGGTGTTCGCCGAACTCGGCATCCAGCCGGAATTCTACCGGATGCGCGACATCTACCGCTCCGGCCAGTTCAACGAAAGCATCGACGCCATCCTCCGCCAGGCGCACGCCGTCCGCCGCATCTACAAGGAAGTCAGCGGCTCCGAACGCTCGGAAAAGTGGCATCCTTTTCAAGTCGTCTGCGAAAATTGCGGGCGCGTCGGAACCACGGAAGTGACGGCTTACGACTCGAAGGAAGTGGCGTACGAATGCCGGCCCGACCTCGTAAAATGGGCGCGCGGGTGCGGCCACAAAGGGAGCGTCTCCCCTTTCAACGGCAACGGAAAACTCCCCTGGAAACTGGAATGGTGCGCGAAGTGGAGAACATTCCCCGTGACCATCGAAGGCGCGGGCAAGGACCACAGCTCCAAGGGCGGTTCGCGCGAAGTGGCCACGGCCTGCCTTAGGGCGCTCTTCGGCCAGGAACCGCCGATGAATTGCCCCTACGACTTCTTCCTGGTGGGCGGCGCGAAGATGAGTTCCTCCAGGGGGATCGGCGTGACCTCGCGCCAGATGGCCGATTTCCTGCCCCCGGAAATCCTTCGGTTCCTCCTGATCCGCCCGCTGCCGAAACAGACCGTGAATTTCGAGCCGACGGAGACGCACGTCGTCAAGCTCTTCAACGAGTTCGACCGCTGCCACCACCGCTATTTCCACGACCCGAACGTGACGGAGGACGAGAAGCGCATTTATGAATTATCCCGCGTCGCGCCCGAGCCGGAGCATTGGACGGCGGATTTCCAACTCGTCACGGCGCTCATCCAGATGCCCCACCTCGACGTGGTAAAGGAACTCGAGAAGCGCAAGGGCACGCCCTTTACGGACCTGGATCGCAAACACTTGGACCTGCGCATCCGCGCCGCGAAATACTGGCTGGAAAACTACGCGACCGAGGACGAAAAGACCCGCTTGCAGGAAACGCTTCCCGGGCGAGCGCAGGAGCTTTCGGCCGCCCAGCGCGGTTTCCTGCAAATCTTCGCCCGCCTTCTTCCGGAGACACCGTGGACGGACGACGCCCTTCAAGTCTGCATCTTCAACGCCGCGCGCTTGACGCCCCTGGACCAGCCGCCGGCCTTCAAAGCCATCTACCGGGTATTGCTCGACCGCGACTCCGGCCCGAAGGCTGGCAACCTCCTCTCCTTCCTCGACCGCGATTTCGTAACCAGGCGCTGCGCCGAATTGCCGGTGGATAAACTCGCGTTCTGGAAAGAGACCGCCATCTCCATGGAAGCCCTCGATCACTGGCTCGCAAAGGAGAAACCGGTTTCCCTCTCCGTTCAACAGGAATACGCGCAGGGCATCGGCGTGCTCGAGTTCCTCGCAACCATGACCGACGGCAAAACCTACTGCCGGCGCGTGCTCTTTGACGGGTTCACGGAACCCGTGCAGTTCGACGCCGAAGCGCGCCAATTGGTTGGCGGGATTGAAGAGCGGCTGAGTCGAAAGGTTTTCTGGGCTGGCAGTTCATCCGGTATCGTCGTTTGATACGCGGGTGGAATCCTCCGAACTGGAAAAGAAACCTCGCCGCCTGATGGGTTCCGCCGCCACGGTGGCCACGGGGATTCTTTTGAGCAGGATCGCGGGACTCGTGCGCGAGCGCGTCTTCGCCCATTATTTCGGGAATTCCAACGCGGCGGGAGCGTTCAGGGCCGCCTTTAAAATTCCCAATTCCCTGCAAAGCCTTTTCGGCGAGGGAGTGCTTTCGGCTTCGTTCATCCCGGTCTATTCGCGCCTTCTTGCCGAGGGGCGGACCGAACTCGCCGGGAGGGTCGCGGGCGTCGTTGCGAGCCTGCTCGCCATGACTGTCAGCGTGATCGCCCTTGCCGGCGTTTTGGCAACCCCGATTTTCGTGGATCTCATCGCCCCTGGTTTTCACGGCGAAGTTCGGACGCTGACGGTTCACATCGTCCAAATCCTGTTTCCCGGAGCAGGCCTGCTGGTCCTGTCGGCGTGGTGTCTCGGCATCCTGAACAGCCACCGGATGTTTTTCATCTCGTACACCGCGCCGCTCTTTTGGAATTTCGCGATGATTGGAACGCTCATCGGCTTCGGCAGCCATCAAAGCCAGTCCTCGCTGGCGCTGACGCTCGCCTGGGGTTCGGTCGCGGGCTCCGCGCTCCAATTCGGCATGCAGATTCCCTTCATCTTCTGGAAAAAGAGTCCCGAAGGGCGGCCCATTGGCGCGGAAATCCGCTTTGCGCTCGAGACGGCGCTTGCGCCCGTGAGGGACGTTTTCCGAAACCTGGGCCCCGTCGTTCTCAGCCGCGGCGTCGTTCAACTGAGCGCATACGTCGACCAGTGGATCGCGAGTTTCCTGGGGGCAAGCGCGGTTGCATCCCTGGGTTATGCGCAGACGATTTATTTGCTGCCCATCTCGCTGTTCGGCATGTCGGTCGCGGCGGCGGAACTCCCGGAAATGTCCCGCTCGACAGGCAGCGAAGAAGAGGTTTATGCCAAACTGCGCGCGAGGCTCATCGCGGGCCAGCGGACAATCGCCTTTTTCGTCATTCCCACCGTGGCGGGCTTGCTGATCCTGGGAAAATTCATCGTGGCGGGCCTGTACCAGTCCGGCCGGTTCGGGCATGAGGATACGCTCTATGTCTGGTACATTCTCATGGGATCCACGGTCGGCCTTCTGGCCGCCACCTGGGGCAGGCTCTATTCTTCCGCCTTCTATGCCTTGCGCGATACCAAAACCCCGCTTCGCTTCGCCGTCATCCGCGTCACCCTCACCGGGGTGCTCGGCGTGCTCTTCGCGTTCCCCCTGCGCCCGCTGTTGAACACCGTTCTCTTGCAGTCGCTCCGCCTTCCCGAGCCTTCGCTGCCCGGCATCCAGCTCGGCCTCGGGGCGCTGGGCCTGACCCTTTCCGCGGGCATTGCCGGCTGGGTCGAGTTCCTCCTTCTTCGCAGGGCGCTCCAGTCGAGAATCGGCATCACGACCCTTCCCGCGGGTTACCCGTTGCGGCTCTGGGCCTGCGCGCTCCTCGCCTCCCTCGGAGCGTGGACGACCGCGCATTGGATTCCCCTCCACCACCCCTGGACGAGTCTTGCCGAAGTGCTCGCGGTTTTCGGATTGATTTACGGC
>Ga0302324_100003155_pt1 | contig 37354 bp, 35 predicted proteins | sample Palsa_T0_1_FD_201949 | JGI IMG/M metagenome (GOLD analysis project Ga0302324, IMG submission 201949) | Peat permafrost microbial communities from Stordalen Mire near Abisko, Sweden - Palsa_T0_1 | ecosystem: Environmental > Terrestrial > Soil > Palsa > Peat permafrost | place: Sweden: Abisko... | reverse complement strand
CGAATTGGGAAATAGAAAAGATTCGCATGCCAAAATGCGCGGCCCGGGCGCTTCGCGGCCGGTGACAACGACACCCGCCGCGCCGTCTCCGAAGAGCACGGCCGAAATCAAATTGGCCTGGGAGAAATCCTTACGCTGAAAGGTGAGGGTGGGGAGCTCGACCGAGACCAACAGCGCCGTACGATCTGGAAACGCAGTGAGATATTCCCAGGTGCGCGCGAGGCCCGCGGCGCCCGCCGCGCAACCGAGTTCTGTGATGGGGAGCCGGCGCACATCCGGGCGAAATCCCATGATCGTGGCGATATGGGCGTCCAGCGAAGGGATCATGACGCCGGTGCACGATACCGTGACGAGCAGGTCCACGTCGGTGGGCACCATGCCTGCTTGCGCCAAGGCGCGATCGGCGACCTGCAGGCCAAGTTCGACGGATTTCTCCTGATACTCCGCATTGATCTGCGTGAGCGGGCGGGGCTCGATCGTGTAGTCGGCCGGGAAAACGCTGTAACGCTGATCGATCGCCGAGTTGTCAATGACTTGGCGGATGGAATCGAGCCTCGGGCCGTCCAGGGAAAAAACCTCGCCGATGCGAGCCTTCACGGTTTCCCGTGTCATCACGTGCGGCGGCACGGCCGTCGCGGTCCCCGCGATGGTGGCTACGGCAGGGGCGATTTTATTCTTGATCTGATTCTTGATCTGGGCTTGCGGGTCTCGCCGGCCGGCCAAGGCTTCTTCCACCTCTACCGATTTTGGCGTTCGCGTGGATGACAATGTGAGGCTCCTCTGACTCCGCCTCCGTTCGGACATTCTCGGAGTAAGAGATCCCCGGCGCCAGATTGCGAGCTACCGTGGGGAGACGAAGAATCATGCCGGCAGGCGTCCGGGAAGATGGCAAAGGCTCGCGGTCCCGCCGCAATTTCCGTTGCCGAACCAGGACGCGATCCGATTCCCTTAGAAAAATGCGGCGCCCTTGCTTTACCTGAGGAACGCCGCGCGAAAACCCCACCGGACAAGATGCCGTTTTCGGACGGTCCGGATCAGCCTTGCTTGGTGTACCAATCCGCGTTGATCGGCGTGAAGTGAGCCCATTTCTCCGGCAAATCCTCCAAAGCGAAAATCGCCGTCACCGGGCAGACCGGGACGCAGGCGCCGCAGTCAATGCATTCCACGGGGCTGATGTAGAGTTGCGGCTCGGCCTCGAATGCGGGTTCGTCTTTCCGCGGATGGATGCAATCGACCGGGCAAACGTCGACGCATGCGGTGTCTTTCGTTCCGATACAGGGCTCAGCGATTACATACGCCATCGTGACTCTCCTTCGGGGATTATCTATAGCTTAAAAATACAAAGAGCGCCTTACATTTGCTTGGAAAGCATCGGTTTATATCATCAAAGAGGCAACTCCACAAGCGAGTTTCTCCCCGGAAAAAGTATATCACGTCTCGATTGGCGCGAGCCCTGGCGGGTATACTGGATTCCTTGAGCAGGATGAGGCAGGCATCGTGGATGGGTGCCACAGCGGGGCGTTTCCACTGCCGATCTGGCTCCAAAATTCATCAAGATTTTCGCGCGCTGACGGTTGCTCGAATCACGTTCAAATACTGCCGAGCGGCTTCGAGTGCCTGTTCGGCGTCGCGGTGTGATACAAAGCCAGCGTCATCGTAAAGGGCCGTATTTCGCTTCCTCCGGAGTCGATCGAATATCGTGATCAATCCGGCGTGTTTCTTGTCAATCCGTACCCGGGCGAACTCGATAATCGCGATGTGATGGCCAAGCTGGTTTCTGGGGCGAAAACCGCAACTGAGCATAAAGCCTATCGAAGCCTTTAACATCGCTTCGTAGGCTTGTTGGAGGCAGGCCTCTTCATCAAATGCAAGGATCTTATGCGCGGAAGCAAGCTTTTTCTCGGCGCTCTGTAGGAATCGTTCGATTTGCGTCCAATCTACCCTGTGTGGCCTGACCTTCTTCAAGGGGCACCCAGAAGAGGCACGCGTTTATTGCGCCAAACGTCCTCTAGAAACGCGTCATTCCTAGCGCGCCGCGCGTCAAATTCTGCTGGCGTCAAAACCGTGTAATTAATTTCGCGCCCGAGTTGGCGTTCGAGCTTCCGCACGGCGTCCGCAAGGCTTTCTTCCCGTGGAGCGCCAATCAGTAGCACGTCGATGTCGCTGGCCGTGTCCTGCTGGTTCCGCGCAAACGAACCGTACAGGTACGCCTCGCCCAATCCCTCAATTCGTTTGAGAGATTCTGAGATCAGAGGGATGGCGCCAATAGTTTTCGTTACGATACTTCGTACCTCAGCAAACAATGCATAGTCGTGGTTGAGTTGAAAATACTTCTGGCGGCCGCTTACGTCCGAACAAAATAGGCCCTCGGCCTCCAAACGCCCTAGCTCTTTCGACAGATTAGACGGATCGATTTCCAGGCGCTCCGCCAAATCCCGCAGATGGAGACGGGCGTTGGGGTTCGTGAAGTAAAAAGCCAGCAGCCGCCGGCGCGCTTTGGAACGCAAATCGAGCATGTGGTATGACTTTACCACATTTGTGGTAAAACTAAACCACGCTCTAAGACTCTCCGCCGCACATCAGTACGGCGGCGCCTTGCAGCTTCCCGCTGCGCAATTGGTTCAAGGCCTCATTGGCCTGTTCGAGCGGGAACGGCTGGGTCGTCGTGTGCACCGGGACTTTCGGCGCGATGGCCATGAATTCCGCGGCATCCTTGCGCGTCAGATTGGCGATCGAGCAGACGGACCGCTCTCCCCACAGCAAATCGTACGAAAACGAAGGGATGTCGCTCATGTGAATGCCGCCGCAAACGACCGTTCCCGCCTTTCGAACGGCGGCCAGCGCGGCGGGAACCAGCGCACCGACGGGCGCAAAAATAATCGCGGCGTCCAGTTCCTCGGGCGGACGCTCGTCGGAGGCTCCTGCCCAGGCGGCGCCGAGGCTTTTGGCAAAGAGCTGCGCCTTTTCGTCGCCACCACGCGTGAAGGCGTACACGCTGCGGCCCTGATGTTTCGCCACCTGCGAGACGATGTGCGCGGCTGCGCCGAATCCGTAGATGCCCAGCCGTTTTGCGTCGCCCGTGCGCGCCAGCGAGCGGTAGCCGATCAAGCCGGCGCAGAGCAGCGGCGCGGCTCCGGCGTCGGAATAGGACTCGGGAATCGGCACGCAGTAGCGCTCGTCGGCGACCGTGAATTCGGCGTAACCGCCGTCGAACGTGTAGCCGGTGAAGAGCGCGTTCGGGCACAAATTTTCCTGGCCCGCACGGCAATAGGAGCACACGCCATCCGTCCAGCCGAGCCACGGCACGCCGACGCGCTGGCCGATGGCCAGCAGACTGGCTTGCTCTCCCAGGCGCGTTACGCGCCCTACGATTTCATGGCCCAGGATTAGCGGAAGTTTCGGGTTGGGCAATTCGGCGTCCACCACATGCAGGTCGGTGCGGCACACGGCGCAAGCGAGCACCTGGAGCTGAACCTGGCGGCCTCGGGGCTCCGGCAGGGGACAATCGCGGAGGGAGAGAGGCGTGCCCGGACGATCGAGAATCATCGCGCGCATGAATTTGTTATCCCAGTAGAACGGGCTTCAGCCTGTTGGGTTTTTGCTCTCGCGGGAAGTAAACCCACAGGCTGAAGCCCGCGCTACCAAAAGCTAATCGGAAGGCGCAGTCCCACGCAAGAAATTTTTCGCGAAGAAGAGCAAATTCGCGGGGCGTTCCGCGAGGCGGCGCATGAAATACGGAAACCAGTCCTGGCCGAACGGAATGTAGACGCGCACGCGGTAGCCTTGCCGTACCAGGCGGCTTTGTAAATCCGTGCGAATTCCGTAGAGCATTTGAAACTCGAACTTATCCTTGGTGATGTCTTGCTCGGCGGCGAAGCGGATCGCGGCTTCGATCATTTTCGGATCGTGCGTGGCCAGGGCGTGATAGGTTCCGCTCGGCAGCAGAATTTTCATCAGCTTGATAAAATTCGCGTCGACATCTTTCTTGCGGGGATACGCGATCCGCGCCGGCTCCTTATACGCTCCTTTGACGAGACGAATGCGGCAGCCGATTTCCAGCAAATCGCGAATATCTTCCTCGCTGCGGTACAGATACGCCTGGATGACGGTTCCCACCGCGGCCGTTTCCGCGCGGGCCTGCTTGACCATGCGCAGAGTGCGTTCCGTATAGGCAGAGCCTTCCATGTCCACGCGCACGAAATTTCCAAATTCCTCGGCGCGGCGCGTGACCAGGCGCAACTGTTCGGCGCAAAATTCCTCTCCGAGATCGAGGCCGAGATGCGTCAGTTTGAGCGAGACGTTGCCCTCGACGCCCGCCGCGGCGATCTCGTCCAGCGCTTCCGTGTAGGAAGCGCGGGCGCGTTCGGCATCCTCGCGCGTGACCACGTTTTCGCCGAGGTGATCCAGGCTCACGGTCATTCCGGCCTTATTGCAGGCGCGCGCCGCTTCGATTGCGGGGGCCAACTCTTCGCCGGGAACGAAACGGTGGGCCATGCGGCGCGTGGCGCCATGGGTGGTAATCCAGCGGCGAAGCCGGGAGCTTTTTGCCAGTTCGAGCAGCAGCGCGCGTAGCATCAGGGTTGTGCCGGGAGCGCCGTGAAATGAGGAGCGATTTCAGCGGTCCGGATGGGCCTCGAGAAATTTTTCGGCGTCGATCGCGGCCATGCAGCCCGAGCCGGCGGCGGTCACGGCCTGCTTGTAGCGATGGTCCTGGACGTCGCCGGCGGCAAAGACGCCGGGAATCTTGGTCTGGCTTCCGTTTTGGGTGATGAGGTAGCCGTTCTCGTCCATGTCCAGCTTGCCGCGAAAAACCTTGGTGTTAGGCTCGTGGCCGATGGCGATAAACACGCCCTCCACGGGCAGCGTGGAAGTTTCGTTCGTTTCCGCATTGCGCAGCTTCATATTTTCCACGCCGCCCTTGGTCACATCCGAAATTTCCTCGACTACCACAGGGGTGACGAATTGAATTTTTTCATTGGCGCGCGCACGATCCACCATGATTTTCGATGCGCGAAACTCCTTCCGCCGGTGCACCAGGTACACCTTGCTGGCGAAGCGCGAAAGAAAATTGGCTTCCTCCATGGCCGAGTCGCCGCCGCCGACGACGGCGATGTCCTTGCCGCGAAAAAAATAGCCGTCGCACGTGGCGCAGGTCGAGACTCCGTAGCCGATCAGTTTGCGCTCGGACTCGAGGCCCATGAGGCGCGCCGTCGCCCCCGCGGCGATGATCAGCGAGAGGGTCTCATAGGTGTCCTTGCCCGCCGTGATTTTGAATGGCCTCTGGCTCAAATCGACGTCCGTGATCGCGCCGGATTTGAATTCCGCGCCGAATCGCTGCGCCTGCTTGCGCATATTCTCAATCAAGTCCGGGCCGAGAATGCCGTCGGGAAATCCGGGGAAATTCTCCACCATCGTGGTGAGCGAGAGCTGCCCGCCCGGCTCAAAGCCGTCGATCACGATAGGCTTTAGATTGGCGCGCCCGGCGTAGATGGCGGCCGTGAGCCCGGCGCAGCCGCTCCCGATAATGATGACGTTGTTCAAGTGGATGTCTCCCTGCCTGTCATTGGATTCACCAGCTCGACGCCGCGATGCAAGCCGCGAAGAAGGAGAGTTTAGCACTCCGGCGCGCGCCAGCGCTTCGATAAAATCGCGGCGGTGCAAATTCAAGGGCGGCGCTGGCCTCGCCGCCCGGAATGGGCGATAATGCCAGCGCATTTTGCACGCCACAGGAGGTGGTCTTGACCCGCGCACCAGGCACTTACGCCGTGTTCGATACTTCGCAGGGGACGATCGTCATCCGATTGTTCGAGAAGGAAGCGCCGCAAACCGTCGCCAATTTCGTCGGCCTCGCGGAAGGCACCAAGGAATTCAAGGACCCGAAGAGCGGGCAGAAAGTGAAGCGCCCGTTTTACGACGGCCTGATTTTCCATCGCGTAATTCCCCAATTCATGATTCAGGGCGGCTGCCCGCTCGGCACGGGAACCGGCGATCCCGGCTACCGTTTTGGCGACGAATTTCATAAATCCCTGAAGCACGACAAGCCGGGAAAACTCTCCATGGCCAACGCCGGGCCCGGCACGAACGGGAGCCAGTTTTTCATCACCGTGGCGCCGACGCCGTGGCTCGACAACAAGCACACCATATTCGGCGAAGTCGTCGAAGGAATGGAAGTGGCTACGAAAATTTCCGAATTGCCGCGCGGCGCGAATGACAAACCGAAGCAAGCTGTGGAATTGAAATCCGTGCGGATCGAAAAGGCCTGACCGGTCCGAAGCCAGCATGCTAAAGCCGGCCAACTTGTTCCGGATGATCACCGAGTTCATTTTCATCCTGCTCGGGGGATTCATCGCCTGGCTGGGATTGAGCGGACGGCTCGATCCCGGGAACTTTAATCCGCGAGGCCCGGCTTGGCTGGGGCTCGGCGCCGTGCTGGTCTACTGGGGCGCGCGCACCTGGGCCAAAACGGCGCGCGCCGCAAGGACTTCGGATCGCACCGCGGCGCAAATGGGCGGAGCTTCACTGATCCTGGTCGGAATGATGATGTGGCTGCTGATGTTTGTGGAATTTCGCCGGGTCGGAATCGTTTTTGCAGCCGCCGGAGCGATTCTGGCGCTGCGGGGAATCCTGGCTGCGGTATTGTCGCTGCGGGCGGACTAATTCGAATCAAATTCACGCAAACCGGAGGGGACCTCCATGCTCAAGGAATTCAAGGCATTCGCGATGCGAGGGAACGTGCTGGACATGGCGGTCGGCATCATTGTCGGCGCGGCCTTCGGGCAAATCGTTAATTCGTTCGTGCAGGATATGTTGATGCCGCCAATCGGGAGGCTGCTCGGCCACGTCGATTTTTCCAATCTATTTGTGAACTTGACCGAGACGCATTATCCGACGATCGCGGCGGCCAAGGCGGCGGGCGCGGCGACGCTCAACTACGGCCTGTTCCTGAACACGATCATCAATTTCCTGATCGTGGCGTTTTCCGTGTTCCTACTGGTGCGCCAGGTCAATCGTTTCGCTCCGAAGCCAGCGCCTCCCGCGGCCGCGCCCGCCACGCGCGATTGCCCCTATTGCCTGAGCACCGTGCCAGCCAAGGCCACGAAGTGCATGTACTGCACGTCGGAACTTCGCTCCGCGTAAGACCAGGTGGCGCGGGCCTCGGCCTGAGGGGTTTTGCGCGAGTGTTCGAAAACCCGCAGGCTGAAGCCCGCGCTACGGGTTCGGACGCGTCTTTGAACGGTCTGGCATGTTTCTGGGAATTTCAGCGATCGATTTGCTGATCGAATCGAGATAATTTCGGGTATAGCCTTCGAGGCCGGCGGAAAACTCGCGGGAAAGCTCCGCCGCTTTTTCCTGCAGAGTTTTGGTCAATTGGCCGCCAATGGACGCCAGCAGCGCCTCCGCGTTTTTCCGCGCGGCTTTTTCGAATTCTTGTTGAAGTTTCCGCAGGGTTTCATTGGATCTGGCGGCGACGGCGGCGGTGTTTTTTTCAAATGTTTCCTGGGCCTTGGCCAGACTGGCGTTGGCGCTGAATTCCAGATGGTTCTCAAACCCCGAGTAAATGGATTCCGATTCCTTCTTGAACGCGATTTCGGAAGTTTCCAGCTTCTGGATGGAAGCTTTTGCTTCGGCCACCATGGGCTCGACCTGGTCGCGCAGGCGCGAGACGAAGCGTTCCACCGCTTCGCCGCGCGTGTTTTCCATGTTTTGTTGTATGCGCTCGATCGCCCCGGCCGCCTTCGTGTCGATGCGCCGGTTCACTTCCTTTACTTGCGTCAGCAGGTGCTGCCGCGCGGTTTCCATGTCCTGCTCGACTGTCTTCTTCCAATGCTCGTATTGCGTTCGGGCGGCGGTTTCCTGCGCTTCGCTCAACTCCTTCATGGCCTGGCGCGCGATCACTTCCTTGGAAGCCGATATCGCGGACTGGATGGCTTTCAGTGCTTCTTCCCGAATCTGCGCGCGAAACTCTTCCAGTAGCCGGCTCTTTTCCCGGGAGAGGGCCGAGGCCGCCGCTTCCGCCGCCATGCTTTGAATCTGTTCCCCGAGGCCGACCATCCATTGCGAGAGCGACGGAACGGAAGCCGAGGCGTTTTCCTTTTTCTCGAGACGCGCGACCCGGGTCGATCCTTCCTCGGCCCCCGCAAGCGCTTGTTGCTCGCTCCGGGTCACTACCTTCAGCTCTCGCGCGGAAGGCGCAGGCTCAACCGCTTGCGGGATCTGCGGTGGAAACCAATCGGGCGGCGGGGCCGGCACGCCCCAGACATTTCCCGAAATCTCCAGTTCCACAGCAATTTGGAAGACCCGTTCCTTGCTGGCCCCGACCTTTTGCGCCCATTTCACGCGCGCCCGGCTGGACAATCCCGCCGAGCCGTCCTTCGGCGGTTTGATATCCAGGAACACGATCTCGCCCTGGAGGACCTCGTGTTTGGATTGGTAGACGCAACCGTGGCAACTGATCGTCACGGTCGAAACCTGCTCCTGATACGGCTCCCGCATGGCCCCCACGCCCTGGACCAGCACCGGGATGGCTTTCTCAATGCGAGTACTGCGACGCTTTTGTGCGTACGCGAACTGATGGGATGACACCTGAGAATCCTCCGGAAGGGGCCGGAATAAAATCATACTTGAGATGGGGTGGAAAGGTCCGCGCGACGGAAAGCGGTTGTGGCCGAGGAGTTACCGCCCGATGGGGATGGGTCCAGATTCGGGCCTTGTAGCGCTCGCCTTCAGGCGAGCATGTTTCCGGCTCCAAAAGTGCCCGCCTGAAGGCGGGCGCTACACGGAGCGATCTTGCCGGAATTCGCGGGCGCATTCCTGGCAGGGGCAAATGGTTCTCAGGAAATCGAAGCTGAAGATGCCAGTAGCATGGCCGTCATTAAAATCGATTTGCAGGGCATAGTTGCCGACCGCGTGGGCCGCCTTGGCGGTGAGTTTCGGTTTGTACATGGGGAGCAGCGGCGAACTCACCGCCGGGCCCGATGCGTGCGGGGGATTTTCCTTATTCAATTGCATGTCTTTTTGCTGGCCCGCGGCTTTTTTCTGCCGCTCGTCGTTGCACATCGCGCAGGGGCATTCCTCGCGCAGATAGGCGAAATCGTAATGGCTGCGGTGGTCATCGGCCCAGGTGATGTCGACGCCCGCGCCGGAGGACACGTGTACTTTCACGCTGGCTGGTTTTCTTCGGGCATCGATTGGAATGGGCATGGCGCGGCTGATTTATTCCTTGGCCAGGGAGGGAACACTGATGCGCGCCAGGCGGCCATGTTCCAGTTCCACGCGGCGGTCGGCGAGATTTCCGATAGCCTGCGAATGGGTCACGACCAGGATGGTGTGCCCGGCATCGTGCAGGTCGCGCAGCAGCTTCAGGACGACCGCCTCGTTGGCCTCGTCGAGATTGCCCGTGGGCTCGTCGGCGAGAATGACTTTCGGCTGATTGATCAGGGCGCGAGCGATGGCCACGCGCTGCTGCTCGCCGCCGGAAAGCTCCGCGGGGACGTGTCGCAACCGATCGCCGAGGCCCACCCGGGCCAGGGCTTCCGAGGCTTCTTTCTCATCGGTGATGCTGTGAAAGTATTGGGCCAGCATCACGTTTTCCAGGGCCGTGAGATAGGGAACCAGATGAAATTGCTGAAACACGAAGCCGATTTTATCGGCGCGGTAACGCGTCAATTCGCGTTCGCCGAGGCTGCCGATGTTCAGGCCATCGACCACAACGCGGCCCGCGCTCGGATGATCGAGCCCGCCGAGAATGTTGATCAGCGTCGTCTTGCCGGAGCCCGAAGGGCCCATGATCGCGATCCACTCACCCGCGTCCACATCGAAACTCACATGGTCCAGCGCGAGGACTTCGCCGAAGCGCTTTTCGAGCTGCTCGACCTGGACCAGGGGCGCCATCATTCTCCTCGCAAAATTTCCGCCGGGCGCACGCGCCCGAGAAGGCGCAAAGGAAAAGCTCCGGCCAGCGCCACGCCCACGGTCAACGCGATCGTAATGGGCAAAACTTCCAAGCGCGCGGAAATGACGACGCCGAAAACGCGCTCGCCAATCCACCGGGCCAGGACGACACCCAGTAGAAAACCAAGCAAGCCGCCCACCGCGCCGAGCGTGCCTGCTTCGGCGAGAAACAAACGCATGATGCGGGGCACCGTCCCGCCGAGCGCCTTCATGAGCCCTACGTCGCGTCGGCGCTCCATCGCCAGAGCGGCCATCGAGGCCAGCACGCCGAGCATCGAGAGAATCAAAATCAGCGCGATGGTCCAGAAAATCAAACCGCGAATTCGCCCCAGGATCGTGCCCTCGGCGGCGGCGATTTGGCGCACGGGGCGCACGTCGAGGCCGGGCAAATTGTCCGCAAGCGTGCGCGTCACCGCCGCGATTTCCGGTGGCGTTCCGGAAACGCTCAATTGCACGAGGCTTACGCGGCCGGAAAGGCCCGCGAGAGCCTGCGCGGAATCGAGGTTCGTGAGGATTTGATTATCTTCGGCCCCGCCGGTTGTAACAATTCCCGCGACTGTGAGCGAAATGGTGCGGTCGCCGGAACGCAATTGAACCGCACTGCCGGGCGCAAGTCCAAACTGGCGCGCGGCGGTAAAGCCCACGAGGCAATGCTCGCGATCGTCGCGAGAGGAAACCCAGCCGCCCTCGAGCTTCCACCAGGAATTCATTTTGGCCACCTGATCGAACCAGGTGCCGGCCAAAATCACCGGCTGCGACCCGGAATTCGCCGCCACGTAGAGATACGGGGCGGTAGCCACGATCCGCAGGAGGTGTAGTGCGGCAATGCGATCCAGAACGGAGGCGTCGGCGAGCGCGGCTTCGCTGCCGCCGGCCGGCGGAGCGATCACAACGTTCGCGCCCAGCGTGCGGAATTCCTGCGTCAGTTTGCGTTCCGCGTCCAAGTTGACGTTGAGCAGCGCAGAACAGATCGCGGCCCCGCTCGTTAGCGCAATCAGGGCCACGGCTAGCCGGCCACGGCTGGCGCCGAGCAGCTTCCATAAAATTCTTAGAAACATCGAGCGGCTCGCCATGCCCTCACTCTCCCCGCAACACGGGAGCGGGATCGACGCGCGAGGCGCGCCCAAGCGGCAGGAGACTCCCCAGCAGCGCGACCACCGCCGCGAGGACCAAAACAATGGGAAGCAGAATCCAACGAAGCACGGGGGCGGCGCCGAAAATTCCGATGCCCAGTGCCCGCGCTAGCACGGCGCCCAGCGCGTATCCCAGAACGCCGCCGACGAGGGCTAGCAACAATTGCTCAGCTACAAAAAAGGAGCCGACCGCGCGGCGGCTCGCGCCCAGAGCCTTCATCAATCCAATTTCTGTGCGGCGCTCAAGCACCGAGGTCGCCGACGTCGCGCCCACCGCCAGCGCCGCGGCGAACAAGGCGGCAATCGTCACGATCCACATCAGACCGCTGACGCGCGTCAGAATTCGGCCCTCGCCTTCAGCCACTTGGCGGATCGCGCGCACTTCGACGCCCGGCAGTTGCTGCTGGATCTGGTGCGAGATCGAGGAAATGTACGGGCTGCAATACCAGCGGTCATATTCCACAGGGGTCATCGTCGCGGGATCGCGCTCGGAAAAAGCGTCCGCGGGTTTCGTGAGCGCGCTCACCAGCAACCGCCGATACTCGCCGGGGCGGCCGGCCAGATCCTGAGCGATTTCTAAAGGTGCGAGGATCGAGTTGTCTTCGCGGCCTCCCGTAGAGACGATGCCCGTGATCGTCAGCGTGCGCGAACGGCCGCCCGCATCGATTTTGATTTTGCTTCCCTCCCGCAAATTCAAACGCTGCGCCAATGCCGCGCCTGCCACGCCTTCTTCGGAACCATCTGAAAACCATCGGCCATCGACGTGCCACCAAGGATCGGTGGCCGAAATTCCCGTCGTAAATGCGCTGCCGTCGGGAACGGGGACGGAGTGGCTATACCATGTGCCGATCAATTCCTCGTGCGAAATTTCTTGTGAACCGGCGGACGCGATCGTCACCGGAACATCGAGGAACGGGGCGAATCCCATCACGTTGTTGCGCCAGAAAATTATTTTCAACTTTCCGAGATCGCCCGCGGGCAGGTAGGTTCCGGTGTTGACAGGCCGGTAATCGACTCCGCCAATTTCCAGCGGCAGCGTGTCCGATGCGGGCGTGACCAGCAAGTTCGCGCCGAGGGAACGGAATTCTCTCGCGAGGCGGTCTCCCACGTCGAGCGCGACTTCCAGCGTGGCCGTGGCAACCGCCATGCCAAGCGCCAGGGCCGCGGCCGTCAGAACTTTGCGGCGCGGTTTTCGCGTGAAGGAATCGCTGACAATTCGAAGAAACATAGGCTGATATTCCTAGCGAGATTCTGACGCACAATTTGACGCAAACCCCCGCCTCTGAAGAGGCGGGGTACAGCAGAACGCCACGCGCGTCAATGCTGTAGCCCGGATCTTCAGACCCGGGGTTTTTCCGGCTATTTGGAGACCCGACTTCTGGCATCGGCCAGGTTCGAGACGTCGATCACCAGGGCGCCGTTTTCCAAACGCGAAGGCACGCCTACCGGATTGCATCCGCCCGCTTCTCCGATTGTAGGAATGTAAATGGCGGAAGCGCAATTGCGGCAAATGACGTTCGAACCTTCCTGGCGGTATCCGGCGGTCCCGCAAATCAGACAAGCGTCCAGCGCGGTGCCCCAGTTCCCGTCGGATTTTCGAATCACGAGGAAGCGCACATTCGTTCCGCTGGCGTCCACATTGTAGAGGTGAAGGTTGGCGTCGCTGATTTCAGACATGGGGATGCGAACCTCGCCGTTATCCGCCTGGATCGATTTCGCCTCGGTTTGCGCGGTCACACGCGCGTAGGCAAATTCCGCGGCCAAAATCAGAATCACAGCGGTGCAGGTGAACGCCGAAGCGAACGCCCAGCGGCGCTGCTTGCGGCGCTCCCACTCGAGGCGGCGGCGTTCGGCCGCGTCGGGTGCATTCTCCGCCGCCCGGCCGCGCGCGGACATCCATTCGCGCAGGACGAGCAACGCCGCCGCGCCGAGGATTACGGTGAAAAAGAAAAACTCGTTCCGAACGATGGGGCCGACATAAGCCATCTCGACCCTGCTCGACGGCAGCCACATGGCTTCGCTCAGCTCGTGAACCCCGGTCAGCGCCAGTTGCACGGCGACGATCACGAGAATTGTGCTGGTCGCGGAAAAAAACTTTGCCAGGGAAATTTTCAGCGTCCCCTGGAAGAAGAAAACTCCCACGGCCACCGCGACGCCCAGCCCCAAAATTGTTCCGATCCAAACGGAGAGGCCTTCCGTGGAAAGTTCCACCGCGCGCAGGATCAAGGCCAACTCGGCGCCCTCGCGGACCACCATGAGGTACACGAATGTCGCCAAGCCGATTCCGGCGGAGAACTCGGATTTCGCCGCGTGCTTTTCGACGCGCTTTTCGATTTCCGTTTTCAGATGCCGCGCCACGCGGTTCATCCAGACGATCATGGTGACCACGAAAACCGCCGCGACCAGAAGCAGCACGCCCTCGAACCCGTCTTCGCTGACCTTCCAGCGCTCCAGCGCGATGGCCACGGCCAGGCTCGAGGCCACCGCGGCGGCGACGCCACCCCACACCCAGCGTGTGAGATTTGCGCGCCCCGTGCGGTTCAGATAAACGAGTACGATGCCGACGACCAGGGCGGCTTCGACACCTTCGCGAAGAGCGATGAGGAAAGAAGAGAGCAAAAATATTCCTTAAGCGTAGGCTTACCTTTCCAGCGCAACGTTTCAGTTCAGTCGGCCGCCTGCGGGGGCACGATATATCGTGCCCCTACAGCACAAAGGCAAAGCCCGCACCCTGAATGGGGTCCGAAGAGGAGCACCCTCTAGTTGCAACTCAATCTCAACTAGAAAGATTAGTGTACACGCCCCTTTCCACCCCGGTCAAGGCCGCTTATTGCAGCTTTCAAAATTCCACATCTGAGAATTTCAATTTAAAAATTCCGCCGCCCTCATGCGTCCCCTGACAGTACAATATGCATCTACTTGATTCTAGCCATGATTCCGTCCCGACGCCACCTCGCAATTCGCAGCCAAATGGGCCAACTAGCCGTGGCTGCGAGGCGCTTTGCGGCAATAATCCTCGCGGGACTGCTCGTTGTGGCCCCCGTTTTGCCACAATCTTCCGGTGGCGCCACGCCGCCCGGAGCTTCTTCTGCGCAGGCCGCGCCGTCATCTCCTCCACCTCCCGAACCGGATAAGGGTAGAGCGCGGAAGGCGTTCGATCTGGGCCGCCGCGCCGAACAAGCGCGGGATTGGAAGGCGGAGTTTGCCGCTTATACTGAAGCGGCCACCTACGATCCGACAAACCGGCAGTACGCCATACTGAAGGAGCACGCCCGGTTTCAAGTGGTGCAATCGCTCGTCGACAGCGCGGAACGCCAGGCCGTTGCCGGAGATTTGCCCGGCGCGCGCGCGCTGCTGACCCAGGCGCTGGAAATCGATCCGAAATATGTGGTGGCGCGAGAGCGCTTGTCGGAATTGACGCCGAGTGCGGAAGAGATTACGGCGGCGAAGGCCCCGCGGATTGCCGGTTTGCCCCGCCTGATTCTTAACCCCGGAACGCAGGCCTTCGACTATCGCGGCACGACCCGCGGCGCGTACGAGGAACTCGGCAGAAAATTTGGCGTGAAGATGGTATTCGACGGCGATCTGCCCGATCGCGCGCTCCGTTTCCAGGTTCCGAATTTGGATTTCGACACGGCAGTAAAAGTCCTTTCGCTTCAGACCAAGACGTTCACGCGCGTCGTGGACACGCATACCCTGTTCGTCACCCAAGACACCCCGCAAAAAGTGCGCGATTACACGCTCGAAGTGGAAAAGGAAATCCCGCTCCCGGCCTCTGTCACCACAGACGAGATGAACGAAGAGGTCCGCATGATTCGCGAGATGACCGGCATCTCGCGGACGCAATTGAACACGGCGTCGCGCACCCTCACTGTTCGCAGCACGGAGCAGAACGTGGCGCTGGCGCAAGCTCTGGTCGATCAGATCGAGCAGCCCCACGGCGAATTGATGCTCGAAATCGATATCCTGGAACTTGACCGCACCCTGGCCGATCAGCTGGGGATCTCGCCGCCCACTTCAGGGACTGTCTACATGCTCACGGTGCCTGAAATCGAAGAGCTGGAGGCGGCGCAGAATATCGGCTCGCTCTATCAAATCCTGCAAACGGTTTTCAGCAGCATCGCCGGCAGTTCGGCGTCGAGCACCGCGCTGCCTTCTTTGATTGCGTTTGGCGGGGGAAAATCGATTTTCCTCTCCACCATGCCCAGCGCTACCGCGAGTTTCAGCGATACGCTCAGCGCCGTGCAAAGCGCGCAGCGGGTCCTGTTGCGCGCGCAAGACGGAAAGCCCGCGTCGTTTTTTGTAGGCGACCGTTACCCCATCGATCTGGGATTGCTCTCCTCGGATTTGAACGGAGCGTCGTCGCCGCTCACCTCGGCGGTGGCCTCGGCGCTGGCGGCCGGGTTGACGCTCCCGCGCACGGATTATGCAGTGGGCGTGAATCCGGACGCGGTGGCCATCGCGGATGTGAATGGAGATGGCATTCCCGACCTGATCGTCGCCAATCACGGCGACGGTACGACCGCCAATGGCACGATCTCGATCTTGCTCGGTGTCAGCGGCGGCACATTCGACACGCAGACCCAGTTCACAGTTCCCGGCCTTACCTTCCCGGCTGGAACGGCTTCCACGACATTTTCAACGCCCACGGCCATCGCGGTGGACGATTTCAACGGCGATGGAAAGCCGGACATTGCCGTGACGGACTCGGCCAACAATGACGTGGTGATCCTATTTGGCGACGGCGCAGGGAATTTTGCTCCTTCTACCACCCCGAGCGGGAATTTGCTCGGCGGTAATCCTGTCGCGATTCTCGCGGCAAATTTCCATAGCCCTCCCACCAGTCCCGACGGGGTTCTGGATTTGGCCGTCGTCAATCAGGGCAACGGGACGGCCCCCGGCTCCGTGTCAATCCTGCTGGCCAACAAAACCAACGGCGTGCAGAACGGAACCTTCTCCGTACCGGCGGCCCCGAATAATCAGCCCGTTGCCGTCGGCAAGTCGCCCTCAGCGATCACATCCGGCATTTTCGTCACGGCCGGATTTACGGACCTGGCGGTTACAAACCAGGGGGACAACACCGTTTCCATTCTGCTCGGCCAGGGAACAAACAACGTGCAGAACGGCACGTTTGCCACGCAGACAACGTATCCCACCGGAAACGGGCCTGCGGGGATCGCCACGGCGGATTATAACGGTGACGGGATACTGGATTTGGCGGTGACCAATGAAACCGACGGCACCGTTTCCATCTTGCTCGGCAGCAGCAATGGCAACGGAACTTTTCTCGCGCAGACGGCTTATACGGCCGGCACCTCACCGGTCGGCATCGTCGCCGCGGATTTCACCGGCTCGTACACGGATCTCGCCGTCACCAATGACTCCTCCTCGAGCGGTGATGTGGATGTCCTTATCGGTAATGGTAATGGAACATTTAATACGCCGATCTCGGTGCCCACCGGAAATTCTCCCGTTTCGCTAGCCGCGGCCGATCTGACCGGGTCCGGATCGATCGATCTGGTAACCGCGAACAACGCGTCGAATACCGTGACCGTCACTCTGAACACGCTGGCATCTTCATCGCTCGGTTCTTCCACTACTTCGCAGACCGCCTATCCCTCGGCCCAGTATGAGGACCTGGGATTGAAAATCAAGGCCACGCCGCGCCTGCATGACAATCGTGAGGTCACTCTGCAGCTGCAATTCGACATCAAGAGCCTTACCGGAGCGAATATCAACGGGATTCCCATCCTGAGCAATCGCAACATCGAACAGACCGTCCGCCTGCGCGAGAACGAAACCTCCATTGTCTCCGGCCTGCTCCAAACAAACAGCATAGGAAGCACCGCCGGATTGCCTTGGACTTCGTTGGCGCCGGGCGTTGGCCTATTGACGGGCGAGGACACCACCAACATCCAGAAAACGGAGCTGCTGATCCTGGTGACGCCTCGCGCGTTGCGGCTCCCTCCGCACGACTTTCCGGCCGTCTATGCCGGACGCGGAGAGCCCGCCACACCGGCAGCGTCCCCGCCGACAGGCGGACCGCCTCGCGCCCAGCAGCCCGGCCCAGCCGGAGCGCCTAATCCGAATCAGCCCCCCCTAGGAGGCCGAGCCCCATTTCCTAACGCACCCCAGCCTGGCCAGGCTCCCGGGGCTGTAGCCCAACCGCCGCAGCAAGCACCGCAGCAACCACAGCCTGACCAACAGCAACAGCAACCACAACAGCCGCCGGATCAACAGCAGCAGCAACCGCAACCGCCGCCCCAGCAGCAGTAGATCAGCGAGCCGCCGGATTCAAATCTACTCTCTTCCGGATGATTTCTTCAATATCGGCGATGCGTTGACGGCTTAGAGGTGGGAAATAGGCGATCAAGCGAGAGGGTGTCGCCAGCGCAGGCCGGGAAACCTGGCATAATCACGGTCCGCAGTAATCCATTCCGCGCCGGATTCAATCGCCAGCGCCGCGAAGAACGCGTGGCTTACCAAATTGCCTCTCGCGCCGGCGGATTTGCACAACCGAGTGAGGATTGGCCAATGCCGCTCGCCCGGCAACACAGAAATGCATGCGGGGTGCTCTCGCAAAGAGTTCACATACTCCAAGGCTTCGTCGAGTGGAGTGGGGTTGGCGAAGACCTGCGGATGGGTGAGGATGCGGATTACACCGCTTAAAACCAAATCCGGGAGCCCGACAATCGAATCGGACCGGAGAGTTTCTTCAAGCCAATTGCGAAACTTCAAATGATCGGGGGAGTCCAGACGTTTTGCGTACACTAGAATATTAACGTCGATCAGGACCATGCAACCCATCCATGATGTCCAGCAAGGCGGAAGTGTCGTCCAGGTCCACACCGGGCAGCAGTCCGCCACTTCCAGATGTGATTATTTTGAAATCGCAACTCACCTTTCTAGTACGCCGCTTGGTAAGCGCCTCGCGCAAAGCGTTGGCGATAATCTCGGTCAGCGTCGTGTCGGCATCCAGCGCAGCCTTCTTAGCCTGCAGCACCAAGTCGTCAGGCAGATTGATGGTTGTCCGCATATGCCTAAGCATATCACATAGAAACCATCTATCTATATGAGTAAAAAAAGAGGGCCGCTGCGAATATTAGCAGCCGATCACTCGCCAATTCCTTGCCTGTTGGAGCGGACCTTAGCTCTGTCGGCGATGCGCGGTCACAGGCAATGACCCGTGCATGATGATCGCTCCAGCGCCGCGGAATTTCCGGGTTTCATCTGGGAACGGGCGTAACTCCTGCGGAATGATCAGCTGAAGGGCCTCGGCTACCACGGTCAGGAGTGCTGGATTGGCCTAGTGCTTGAGATTGCGGGATAGATAGGCGGCCAGATCGTCCAAATCTATATCGCTGATCTCGGTTTTGCGGAAAAAGGGCATGAACTTGACGCCGTGGCGGACGAAAGTCTTGACCGTGGCAGCGTCGAGGTCGGTGCGCTCTTCGAGGGCGGCGGGTTTCGTGCCTTTGTATTTTCGTTCTAGCACGCTGGTTCCTGCCACTGACGACACGTACGGGCCGAGCGGTTTGTGGCAACTGCCGCACCACAGATCGAAAACCGCCTTGCCATGCTGGAGATCCTGGGCGGAAGCGCGGGCGGCTCCGAGACACGCGAGCGCGGCGATCAGCAGCAGCTTCAAAATTTTCATGCGCGGTCTTTCCTCATGTGCTTGGGCCAGATTCCAAAACGGCCGGGAGAAAGGATTCCATTTGGATCGACGGCGTCCTTGATGGTTTCGTGGAAGCGCCGCAGCGAATGGTTGTTGAAGGAGAAGACGTCCATGATGAGGTCGTAAAACGCGGGCGCGGTGCGGTATTCGCTCCAGCCGTTTTCCGCCGCGATGCGTACCACGTGCGCGAATCCCTCGCGCGTCTTCCGGTCGGTTTCCACGTCGCCGCCGGACTGGAAAGCATGCAGCAGCGTGTACGATTTTGGAAAGAAGCAAATCCCGCCCGACCATCCCCAATAAATGCCGACTTTGTCGCAGCCTTCCTGAAACACGCGGTTGGCTTTTCGCAACGATTCGCCCGTCTGGGGAATATTGGGCGAGAACCAAACGTGGCCGCTCCAATCGGGATCCTTGTTCTCCGCCAAGTCCGTATAGAACCGCCACAGAGTGGGAATCCCAAAGGTTTGTTTGTCGGGCTCATCGATCTTGTCCAGGTCCAAGGGCGCACGCCAACTCTTCCCGTCGGTGACTGTGACGCCCGGGATGGCGCCGAAGCGCTCCTTGACCGTTTCGATCTGAGCGTCCACCACTTTCGGAGCGCCTCGGATTTCCGTTTGCAACGTATAGACGGGGCGATTCTTGTCCTGGCTGAGTTGGTTCCATTGCCCCGCCGAACCGCCGCCGGCGCTTCGAATCAGCGTCACAACCTCGGGTTCGCGAGAGGACATCAACGGGCTGAAGACCCGGGCGTTCGCTGGGATAACCCCGATCGCTTCCAAATATTCGGAGAGTCCGACGATCTGGTCGAGATCGTCATAATTCCCCGAGGTCACGGTCAAACTACGGGTGAGTTCAGGCTCGTGGAACAGGTTAAACCCCATCTTCGTGACGATGCCGAAGTTGGATTGCGAGAACATCCCGTCAATGTAAGGCCCATAGCCGTAATGATAAGTCTGCCAAGTCTCCGCGTTGGGCATGGCCCCCATGCCGGTGCGAAGCAGTTCGCCATTCGCCAGAACCACTTCCATGCCGCAATGATTTTTGAAGTTGTCGCGCGCCGGGGTTCCCGTGCCATGCTCGAGCGAGTTTCCTACCGGACTGCCCCAGCCCGGTGCCGGAACGGAAGGATATAGCTTGATTCCCTTGGATTGCAGCACGCGATAGAGATCGAAGAAGCTGCAACCTGCCTCGACAACGGCGTAGTGGAGCTTCTCGTGAATCTCAACGACCCGGTTCATGCGTTTTAGATCGACCACGACGCAGCCCGAGTAGCTCGGCGCCGAGCCTCCGTAGCCCAGATTGCGCCCGGTTGAGAATGGGAAAAGCGGAATTTTGTGCTGATTGGCGATGCGCACGATGGCCTGGACTTGTTCGACCGTGTCCGGCGCCACGGCGGCGGAGGCCAAGTACTCTTCTTTTTCGCCTTTGTAGACGGAATACGCGTCGCGGTACAGGTCTACATCTTCGTCGCTTGTGAACACCCATTGTTTGCCGATGGCGCTCGAGAATTTCTCAAGCGCTGCGGAAAAATCCGCGCTGGTCACACCAGTCGGTACTCTCATGACGTCCTTCCACCATCCGGCTTTTCGGATGGCATTCCATTCGGCGGGCGAACGGTTGCGATCACCCAGGAAACCAAAGGCTGTGGATCGTTTGCAGGAATCAATGGGTCCGCTGTTTTCCGAACGGGACGAAACCCGGCTCTAGGGGCCCTCAAAAAGCTCGCGATCAGGTTCGCGGCCTCGGCGCCCCAATGCGCTCCGGCGTCCTTCAATCTTGCCGATTGTTGGGTGCCATCGACGCCGAAGACCTCATGTTCGACAGAGCCATCGGCCAGGATGCGGTGATCGGCGTGGTGGACGACGCGCAGGCCCGCGTCCCGCGCAAACTCATCCAGGCAGAACAGCGAGCGGTTCGTCGTCATGCCCACAATGGCGATGGGCGATTCCCGCCAGCGGTAATACAGATCGTTGAACCAGATTTGCGTGACATCCGCTCGAATGCCTTGCACGGGCGAGCCCAACCGCTGCATTTCGGAGGCGAAGGCCACGCTGTTCGGAAAACGCTCGTCAAAAATCGCCTTGTAGATCGGCAGGGACGGCCGCTCCGCGGCGAACGAACCCGCAGGCAGGCCCACTCCGATCAGCGGGAGCGCCACGATGCCGGCCTGAAGAAATTCACGACGTTTCATGATAGCGATTACCTCCGCTGACGAACGCGAAAAGGTTTCCACTTTGGCTGTATAGCCCTTGTGGCCTTTGCGAACGGTTCTATTGGGTGTCTAACTAGGTCCCCGCTGGTCTCTCTCGGGCGGAAACCCACCGTGTTCCCGCCAGATATCCAACGCAAGGCCACATTGTCAGAGTTCCCTAGTCTTGTCAATACTCTCTCACCTTAGGCGTCGCTGACGATTGTCAATCGGCGCTTTCCAGTAGGACGGGCTTCAGCCTGTCGGTTTTGAATTGCGAAGGAGCGCAAGAAGACAGGCTGAAGTCCGTCCTACTCTCGGTCAAGGCAAGGGAGAAAATTCGACGCGGCGGCGAATGGGGTCGATGCGTTCCGCGCGGACGCGGAGTCGGTCGCCGAGTCTCCAGATGTGGCCGGAATGGGCGCTGCCGCGGCCGGATTTTTTCTTGGCGCTTTTTTCGCGGCTTACGTCGTGCGCGCCGCGTGGCGCGCTGTGCTGGCTGTGGCCGCTGCCGCTTACGATGGCGTGATCCTGCTCGCGGTAGAAAACGTGCTCGCCGGTTAATTCCTCGATGCGGTCGATCGGTACCATGCCTTCGACGAAAATTTCCGTCAGCTCGACGAAGAAACCGAATTTTTGCACGGAGGTGATCAGCGCGTCGTATTCCTCGCCGAGGTGCTGCTCCATGAACTGCGCGGTTTTCCAGGCCATCAATTCGCGCTCGGCGGTTTCGGCGCGGCGTTCGGTTTCGGAGGTTTCCACCGAGATGGCTTCGAGTTCGCCGCGGCGATACGGGCCGAACGTGGATTCTTCCTTGGCGGGGCCTGCGTGCGGCGCGGGCTTCGCTTCGGGATGATCGAGCGCCCACTTTAAGACGCGATGCACGACCAGGTCAGGATAGCGGCGGATGGGCGACGTGAAATGCGTGTACTGGTCGAAGGCCAGCGCAAAGTGGCCGAGCGGGTCGGCGGCGTAACGCGCCTGCTTCAGCGAACGCAGCATTAGGTAGGAAACGATACGCTCCTCGGGTTTTCCCGCGATTTTCTCCGCCAGGCGCTGGTAGTGCGAGGGACGAATGGCGATGTCCATCACGCTGGGCAGCGAAACGGTCATCGGCTTTTCGCGGCCCGCGCCGCGGCGGCCGTGGCGCGCGCCGCGGTCGAAGCGCTGCTGCGGGCGGGAACTCCCGTGTTTCACTTCGATGCGCCGCTCGGCGAGATTTTCGACGCCCAGCGAATATCCGAACGTCTGCGCCAGGGCCTCGAATTCCAGAATTTTCTTGGGATCGGGTTTTTCGTGGACGCGGTGTAGCGATGCGATGCCGCGCGATTCGAGGTAGCGCGCCACGGCTTGGTTGGCGGCCAGCATGAATTCCTCGATCAGACGGTGCGCGATGTTGCGCTCGCTGCGCCCGATTCCGGTCATCTGCCCGGCCGCGTCAAATTCAATCACCTGCTCGGGCAAATCGAAATCGATGGAGCCGAGCCGCGCGCGCCGCGCGTTCAAAATCATGGCGAGGTCGCGCATCTCGCGAAAATTTTCAGCCAGGTGCGCGTATTGCGCGACGGCGGCCGCGTCATTCTGAAGGACGGCGTTCACCGCGGTGTACGTCATTCGTTCGGCCGAGCGGATCACTCCGCGTGCGAATTCCGACGCGACGATTTCGCCGCTCGCGTCGAGTTCCATGATCGCGCTCATCACCAGGCGGTCTTCCTTGGGTTTGAGCGAGCAGATGCCGTTGGAAAGTTCCTCAGGCAGCATGGGTACGGCGCGATTCGGAAAATAAACGGAAGTGCCGCGCAGCCGCGCTTCGCGGTCCAGCGCCGATCCGCGCCGCACGTAATGCGACACGTCGGCGATGTGCACCTGCAATTGCCAGCGGCCGTTTTCGAGGCGCTTCACGTACACGGCGTCGTCGAAATCGCGCGCCGTTTCGCCGTCGATCGTGACGATCGGCAAATCGCGGAAGTCGCGCCGCCCGGAGCGCTCCGCATCGCCCACGGGATGCGCCACGGCGGCCGCCTCCGCCAAAACTTCCGCTGAAAATTCATGCGGCAGATGATGTTTTCTGATCAGGATCTCAACGTCCACGCCGAATTCGCCGGGGCGCCCGAGGATCTCGATCACGCGTCCGGCCGGCGCCACGCCGCCGCGCGGAAAGCGCGTCATCTCCACGTTGACGACGGCGCCATCGAGTTCCGGCAGCCGCACGCCGCGCTTCGGCGGATGCCCGCCCAGCTTCCCTTGCAGTTCCGGCGTCAATTCATCGCCCGACGGGATGATGATTTCCTGCAGCAAGCGCGATTCGTACGGCGCGACCGTATTTCCGCGCGAACCGTAGCGGAAGAGCCCCACCACCGTCGCGTGCGCGCGGCCGATGACGCGCAGAATGCGCCCTTCGGCGCGCCCTGGCCCCGCCCCATCTCCAAACCGCTTGCGGCGCTCGATGCTCGCGAGCACATGATCGCCGTGCATGGCGTCACCCATCGCGTCCCGGCCAATAAAAAGATCGCCTTCCAAATCTTTTCGCGGCATATCCGGCACAACGAAGCCGTACCCGTCGCGATGCGCGACGAGCCGCCCGGTCAGTTGATTCGCTTCCGGCCTCACCGCCGGCCGTGCATCCGCGCCGGGTTGTGTGCGTTGTTGGGTGCGGGCTTCCGCGCGAGGCTCCGAGCGATGCCGCTGCGTCGTACCTTTTTGCGGCGGCTGGGCGTATTGCGCACCCTGCTTTTCCTTCGGCACGCCAACGCGCCCGTTCGGGTATTCGTGAATCTCCCCTTGCTTCTTCATCTTTCGCGCCAGCTTCACCAGCGCGCGGCGTCCCGAGTGCCGCAAGCCCAGCGCCGCCGCGATTTCGCGCAGGCTGAGCGGCTTGCGAGACTTCGCAAGTTGCGCCAGAACTTCGGCTTCAGTGACAGGTGCGCGTGGCTCATCGTGGCGTGGCATGGAAGCGGCCATTGTATGCGGTAATCCGGCAAAATGTGAAGGGCTGAGCGAAAGTGGGAGTGGCTCCGTTTCCGATAGCGGTTTATCGGAATGTGGCCTCCCGTTCGACTCCGTCTACGAAGTAGATTGAATTGCCTTCTTGAATCCCGGCCGCACTCTTCCCGTGGCGATGGCGAACTAATCCGGTTCCCGATTGACGATGGCCGTCACGTCGATTTCGACCAGCATACCGGGATGAGCGAGTTGATTTATGTTGAGGAATGTATGCGCCGGCCGAGGCGCATCGCCAAGCGCCTCCGAAAGACATTTGAAGTAGTCGCCTGCAGACCTGATATCTGTAACGTACGCCACGATTTTCACGATGTCAGCGACCGTCGCTCGGTGCCGCGCTAGAAGTCTCTTGATCTTGTCAAAGGCATAACGGCATTGCCCGGGAAAGTCTCCCGAGTACCGGATGGTGCCGATTGTTCCGTTTTCATCTTCGGCACCGACCCCGGCCAGAAAGATCATTCTGCCCGGCCCGGAAACGGTGACGACTTCCGAGAACCTTCCCTTGGTCCACTCACTGTAGTTGTAATTTTTGTTCTCAAAATTCGGCATGAGGGTGACCTTCGCGGTGCCATTATCTGCTAAACGACCCGAGCTACCGCAAAGAAATCTTCATACCTTTCCTTTTCTTCGAACATTTTCATCTGTGCAGCGTCACGCGATCTGCTGAATCCATTGCCTCCGCCAGGCCGGCGCCTCGAAGGGATCCGCGAAACACTGTGTTTCGTGGAGAACCTTGCCGTTATGGACTGCACTGGCCGCGGCTCCGCGTTCATGCTTACCTGCCTTGTGGAATGAAACCCGGAACACCGGTCTTCACCACTGTATTCAGCCTATGTCTGGTCTGAATTCGATTGATTTCGTCGACCGCGTCTGGCGGAAGGGGAGAGATGTCGAAATTCTCTCTCGCGCGGGCCGCCGTCCTGGGTGTGGTAAGCAAGGCCGTGCCGCGCTGCACCGCCCAAGCCAGCAGCACCTGTGCGGGCGTCTTTCCAACCCGCGCGGCGATAGCCGAAACAACTGGGTCTTCGAGGAGCCCAGGCTTCATCCCGTGACCTAATGGCGCAAAAGCCAAAAACACGATCCCCCTCTCCTTGCAGAATCCCAATAGCTCCATTTCCGGCAGATACGGATGTGATTCTACTTGGACCACGGCGGGCTTGATTCTCGCTGATTCAAAGATGGGCTTAAGTTCGTCTAAACTGATGTCTGAAAGTCCGATGGCCCGGCACTTCCCATGATCCACGAGATTTTCCAGCGCTTTCCACGTGTCGAGCAAAGTCACGCCGCGGTCGTAAATGACATTGCCGTTTTGATCCCGCGGATCCTGCTCGTCCCCGGGTCGAAATGCAAATGGAGTGTGAATCACATAGAGATCCAGATACTTGAGCCCGAGTCTGTCCAGACTCGCCTCGAAAGCCGGTCCGACGCGTTCAGGCCGGTGATTGGAGTTCCAAAGCTTTGCGGTAACAAAAATGTCTTCGCGCGCGATCCCTCCAGCGGCAAGTCCCGCCTGCAACGCCCCGCCTACCTCGCGCTCGTTCCCATATCGCTCCGCGCAATCGAAGTGTCGAAACCCGGCTTCCAATGCGGCTCTGGTCGCTGTTATCGTCACGGCTGGGTCGGGAATTAAGGTGCCAAAGCCGAGTGCGGGCATATGGCCGGCTCCGTGGCTGAGAGGAATTCTGGTCATCCGCAGATCAGAAGATTCAATCAATGGTTGCACCTCCAGGCGATGTTGCGCCCGGCATCACCGCCCGTATTCAACAGTTGGATGCCGGGTGCCGCAAACTGGACGCCAACTTCTGATTTGTCGCTACTCGGAACTTAGCCAGAGAGCCAGCCGGCGTTCAGCGGGTCGGTCAAGTCCCGAGAAGTCGACCCGTTTATCAGGCCCTGTACGGTCTAAGTGTAGGTCACTTCCGGTTGCGCCGTTACACAGGCACAATCCTAGGTGGAGGGGGAAGAGTACTTGCTCAATTTAACCGGTTTCATCGGTTGGCTACTTCGCTCGCGACAACTCGGCGTAGAAACCGTCGAGCCGATCCCCGGTGAAGTTCAGCTGCCAACCGAGGTCGTCGGTCTTGAGCTGAGCCATCAACTGGTCCTTCGGGACACCTTTGTTTACCAGCAGGGTCGCGCGGGAAACCAGGGTATCGATTTTGGTCTTGAACTCTTCCAGGTCAGCTCGGGTGACGAACGGACCCGTGCCGGGCACCACGACGTCGAAGTCCAGCTTCAGAATCTCACCCAGCACCGGCCCCCAGCCTACCAGGCTCCCACCCGCTAGGAAATCGGGGTCAGGAGTGGCCGCGAAAAGATCTCCCACGGCGACAACCTTCAGGTTGGGAAAGTAAACTACTGTATCACCATTGGTATGCGCGTTGCCGTAATGCAGGACTTGGGCTTCGATGCCGCCTAAGCGTAAGGTAAGGTCGTGGTCATAGGTCTTGGTGGGCGGCGCGACTTTCCCGTGTGGTGGGTTGTAAGCGGCCAGGTCTTGTTTGACATTTTCCTGCGCCAGGATCTGCGTGTGATCCGCCAGGAACTTTGCGTTGCTGCCCGTGTGGTTCTCGTGATAATCGGTGTCGATGAGAACCCGGACGGGCTGATCCGAGATTTTTTTCACCTGCGCCAGCAATTCATCGTAATTGCCGGGGAGCTGGCCATCCACAATAATCAGTCCATTGGCACTTAGTCGCAGGAGTGAATTGCCGCCAGGGCCGGAAAACATGTACAGCCCCGTTTTGACGAACTCCGCAGTGAGCGCACCCTTACCTGGCGGGTCCTTCGGCCGGCTGTATTGCGCTAAACCAGGAATGGCGCCGAACACGCCCAACAGAAACATCGTCCACGCCGCCCTCCGAGCGAATTCGGGGAGCGGCGTGGCACGCGTCAGCATCACTGTCCAGCGCTTCAGAACGTGGAGCATTGGCTCTGCTTGCGGCCGGAGACCGTGTTTCCACCTCCCGTGATGGAGCTGTTCCCGCTGCATTGCAGGTTACCCCTAACGGTATTGGTGAAGACCTGCGTGGCCGCAGTGTTGCTCTGGTCGGTGAGATTGCCTCCCACCGCGTTGCTGTCGATCGTGGTGGCGGCAGTGTTATCCTGGACCACGAGATTCCCTCCCACAGTATTGCCCGCGCACCCAGATGATCCCGTCAGCACAGCCGCTCCACTATCCTGGACCGTCACGTTGCCATTGATGGTGGTGCCGCAGACTTGGTTCGTGCCGGAACCGGCGGGAACATCTTGAATCACCAAGTTACCTCCGACGGTGACTGCCGGACCGAGGGAAAAGCCCCCGCCGGTGGTGATCGTCACATTGCCGTTCACGGTGCTATTGGTGAGAGAGAGACTGCCTCCGCTCACCGTAAGGTTGCCATCGACAAAGCTTTTGTTGGCCAGCGCCAGAGTGCCTCCGCTTAGCGTCACATTGCCTGTGACGCCGCCACCGGTGAAGGTGCACGATTGGCCTGCGGTAATCGTAAGGTTGCCGCTGTACGTGCCGGAATACACCCCATTGCAACTGCTGCTGTGCAGCGCGCCGTATGCAACTGAGAATGCAAAGAACTTATTGTTGGGCGTCTGGCCAGGAAGTCCCAAGTGGGTGTATCCGCTGCCCCAATATGCGACTCCATCCACGATGGTGGCGCCAGCGATCACGGAGGAGCCAGCAGCATAGCTCCACAGAATTTTGCCGCTGGCAGCATTCAACGCAAACATGGTCGGCTGGGTGGTAGATGTGCCCGCCATGGAGGCTGCGTATACCACCCCGTTAGCCACGGCCATTGGGGCGAGGTCAATAGCCCCGTTTGGATCGGCGGTCTGCCATACAACATCCCCATTAGCGGGGTTAAGCGCGGCCCAGGACCCAGCGGAACCGAGCGTGGAATTCGTATAAGGAATTGCGAAGTAATTGGAGATCGCGACATAGATGAGATTCCCATCCGTTGCCGATCCCCATTCCATACCGCCGAGAGCCGACCCAGGGCCCACCTGAGTCTCCCACAGTAAGTTGCCGGTGTCCGGGTTAAGGGCATAGTAAATGCCGCTCTTTTGCCCCGCGCCAATGATGGTTTGGGGGCCTCCGCTGGTCTGATAGGTGATTTCATTTGGGGCAGAGCCGAAATCGTAGTCGGGCCCGTGGTTGGTCGGACATTGCGGATACGCCGCAGTGCCATAGTAGGGGGCGAGGAGGCAGTCGACGTTCCAGTCGTCACTGCCGTTAGCGACACCCTCGGTTGATTGCTGGTTCCACGTCACCTGCTTGCTTGCCCATTTTATACTGCCGGTAGATGTGCTGAGCGCCAAAATCGAATCCACATGGTCGTTGGGGGAAAGGCAAGTGGCTTCTGTTTGGTTGGCGGTGGCAAGACAGTTCCCATAATTCACACCCGAAATGGACGACGGAGCGGTGCTTGCTGGGTGGGAGTAATTGTCTCCCGTACCTGCGAACACCGTGCCGCGGCTCGCGTCCACCACGAGGTTGCTGCCCCACACGCCGCCGCCGATGTACCCCATTGGTACGGTATACGTTTTCCACAAGATTGTGCCCGTGGTGCTCACTGCCACAACGCTGCCTCTCGCCGTTGACGTGGCTATATCGACTCCATACGAGGTCGCGCCCTCCGCTACCGAAGCCACGCCGGTGTACACCACGCCGTTAGACACCACAGGTGAAACCGAGATAATTGCGTAAGGGTCATCCACCGTAGTCGTACCAGGGATCACCGACAGCTGCGTCTTCCACGCTAATGTTCCCGTCGACGCATTGATCGCTAACAGATAAGCGCCCTCTTGGGTTCCAACATACACCGTGCCGCCTGAAACGGCCGGAGTGACGCGTGCGTGGATCGATCCGGACGCGGCCCCGGAGAAGTAATCCGAAAGTTGATGCGACCAAACTGCCTTCCCCGTCGCCGTGTTCACCGCCCAGATATTCCCACCCCAGTCAGGGAAATAGGCCACGCCAGCCACGACGGCCGCACGAGCCGACACGTCGCCGCCCGCCGTGAACGTCCACACCGGTTTCAGCTGGGGAGCGGTCGTGACCGAGATTCCTGCCTCCACTGCCGTGCTCCCGGTATTGGCTGGATTCTGCCCGAACACCGACCAATCGGAGGAAGCCTGCGCCATCAGCGGGGTTTCGCCAATGGTTGCAAGCATGACACCGAGCATGACACCGAGAAACAAATGCCGAGCTCGCACAGTGCTCCTTGGTTTTCGATCCTTCTTGGGTCTCATTATGAATTCATTCATTATGATGCTCTCCTGACTCGCTGGATTGTCAGACTCGATAAACGCGTGCTGGCCCAGATCGCGGTCGTCCCGACGGCGAAGGCATGCTACAGGATTTCTCGTGCCGTTCCAATGCAAAATCACCGTATTAGTAGTAGTAGTACTATTGAAAGACTCGGGCGGCACGGTGGCGCCGCTGGTCTGGATCCACCCGGGTCGCTCGGATAAAACGCTGAAAGGATTCTGCCGGTGGCTTTTGGTCCCGCAACTCGGCTGCTTTTCGCACCATACGTTGCCCTAAATTTAGCCATGATGAATGGAGGATGAAACGCCGATGAATTTCGCCCCGTGGGCTAGGCCGCAGCGGGCTAGATAAACGATTATTTCCAGATGCTCGGCTACCCGGAATATATCCCCGAAACGTTTTCTCGCCGGCGAGCCCAAATATCCTTGGGCAATTTCTGCTCAAAATTAAAACATCGCAATGTAGTGCGGCCATGTCTTGTGAAATCGGCTTATCGTCACCTGGGATTTGCGGGATTCCCACTTGATGATAATTCTGTTTCTCGGGACTTGATCTTGGGCAGGTGTTTGCGGAAACGTCCTTCGTTTTGCGACGATCGTTCGAATGATCTGGCGCAACCCATGCAGTGAAATTGCGGTCTAGATTTCACTCGAAAGGTTTTCATGAGCCATCCCTGGCACGATCTGAATCCTGGCGACGATCTCCTGAAGGAATTCAACGCCGTCATCGAAATTCCGCTGCACTCAAATATTTAATACGAACTCGACAAGAGCAGCGGCATGATTCGGATGGACCGGGGCCTTTATTCAGCCGTCCTCTATCCTGCCAATTACGGTTTTATTCCCCAGGCTCTTGCCGAAGATCGCGATCCTCTTGACGTTCTGGTTCTGTGCCAGGAGCCGGTGGTGCCCCTTACTGTGATTCCTGGACGAGCGATCGGCCTCATGACCCTGGCCGCGCTCAATCCGGTCGTGTCCGCGCACCACGAGAAGTGTGACGGCTCCGGCTACCACAAGCGGCTCCGCGCTGACACCACCGATCTCGGAGCCTGCGTGCTGGCCGCCACGGAAATTTACATAGGCCTCACCAGCGATCGCGCTGACCGCGCAGCTTTCTCACCGGAAGACGCCGCAGCCGAACTTCGCCGCCTCGCCGCGCAAGGAGCACCCGAGCATCGCGCAACGCAAGCGGTCCTCGGGGCTGCCGGCCAGGGCGAAATAAAACCAGCTACACCCAGCCGTCCGCAGAATCCCGCCGGGCTTTCCCGCCGCGAAGTCGACGTCCTACGCCTCGCCGCAAGAGGACTCACGACGCAGCAAATCGCCGACAAGCTTTTCTTCTCCGCGAAGACCGCCGATCACCACATCCAGCACATTTACAACAAAATCGGCGCTTCTACTCGCGCCGCCGCGGCTCTTTGGGCCATGCAGCACTCCGTCGTCCAGTAAGGTGCCGCTTCGCAACTTGGGCGCAACGAACTCTAGCTGCTTTCCGATCGAGCGATGAAGCGAAATAAGTTATGTGCCGCCACGGCCACTCCGCGCCAAGTGAACCTGTGTTAGGATTCCTTCAAATTGCGGATTGTGCTGGCTGCACAGGCCAGCTATGAAAATGATCAAGGAGGACGCCGACCATGGGCTTAACCAGACGCAACGTACTGGCAGCGGGCGCCGCGGCAGCGGCGACGGCCGCCTTGCCGCGCGCATTTGCTCAGCAGGCCAGTAATGCAGGGACTGGCAAGTTCTACGAAAAAGGCTCCGTTCGAATCTACTATGAAGAGAGCGGGTCCGGTTTCCCGCTGATGCTGCTTCCCGGCGGGGGCCTGAACTCCACCGTAGCCTTCTTCACCAGCAACGCGCCCTTCAACGCCATTGAGGAGTTCAAGGGACAGTATCGCTGCATCACAGCGGACCTGCGCAACGCTCCGAGCGGCCAGTCCACCGGCCCTGTCGAGGTTGACCGGCCGTGGGAATCCTACGCCGACGACCACCTCGGTCTGATGGATCATCTGGGCATCGACAAGTTCATGGTGATGGGGTTCTGCATTGGCGGCCCTTTCATCTGGAATCTCTTGAAGCGCGCTCCCAATCGTATTCCCGCTGCGGTGGTGGCGCAGCCCGTGGGGTGGCGTCCGGAGATGCGCGACCGCAAGTACCCGGGCTCTTTTTGGATGAGCTGGATTCCGCTGATCACCGCCAAGCGTCCCGAGATTTCGGCGCAGACGGCCGACCAATTTGTGACCAGGATGTTCGAAACCGATCCCGACTTCGTCTTCACCGTGACGCGCGATTTCGTGCGCAGTTGCCAAACCCCGGTGCTGATCCTGCCGGACGACGTTCCCCCGCACCCTTTAGCCCCTGCCATGGAGTGCGCGATGCTCGCGCCGAAATCCGAAGTGAGCATCTTCCCTTGGAAAGAGCCCAAGGAACGGATTCCCTTGGCGGTGCGCCAAATCCATTCGTTCCTCAAGGCGCATCAGTCTGCTTAGATATCGCCGTCTCTATTGCAGGGCCGGGCGGCAACGGTGAGAGGTTCGAGGTGGCGTCAGTCATTTCTCTTGCAGCCGCGGTTCCATGCGTGGCCGACCGGGTTTAGGTCAGTGAGCGGCAGATGCAGCAGCCGGGGCCACCTGCAAATTATTGTTCACTCGCAGCACGCCTGGCACGGAAGCGGCAATCGTCTCGGCGCTCCGCTTCCTTTCCGGGTTTTCGACCTGACCAGCTAGCGTAACGACGCCATTGGTCGTGTTCACATCAATATTTGTAAGGGTAGAAGCATTGACATCCGAGGCCAGCTTTGACTTTATCTGTGTTGTAATTTGTGCATCGCTGACTTGGCGGCTTGGTGATTGGGTTGTGTTGCAGCCCTGGGCAAACATCGTGATCGAAGCCGATACGGCGATTGCCAACAGGATCGAGCAAAAAGTTGGGAACGTTCCTCTTTTGGTCATGGCTTTCCCTCCTGCCCAAGTTTTATGCGCAGCGGTGAAGGAGTCAATCGGGTCGCCAGCGTATCGCGCGGGCGAGCACGGAGGATTCCGGCCGACTGGCGGCAGAAATTTCACTTCGTCAACGGACTCCCCCGAGCAAGTAAAAGATCAACACGATCAGGAGAACTGTGCCGACAACGCCCATCCCCCCGCCAGTTCCCCACCTTGAATAACCGTAATAGCCGCCACCACCGCCGAACAACAGCACGAGAAGAATAATTAGTAAAAGCATGGCTAGCCTCCTTACTGCCCGGTACCAATTTCGAGATTTCGTGCCGCTTTCAAATGGGAATCGAAGCCGTTCGACCCCTGGAATGACGGGGCAAACTACTTTCCAAATACCTTCTCGATTTTGCCTACCTTCTTTTGGACTTTTCCAGCTACCTTTTCATCTTGCCCTTCGTCTTCCAACTCGGGCTTGTTGGTGACACGGCCAACCTTTTCTTTGATCTTGCCTTTTATTTCGTGTGCCGCTCCCTTTGCTTGATCCCTGGTGCTGTTTTTGATCATGGCCGCTCCTTTTACTCACTAAAACTATGGATAAAGTAAGGCTCGCCGGGTAGATTGGCTATACTCCGAACACCCTAAATCGATTGCTCATGGCGTTGTATTTGGTTAAGGACTCCGGCCAGGCCCTAAGAAGTCGGTCTATTGGAATGTAGGAATTTCCGGCAGGTGCGGCTTCAAATCAATTCCGTTAGCTTGGAATCAGTTGACTGCCGCCGATGACGGAGAAGGGACATGGATTGCTATTCCCCATTTCTCCGTGTCTAGTGCATCGATTCGTACGACAACGCCCACAAAGGTAGAGTTCAACGGGCTGTCGGGTTGGAAATCGGTCGTCACATAGACGCTCATTCCGACCGCGTAATGACCGGCAAGAGTGGGAAAATACAGTCCGTTCTGCGATGCGTTCAGCGTCGTGCAATATTCAGATGGCAAGCTCGGGTCGAAGGGGCGAACGCGGATCGCCTGCGACAAATCCATTCGAGGGTACAAGCGTCGGTCTTGGGGCTCAGTTGACACAAAGCAATCTTTACCACAGAGTTGGCTAGAGCAAAAGTCAGATTCGTAATTCAATTTCGCCGATTCCTTTTCCATCTCGATTCCACATTCCGATAATCCCTGCCGGCCCAACCGGTCAATGCAACACCATCTGATATGAATCGTTTCTCTGAAAGGTGGTGTTTATGGCGCAAGGAAGACCGGTGAAGCTTTCCCCGACGCAGAGGAGCGACCTGGGGAGGCGTAGGAAGGCGGGACAGACACGGCTTCGGTCTCGGCCACGCCGAGCCGGCATGTTTGGCAGCCAGGCAGTCGAAAATTCGGAACGCCGCGCTGGTCAAAACGCAGGAGAATTGCTTTTGAGTTCGCGGCCATCCGTTCCTTATGCCCCCATTGACCGAATAAATTTAGCTACCTCCTGTATCGCTTGGCGGCCGCCGGCGAGCACTCCGCGCATGGATACGAAGGCGTGAATCATTCCCGGGTAGCGCGTCACGGTTACGGGTACGCCTGCCTTTTGCAGGCGCTTTGCGTACGCTTCGCCCTCATCCCGAAGGGGATCGAACTCGGCTGTAATGACGAGCGCGGGCGGGAGCGCGCTGAGGTCTGGCGCGAGCAAAGGCGAGACTTCTGGATTGCGCGCGAGGTCGGCGGAGGAGAGGTAATGGCCGGTAAACCACTCCATCCCTGCCCGGCTAAGGAAGTAGCCTTCGCCAAATTCGCGATGCGAGTCGGTATCGAAAGAGCTCATGTCGGTCACCGGATAAATCAACACCTGCGACGCCAGAGCCGGGCCGCCCGCTTCGCGGCAACGTATGGCGATCACCGTTGCCAGATTGCCTCCTGCGCTATCGCCGCTCACAGCGATGCGGCGTGTATCGATTCCCAGGCTCTTGGCGTTGGCCGCAACCCACACGACAGCCGCATGGGCATCTTCCACCGCCGCCGGGAACTTGTGTTCAGGCGAGAGCCGGTAATCTACCGCGATCACTACGGCGCCGGATTCCTTGGCAAGAGAGCGGCACACCGCGTCGTGCGTATCCAGATTGCCAAACGCGAAGCCGCCACCGTGAAAGTAAATCAGTGCCGGACGGAGTCCGCCGAGTTCGCTTGCGTAAACGCGCACCGGCACGCCGCCGCCCGGCCCTGGAATGGTCAGGTCTTCCACACGGGCCAGCGCCACGGGCTCACCGCCGAGCATCTTCATCGGCCCCTCGCGGCTTTTACGGGCTTCGACAGGGTCCTGGCTTTCGAGCGGTGGGACGCCTTGCGCGTCCATCATCTCCAACAGCGCGCGCACTTCCGGGTCCAACCGTTCACTTCGAGTGATAGGTTCGGGCAAGGGAAATCCTCCAAATCAAGATGCATCTCGATCGGTGCTTTTTTTTCTTTCCGCTTGCACGTTTGCTTGGGTTTATGGCGCTTGCCTCATGTCATTGCACCCTTCAAGCGTCTGGCACATACCTTACTACGCAAACGCATACGAGTCACTCCCAGTGGATCGAGAACTACTCCACAGTCTCGCTGGGGGCTGCCCTAGTCACAAATTGTTTGCGTCAAGGGTAGAAAGAGCATTAGGATGCGCCAGCGAACCGTCCCATTCCGAAATTACGGATTACACGCCGCGAGTTGGGTGCCCGCGGCCGGCCCCGAGCACGCAAGCACGCAACAATAAAAAAGGGAGGCGTTTATGAGAGGGAGTCACGATCGCATCATCACCAGCCATGTCGGCAGCTTGCCGCGCCCCAATGATCTGATCGAGGCCAACCGCAAGCGCGAGCAAAGAGAATCCGTTGACGAGCAGGCGTTCCAGGCGCTCCTGCAAACCGCCGTTACGGACGTGGTGCGCCGCGAGAAGGAAGTAGGCATCGACGTCCCCAACGACGGCGAGTTCGGTAAGTCCATGGGACACGCGGTCAATTACGGCGCGTGGTTCAGCTACGCCTTTCGTCGATTGAGCGGCCTTCAGCTCGAGAATCCGCCGGACGTTCCACCCCGGCCGGCGAACCCGGGAGACCTGTCAGTCGCCGGCTTCCTGCGGCGGCGCGACCGCGCGAAGTTCGCCGCCGCCTACAACGATCCCAATTCTGGTATCACCACCGGGGCTAGACCAATCGTGCGCCCGGTTTGCATCGGCCCGGTCAAGTACATTGGCCAGGACGCGATCCAGGCGGATATCGCCCATTTCAAGGCGGCGCTCAAAGCCAACGGCGTGGAAGAGGGCTTCATGTCCGCGATCGCGCCCGGCTCCATCGGGCGGCTTGGCAACGCTTATTACAAGACCGACGACGAATTCTTGTTTGCCTGCGCCGACGCCATGCGCGAAGAATACAAAGCGATCGTCGATGCCGGCCTGATCCTGCAGCTCGACGATCCCGGGATCGCTGAGAATTGGGACCAGGTTGTGCCCGAGCCCAGCGTCGAGGCCTACAAGCGCTTCACCATGCTCCGCGTCGATGCGCTCAACCAGTCGATCCGAGGCTTGCCCGAGGATCGCATCCGATTCCATTTGTGCTGGGGAAGCTGGCACGGTCCCCACACCACGGACCTGCCGATGCGCGACCTTGTCGACGTGATGCTGGCGATCAATGCCGGCGCTTATTTATTCGAGGCCGGCAATGTGCGCCACGAGCACGAGTGGGAAGTTTGGGAGAGCGTGAAACTGCCCGCGCACAAATTGATTCTGCCCGGCGTGGTGAGCCATGCGACCAACGTGGTCGAACACCCCGATTTGGTGGCGCAGCGGATCATGCGCTTCACCAACCTTGTGGGCCGCGAGCGCGTGATCGCCTCGACGGATTGCGGGCTGGGTGGCCGCATCCATCCCGACATCGCCTGGGCCAAGCTGGAAGCGCTGGCGCAAGGCGCGCGCGTGGCGAGCCGTAAACTCTGGGGAGTTTCTGCGAAAAGCGCGTGAGCGTGAGCCTAGCGTTGCTCCAATGGCGCATAACAACCTTTTCAGTATATGGCTTGTCGCCGTCTGGCGGAACCGGCCACATTCCGATAACCCCGTTTCTCAGGACTTGGCTCGGGCCTTCCGGCACGGAAGGACTGATTACTCTAGATTTAATATTTAATATTCTGGTAAAATAGCTGGTCCCCATAAAGCCATTTTCTTGAACGGAGACGAGTCGTGATGGACTCAAGATCATCCATTAGCACACCCCCAGTTGGGCTAACGTTTTTTGTATTTGCCATGTTTTACGGAGCGGTGGCGAACCTCGTCTCTCTACGACTACCGGTGGGTTTGGCCTCCTGCGCCTTATACATCGTTCTAGGAATCGGTTTGTTGAAACTGTACCGTTGGGCACAAGTAGCAACTGTCGTCGTCTCGATTCTGAACGTTGGCAATCTCGGAATGGCCCTAGTGAATGGTTTTCGGCAATGGCATCTGACAACTTCGATGGGTGTCCTCCTGAGACTATTATTCTACGCCTTAATTGTGTGTTATCTATTGTTGCCTGACATTAGACTGGCGTTCACTCATCGAGTGCGAGACGTATCGGCCATCGCTGCGAAGACATAAACCTCGGAATTAGCAAATCCCCGTAGTAATTCGGTGGTTCGCTTAGAACCCAGTTACCGATAAGGCCGTTTCACGGGACTTGGGAGAGTTCAGACAGTGCAATTGCCCCGAAGCTGCCGACTGCCACCGCCCTCTGGCGTTATAGAATCAGAATGGCTCTGACACCTGGAGACTGAACAATGGCGATGATGGTCTTGGGGGGTATCGCAATGGCCGCAGCCGTGCTCCTAGATTCCTTCTTTAAATTTCGGATGATGAAATTAGGACACAGGGGGGTGTTTCTTAAAGGCGGCACCTTCGATTACAAGGAATATCACAAAGAAAGATTGGATCATGGTTGGGCGGCATGGCCGGTCTACCTGATGTGGGCTCTGATGACATGCGGGCTGGCGCTCCTGATTGGTGGTTTCTTCGTACAATTTGGCACTCAGCCGGCCCGGTAAGATCGGAGCCACCTTCCGGCACCGTTTATCGGGACTTGGATAGTGAGATCGGAAGTGCACTTTTACGAGCTACTTGATGTAATAGCCGGAGACCTTCCACTGGAAGTTGTCCCGCCTTTAGTTGAAATCTGAAAGAGAAAGCAGCGGCTCTCGACCCGAACTCGGATAGAGTTCGGGT
>Ga0302324_100003152_pt1 | contig 37362 bp, 29 predicted proteins | sample Palsa_T0_1_FD_201949 | JGI IMG/M metagenome (GOLD analysis project Ga0302324, IMG submission 201949) | Peat permafrost microbial communities from Stordalen Mire near Abisko, Sweden - Palsa_T0_1 | ecosystem: Environmental > Terrestrial > Soil > Palsa > Peat permafrost | place: Sweden: Abisko... | reverse complement strand
ATGAATTGCACTCATCACAGAAGAAAACTCGCCCTTCAACAGCTGTACACCAAGCTTGAACTGCATCTGCGCCTTTGCCAGTTGCAACCCCTCACGGTCCATCGACACATTATTCCCATCTGGCCGCGCTACCAGGCCATCGACATTCTGCACGGGGGCCTGCGATCCAGCCAGACCGTCTGCCCCTGCGCTGTTGTTGAGCTGCCGCGAAAACTCCTGCTCAAAATCAAACCCCTGCGTCTTATACCCAGGCGTATCGACATTGGCCATATTGCTGGCAGTCACCTGCATCTGCTGACTTGTTAGGTCCAGATACCGTCCCAACGCATCGTTCATCCCCGAAGTTATCTGCATGTCCTGCACCTCCACGCCATAACTTATGCAGTCCAGCGACCAAACAAAAGCGCTCTCGGATGAGAGCGCTCTTATCAACATTCAACGTCATCCTTACCCAATCATCATGCCTGTGTCGCCCGCCTGAAACGAATCTCTTCCACGCCAATCTCCATCCTGTCGCTCGCAAGAATTGCTCCTCGCTCCAGCACATGCATCAGCTCCCGAACATTTCCTGGCCAGCTATGCTCCTGCAGTTTGGCAGCCGCACCTCTAGTCAGCCGCTTCCTCGGCATCTCATGCCCCATCTGCTCTAGAAAGTGTTCTGCCAGCAGACTCAGGTCTTCCATCCGGGTCCGCAGCGCAGGCACCTCCACTGGAAACACAGCCAGTCGATGATAAAGATCCAATCGAAACGTCCGTTCCGCACCGATACTTGAGGCCAGCTCTTCGAGTGGTTGGTGCGTTGCCGCAATCACGCGAACATCCACCCGCATCGTCTCGTTGTCGCCCACCCGCTGCAGTTCTCCGCACTCCAGAAACCGCAGCATCTTCGCCTGCAGCGCCATCGGCATCTCACCAATCTCATCCAAAAACAGTGTTCCCCCATGCGCCGCCTCAATACGCCCCGTGCGCGACTGCACCGCACCGGTAAACGCTCCTCGCGTATGGCCAAACAGCTCCGCCTCCAGCAAAGCCTCAGGAATCGCCGCGCAGTTCAACACCGCAAATGGCTTTCCCGCCCGTGCACTCAGCCGATGCAAAGCCCGTGCTACAACCTCCTTGCCCGTCCCTGTCTCACCTTCAATCAATACCGTCGTCGATCGTGGAGCCACCAGCCGGATCAACCGCGCCAACTCGCGCATCGGTTCACTCGCTCCCACCATCTCAGGAAGCATCACTGCGCTCTGTTGTACCTGCAACGTCGAATCCTGCCGAACCTCAGAGCCCACCTCGCGCCGCATCTCCTGGCTGATATCGGACTGCACGGCGGTCTTCCCCACGAAAGTCCGCACAGGCACCCTCGTCTCCGCGACCGGTACCGAAACGGGAGCCGCAGCCCAGGCCGCCGTGTCATTCAGCGGAGCTTCCTGCGCCTCTCGCAACGCATGCAGCAGTTCATTCCGTCTTGGACTCCGCGCTCCACCATCCAAGCCCCCGTCCACGCGTAGCAACTCCATCGTCGGATACATCATCCGAATCACACTAGCAAATTCGCCCACCTCAAGGTCCGGCAGCCAGCTATCCACCAACAGCGCCTCCGACCGCGAGTCCTCTAACTGCGCCATCGCCTCCGCACCTCCGCCCGCCTCCCGCACCTGCCATCGCAACCCCACCAGCGAAGTCCGCAGCCTCTGCCGCAGACCCGCATCCGCACTCGCCAACACAACCGTCCGTATACCTGCCTGAACCGCACCTAAACCCAACACCGAATCCTGTCCCATGCTCATCTCACTTGCCCTCGCCTTTCGTCTTCACTGTTTTGCATCAACTGTTGCAATATCGTCCGCATCGTTCCGACTGTCTGATTCAACCGCGCACACTCTAGCAATGCCTCACGAATCGCATCGCGCATCGCATCCGGCTCACCGATCAGCTCTCCCATCGCCAGCCTGCATTGCAGCACCGTCAACGGCTGACACAGCCCGTGCAGCGCCACATCGATGCGCTCTACAAGAGCGTCTCCGCTCGTCTCATCCACAAGCTCACGCACCCGCACACGCTGCACTCGCTTGAAACTCAACCGACTGGGTCATCATCTTCTTCAAGCCGCCCATCTGATACCCTTCACCGCGCACCGTCTCGATGACGCTGTAGCCGGTATCCGCATCCAGGTTCCCCGCACCAAGCTTCTTCCGCAGATAATTCACATACACATCCACCACATTTGTTCCAGCAGCGGGCGACATCTGCCATACCTCTCTCAACAGCTCCGTTCTGCTACAGCACCGTCCCCGCCGCATCATCAAAAACTCCAGCAGCGCAAACTCTTTCACCGTCAGCTCCACCAGCCGCCCATTTCGTGTCACCCTGCGCTCCATGCGATTCAGCTCCACATCGCCATGCCGCAACATTGGATCGGCAAACTGCTCCCGCCGCCGCAGCAACGCTCTGCAACGCGCTGTCAGTTCATGAAAGCTGAACGGCTTCAGCAGACAGTCATCCGCTCCCAGGTTGAGACACTTCACCCGCTCTTCCACCTGGCTCCGTCCGGTCAGCACCAGCACCGACGTCTCATCGAACCGTCCACTCAGCTCCGCCAGCACCTCGGTCCCATCCTTCCGCGGCAGGCTCAGGTCAAGCACAATCAAATCCGGCCGGTGTTCCGCGGCATACTCCAGCGCCGCCTCCCCATCTCCTACCCAAGCCACTTCGTGGCCCTCAAGCTTCAGTCCCTTTTGCAGAAACAATCCCAACGCCGCATCATCTTCCACAATCAGAACTCGCATTTTGTATCTCCAAGGCATTTAGGTCTTCAATTTGATCAAGTCCAACCGAGAGTTACGTTACCAATCGGCTGGCGTGTTATTACCTTGGTGTATCAAAGCCGACCTGACAAGCATTGTTTGCAATTTTCTGCACACGCAATTTCAAAATGGGAATTCGCCCGAACCAAACTATGTTCCAAAACGCAACATACCCTGTTCAGACAACCGCATTGTCTGATGGACTTACGCCAAAGCAGCACACAATCCCGGCAAGCTCACTTCGTACGTCTAGAATTTGCACCCCCTCTTCCGTAGCAGAACCGTCAGTTGGTCTACCTTTTCTCCCCTCCGAATTCTCGCAACTTGACGCCGAAAATGACCCGCTGGGTCCTCGGTATCACCCACGTCATCCTCATCCGCATCTTCGTCAAACTTTTCTTGCAGCACATACTCCGCCCGCGGTTGCGCGAAGATTTGAAGCTGCTGTAGGGCATTCCCCATCGACGAAGAGCTTGGATAGAAGCCGAGGTGCCGTCTACCTAGACGCTTTCTACGTCTCCAACGAAAACGTTGAAAGCAGAACGCACAGCCAACAAACACGATGAAAAGCCAGAAGCCTGCTAAAAGGCCGGAACCGAAGTCCATAGAACTCCTTACGCCGATGCACACAATCGCAAATTGATCCCAAGGCACAGCGATACGCAGACGAGCGATAGGCGTGCCACATGAATGGGCTTTTAGGCGAGCGTAGAAGGTGGGGGACGTTGGAACAGAGAAGTCCGGGCAGGGGAAGCGCCAACAAAGCCGTCTCGCCTAAAAGCAGTAGGCCATGTCTGTCCCTCAATATTCACGCTTCCAAAAATGAAAAGTGGAAGCAGAACAAAGCAGACAAGATCGACGGTACGGTGATCGGCTGCAGTGGAAGCCATCAGCAGCGCTAGCAAGCTCAACACGACGACCGTCAATAATACGGTCTGAAGTCTTCGTAGCTGTCGGCTCATCACCACAATCACCACAGTATAGAGTCGCTCCTGATAACCGAATCAAAACGAACAACGATTCTTGCGAATAAACCCCTTGCAATTCGCCTTTTATTCGCTACAATCACTGCATGGCAATCACACGGCGGCAAAAAGAGGTCATCGACTTCCTTTCCAGCTTCACGCAGAAGAACGGCTACTCCCCCTCCTACGAGGAGATCGCCAGCGGCCTTGGCCTCAGCTCTTTAGCCACCGTGCACAAACACATCACAAACCTACAAAACAAGGGCCTCCTCCAGCGCGCTCACAATCGCAGCCGCTCCATCGACGTTCTCCCCGTCCGTTCCGGCAAAAAAGGCTCCGATCGTCTGCCGCTCCTGGGCCGCATCGCCGCCGGCAAGCCTGTCGAAGCCATCGAAACCGCAGAGAGCATCTCGCTTAGCGACATAATCGGCAACCGTGAGGTCTTCGCCCTCGAGGTCCGCGGCGATTCCATGCGCGACGAGCATATCGTCTCCGGTGACTATGTACTAGTTGAGCGCACCCGCACCGCCCGCGAGGGCGAGATCATCGTTGCGCTCATTGACGGCACAGACGCTACTCTCAAACGCTTCTACCGCGAAGGCAGCATGATCCGCCTGCAACCCTCCAACACAGAAATGGCTCCCATCTACGCCCCTGCTACCAACGTCAGCATCCAGGGCAAGGTTCTCGGCGTCCTCCGCAAGTACGCCTGAAAGATTCCTCGCGCCTCTCTCCATGGCTGCTTCCTCCCGCCCCACTCCTTCGTCTAAAAAGCGACATACTGCATCTCCGCGTCAACATTTTTCTTTTGTCCACGGAACCACAGGGCGCCTCGCTGCGTAACCACACTTCGAGACATTTACTAACCAGAATTTACGGGAGCAACCTTGGCCACACAGCGTAAAAATCGACGGAAAATCTGGCTCTGGACTGGCCTTACCGTCCTGGTCGTCGCCATCGTCCTCGGCATCGCCGCTGCCGCGCGCGGCAACACCACCAAATTCGAACCTTCTCAGCTAGCAAAGGCCGAGCGTGGAGACATAGCCCGATCAGTCGTCGCAACCGGCAAGGTTCAGCCCATCACCAAGGTCGAGGTCAAGTCCAAGGCCTCGGGCATCGTCACGCGCCTCGACACCGACATCAACGCCCACGTCAAGCAGGGACAGGTCCTCGCGCAGCTCGATCAGCAAGAGATCCTCGACCAGGTCGCCGCCCAGAAGGCCATGCTCACCGCCGCCGAGTCGAACGCCCACGCCGCCGCCGCCTCTATCGAATACGACAAGGTCAACGCCGAAGCCCCTGACCTGCCCATGTACAAGCACACGTATGACCGCGCCCTCGAGATGTCGAAAGAAGGCGTTGTCTCCCAGCAGTCCCTCGATGACGCCCAGCAGAAATACCTCGCCGCCGCTAACACCCGTGACAAAGCCGTCTCCCAGATCAACGTCGACACCTCCAAACTCCGCCAGGCCCAGGCCCAGGTTGCGCAAAACCAGGCCTCCCTCAAGCAGTTGGAAGAGCAGCTCAGCTACACCACAATTACGTCACCCATGGACGGCACCATCCTCTCCCGTGACGTCGAAATGGGCGACGCCGTCAGCTCCATCCTCGTCCTCGGCTCCACCGCCACCCTCGTCATGACCATCGGCGATACCCGTCAGGTCTATGTACAGGGCAAGGTCGACGAGGCAGACATCGGCAAGGTCTACCTCGGCCAGGCCGCCCGCATCAAGGTCGAGTCCTTCAAGGATAAGACCTTCCTCGGCAAGGTTACCAAAATTGCACCTCTAGGCGTCGAGAAGGACAACGTAACCACCTTCGAGGTCCGCGTCTCCATTGACAACCCCGGTGGCGAGCTAAAAACCAACATGACCGCGAACGCCGAGGTACTTCTTGACGAGCACAAAAACGTCCTCACCGTCCCCGAGCAGGCTGTCATCTACGATAATAATCGCAACGCCTCCGTCGAGGTTCCCGATCCCAAACAGAAGACCGGTCGCCGCAAGATCTCCATCCAGGCCGGCATCTCAAACGGCACCAAAACCGAGATCCTCGCCGGTCTCAACTCCGGCGACACAGTCATCCTTCAACAGTAGTCGCGAGCCCGCTTGGACATCAGCTAGAAACCGCAAGGTACGTCGGCTCACAGAACATATAAAGAACTTCTATCGAGTGGCATCATCTAAATCGCACATACGCGCACAAGGAAATCCACATGACCTTCAAAGTTCTCGCCGCCACCGCCGCCCTCACCTTCGCCGCCGCATCCACCGCCTTCGCTGCCGACACTACCTTCGACCGCACGCTCAATGTGGGCAGCTCGCCTAACCTCGCCGTCACCACCGGCTCAGGCTACATCCATCTCCACGCCGGCTCCGACAATCAGGTTCACATTGCCGCTCACATTCGCTCCAACCACGGATGGATGGGCGGCGGCGACGTCGATGCTCGCATCCAGCAGATCGTCAGCAACCCACCCATCGTACAGAGTGGGAACGACATCTCCATCGGCGAGAGCCACAACAACGATCTCTACCGCAACATCAGCATCGACTACGACATCAGCCTCCCTCGCGCCTCTGCCATTGCAGCCACCACCGGCTCTGGCGATGTTGAGATTCAAGATGTTGGTGCCAGCCTCAAGGCTCAGAGCGGCTCCGGCACCGTCCGCGCTCACGGAATAAAAGGACCCGCAACCCTCGGCACCGGCTCTGGTGACATTGAACTCCAGCAGACCGGCCCTGGCGATGTTAAAGCCGAGACCGGCAGCGGCTCCATCCGCCTTCAGGGCCTGTCCGGCGCACTCAAAGCAGGCACCGGCTCTGGCGACATCGAAGCCGACGGCCAGCCCAACACAGACTGGAAGCTTTCAACCGGCAGCGGTTCCATCCGTCTTGGCGTAGGCTCCAGCGCCCGCTTCAATCTTGACGCCGACACGGGCTCCGGCAGCATCAACGTCGCGCAGCCCATCACCATGCAGGGCAGCCTGAACCGCCATCATGTCGCGGGCGTAGTCAACGGTGGAGGCCCCACCATCCGCGCCAATACCGGCTCCGGCGACATCCAGATCAGGTAGCCCGTCACCGTAGAAAGGGTGGTGGAAGCTGAGCTACCACCCTTTCTGCTACTCAATCAGCGTCACTCGCCCGGTTCCCAGGTTATAGACTCCGCCCACAACCTTCACGCCATTCTCTTTCACTGCCTTTGCAATCACGGTTGAGCTCTCGTGCAGCAGCCTCGTCTGAAAGACAACGTTTGCCTTCACTGCGGCTCCCTCATCTCCATGAGAGTCTCTGATTCCCGGCATCAGGTGCTGGTACAAGACACTGATCTGCCCCGGCACCTCTTTCCCATGAACCGCTGCACTGATCGCTCCACAGTTCGTATGCCCCATCACAAGGATCGCTTTTACTCCCAGCACCGCAACTCCGTACTCCATGCTCGCCATGATCTCCGGTGTCACGATGTTCCCCGCTACTCGCCCAACAAACAAGTGCCCAATGCTCTGGTCGAAGATCAACTCCACCGGCACCCGCGAGTCCGCGCACGACAGCACTGCAGCAAACGGCTCCTGCTTGCTCACTGTCTTCTCTTTTAAAATCTGCAGGTCTTCCACAAACGACGTGATCTTGCCTGCGGCGTATCGTTCATTGCCCGCCATTAACTCCCGCACCGCTTCCTCTCCACTATGTGCGATCTGGGCCCAACCCGGAATCGCTCTAACTGCACCCGCCACAGCTAACCCAGCCACAAACTGACGCCGCGTCCATGGATTACTCATAACACCGCCTCCTTGGTTCTTATGTCCCATGCAGCATACCGCAGTTCGGTCAATTAGCATTGACATAATGCCCCTTTCGGTCAAACCCCGTCTCATCGTCTTCGATCTCGACGGCACCCTCATCGACTCCCGCATCGACCTCTGCAACTCCGTCAACGCCACCCTCACCCATCTCGGCAAGCCAGAGCTTCCCGAAGCCGTCATCGCCAGCTACATCGGCGACGGCGTCTCCATGCTCGTCCGCCGCTCCCTCGGCGACCCTGAAGGCGACTTCCATGACGAGCAATATGTAACCGAAGCAATCACATTTTTTCTCAACTACTACCGCATCCATAAACTCGACTACACCTACGTCTACCCCGGCGTCGTCGAGTCGCTCGAAGCCATTCACACCAGCCACCCCGAAATCCTGATGGCTGTTCTAACCAACAAACCAGTCAACCCCTCCCGCGACATCTGCGCCCACTTCAACCTCTCACGCTTCTTCTTCCAGAACTACGGCGGCAACAGCTTCCACACAAAAAAACCCGACCCCCACGGCCTCTACACCCTCATCACCGAAGCCAGCGCCATCGTCGGCCTCACCATTACCCCTGCCGAAACCATCATGGTCGGCGACACCGACACCGACATCCTAACCGCCCGCAACTGCGGCGCTCGCAGCATCGGCTGCACCTTCGGCCTCAAGCCCCATTCCCTAGCCGACGCCCCACCCGACCACCTAGCCGACACCCCCACCGGCTGGCTCCACATCCTCGGCATCGGTCCCACGTAAATTCTTTGACCCTCTAGCCATCCCCTGCTACCCTCGTCCCACCATGGACTCAGGCGCAAATCCGCTCACCACAAGCTGCTGCATCATCGGCGGTGGTCCTGCCGGCATTATGCTGGGCTTCCTTCTCGCCCGCCAGGGCATCGCCGTCACTGTCCTCGAAAAATATAAGGACTTCTTCCGCGACTTCCGCGGCGACACCATCCATCCCTCCACACTCGAACTCTTGTACGAGCTTGGTCTCCTCGAAAAATTCCTCGCGCTTCCTCACTCGCAGGTCAACGGTCTCTCCGCCATCATCGGCGGCCAACGTTTTCAGATGTCGGACTTCTCCCACCTTCCCACCCACGCCAAATTCATCGCGCTCATGCCGCAGTGGGACTTCCTCAACTTCCTCTCTGCAGAAGCAGCCCGCTTCCCTTCCTTTACTTTACGCATGGGTTGGGAGGCCACCGGCCTCATCCAGCACAACGGAGTCACCACCGGCGTCCGCGCCAACACGCCCGATGGTCCCGTCGAAATCCCAGCCACACTCACCGTCGGTTGCGACGGCCGCCACGCCATCTCGCGCGTTGCGGGGCATCTCCCTCTTTTAGATGAAGGCGTTCCGATAGACGTCCTTTGGCTCAGCATCGCACGCCAGCCCTCCGATCCAGAGAACGCGCTCGGCTACTTCAACTTCGGCCGTTTCATCATCCTCATCAATCGCAATGATTATTTTCAGGTCGGCTATCTCATTCCCAAAGGCGCCCTCCCGCAGATTCAGCAAGAAGGCATCCCCGCCTTCCAGCAGAGCCTCGAGCGCATCGTCCCCTTCCTCGCAGGCCGCACCGCCGAGATCGACTCCTGGGACAAAGTTAAGCTCCTCACTATCCAGGTCAACCACCTTCAGCAGTGGTGCTCCCCCGGCCTGCTCTGCATCGGCGACGCAGCCCACGCCATGTCCCCCGTCGGCGGCATCGGCATCAACATCGCCCTGCAGGACGCCGTCGCCACTGCAAACCATCTCACCGAATCCCTGCTCAGCGGCACTCTCACCGTGCACAATCTGCAAAGCATCCAGCACTACCGCGAAAGCGCCGTCCGCAATACACAGCGAGTACAACTCTTCGCCCACCGCATCCTCTCACGCGCCCTTCAAAGCACTGGCCCGGTCACCCCCCCGCTGGCGCTACGCATCATCACCAGCATTCCCGGCTTCCGGCACCTCACAGCACGCTTCGTCGGCATGGGTCTGCAGCCGCAACACATCAAGAAGATTTAACTTCTACTCACCCCACCCGATTCCAACTCTGAATCACCCTTGTCTCTCGCTCCCATCCCAGCACACTCACACTACCCGTCCCTAGCCCCAGCAGCCGCCCACCATCCGCATCCAGCCCCAGCCACCGCGCCGCCAGTATCCGCAAAATATGCGCATGAGCAAACAGCGCCACCTTACCCCCATCCGGAGCATCGGCCAAGGCCCGCGCAATCACCCCATCCGCGCGCTCCCCCACATGCTCCACCGTCTCGCCTCCTACAATCTCGTTCTTCCAAACGGACCAACCCGGAATCTTCGCCTGTATCTCCTTCGTCGTCTTTCCCTCATACACCCCGTAGTCCCACTCCTTCAATCCATCGTCCACTACGGCAACATCCCCAAACCCCGCAATCGCGCACGTCTCCCGCGCGCGCTGCATCGGACTCTCAAACACCGCATCAAACTTCGTCCCCTTCAGATAATCCCGCAACTCCTCAGCCCGTCTCCGCCCATGATCGGTCAACGGAATATCCGTCCGGCTCGTATGCGCCCCGCTCAAACTCCACTCTGTCTCTCCATGCCGCACCAGCCACAACTCAGTTCCCACACTCATCACAACCTCCCAAATCTTGAAAAAATATCGTCATTCTGAGCGGAGCGAAGAATCCCCGCATTTCGTTTTTACCTTTGTCTTTCCCCTCACTCATCACAACCTGGCCTCTCAATAAACTATCCTACAAAGATGGACTTTCAGCTCTCCACCACCTACAAGCCCCAGGGCGACCAGCCCCGCGCCATCGGCGAGCTCGTCTCCGGCATCCATGCCGGTGAAAAAGATCAGGTTCTCCTCGGCGTCACCGGCTCCGGCAAGACATTCACCATGGCCAAGGTCATCGAAGAGCTGCAACGCCCGGCCCTCATCCTCGCTCATAACAAGACCCTCGCCGCCCAGCTCTATCACGAGTTCAAGACCTTCTTCCCCAACAACGCCGTCGAGTACTTCGTCTCCTACTACGACTACTACCAACCCGAAGCTTATATCCCCGCCGGCGATCTCTTCATCGAAAAAGAATCAACCATCAATGAAGAGTTAGACAAACTTCGCCTCTCCGCCACACGCAGCCTCTTCGAGCGTCGCGATGCCATCATCGTCAGTTCGGTCTCCTGCATCTACGGCCTCGGCTCGCCCGAAGCCTACTACGGCATGCTCATGCTGCTCGAAAAAGGTCAGAAGCTCAAGCGCGAAGACATCACCCGCCGCCTCGTCGAAATCCTCTACGAGCGCAACGACGTCGACTTCCGCCGCGGCACCTTTCGCGTCCGCGGCGACATCATCGAGGTCTACCCCACCTACGACGAGAACGCCTACCGCATCGAGCTCTTCGGCGACGAGATCGACTCGCTCTCGCAGATCGACCCACTCTTCGGCACCGTGAAGCAGAAGTACTCCCGCCTTCCCATCTACCCCAAATCCCACTACGTCGTTCAGCCAGAGCGCAAGACCACCGCCATCGCCTCCATCATTGAAGAGATGGAGTGGTGGGAGAAAGAGCTCGAAAATCAGGGGCGCCTCGTCGAGTCTCAGCGCATCCACCAGCGCACCCGCTTCGACCTCGAGATGATCAAGTCTGTCGGCTTCTGCCACGGCATCGAAAACTACTCCCGCCACTTCTCCGCACGTCTCACCGGCGAACCACCACCCACGCTGCTCGACTACTTCCCCAAAGATTTCCTCCTCTTCATCGACGAGTCCCACGTCACCGTGCCTCAACTCCACGGCATGTGGCACGGCGACCGCAGCCGCAAGCAAAACCTCGTCGACTACGGCTTCCGCCTGCCATCTGCGATGGACAACCGTCCTCTGCGCTTCGAAGAGTTTGAATCGCGCACCGGCCAGATCATCTACGTCTCCGCTACCCCCGGACCCTACGAACTTACCAAGTCCGCCGGCGTAGTCGTAGAACAGATCATCCGTCCCACCGGCCTCATCGATCCTGTAGTCGAGATCCGCCCAGTCAAAGGCCAGATCGACGACCTACTCGCAGAGATCCGCGACCGAGTGAGTAAAAATCAGCGCGTCCTGGTAACTACACTTACAAAACGAATGTCCGAGGACTTAGCCAGCTACTACACCGAAGTAGGTGTGCGCTGCCGCTACATGCACTCCGAGATAGAAACCCTCGAACGCATCAAGCTTCTCCGCGACCTCCGCAAAGGCGAGTACGACGTCCTTATCGGCATCAACCTGCTCCGCGAAGGCCTCGATCTACCGGAGGTTTCGCTGGTAGCTATTCTGGATGCGGACAAAGAGGGCTTCCTCCGCAGTCAGGGCTCGTTGATCCAGACCATCGGCCGCGCCGCACGCCACGTCGAAGGACGGGCAATCCTCTATGCCGACAAGATGACCGACTCCATGCAGCGCGCCATTAACGAGACCGACCGCCGCCGCGAAAAACAGGTTGCCTACAACGAAGAGAACGGCATCACACCGATGTCTATTATCCGGCCGCTAGAGATGGGCCTAGCCGGCATCCTCAGAGCCGACTACGCCGACCTTACCGACGAGGCCGAGGGTATGCCCGACTTCAGCACCCAACAGGAGCTCGACACCTACATCGGCAAACTGGAATCCGACATGCGCGAAGCCGCCAAAAAATTCGAATTCGAAAAAGCCGCCAAACTCCGCGATACTGTCAAAGAGCTTCGCACCAAGGAGTTCCTCTTCAGTTAAGGCGCTCATCTAACTTTCTTTTAGAACGAAGCATCTCGCAAAAAGCCCGACAAAACAATGACTTCATGCTGACAAATGTCAGAGCGTCCACCACAACTTTCCTTTGAAAATAGAGTCAATCTAACTGCAGCTTGAACCATCTTCCAAAGGAGGTCGGCGGACTTGGCGATTCTCACAAAGCAAAACCCGTTACCCTCGTCTCTCAAGAAAGCGACTATGAAAAAACTTTTCACCTTAGCTCTTTGCACTATGCTCCTCGCGGGGATTTCCGCATCTGCATTCGCCCAGGCTCCCATCGTCCGTCAGGCCCCACCGCCGCCACCGCCGGCCAACCAGCAACAAGTACAACCGAACGGCCCGCAACAAGCTCCACCTGCCGACCCGCAGCAGCCTGCAACTCCGCCGATGGACCCTCAGCAGCTCGACCAACTCGTTCAGCGCATCGCCCTTTACCCCGACCCGCTCCTCGCCCAGGTACTCACCGCCTCCACCTTCTGGGACCAGATCCCCGATGCTGCCTCGTGGACGCAGCTGCACAGTAACCTCAGCGGCGACGCTCTCGCCCAGGCCATCCAGACCGACAATCTCCCGTTCGACCCCAGCGTCCTCGCTCTTCTGCCCTTCCCCTCCGAACTGGACACGATGGCTCGCGATCCACAATGGACCGGCACTCTGGGTAACGCTGTACTCAACCAGAAGCCCGACGTCATGGACGCAATCCAGCGCATGCGCCAGCAGGCTAAAAACTACGGTTATCTCGCACCCAACTCCTACGACAACGTCGTCGACAACGGAGGCTACCTCGAGATCCAGCCCGTGGATCCGACGCTCTACTATGTGCCGGTCTACAGCCCGGCGGTCGTCTTCTTCGCTCCCCGCCCTGGCTTCTTCGTCGGAGGCGCCATCCGCTTCGGCCCTGTCGTCACCATCGGTCCGGCCTTCGGCAGATTCGGCTGGTACGGCGCAGGCTTCGGTTGGGGAGGACACACCATCCTCATCGATCACCGTCCCTGGGGCAGAACCTTTGCCAATCGTGCGGTCTATGCTCACCCCTACGCCCATCCCTACGTTCGCCCCGCAGGTCCGCGCGTAGAGGCTCACGAGCACGGAAACGAACATCATCGATAGAAGAAGAGAACGACCTACAATCAACGTACCCGGCAGGTTAAACCCCTGCCGGGTTTTGTTTGTCTGTCGGACATAAGCCAAAGCCTCCGGCCACAGACTGTCCGATCCTCATCGGCAGACAAAGTCCAGCCCCAAATTGCGGCATCGTGAAATTTCCCATCCGCCCTGCCAAAACACATTGCAGCGCGGTTCTGCCAGTGCTATCCTTCTCCGAATTCCGCTGTTGGGCCCCCTGACATTCAAAGTTCGTCATCGTTCAGAAGGAACCCATGATCTCCCTCCGCGCAATTGCCCCTTCCTGCCTCACCGTTGCGCTCCTGCTCCCTGGTCTCGCTCTCGACGCTCAGACGACGCCAAACACACCGGCCAGCATCGAGCAAAAGCTTGACTCCCAGTACACCCTCACCAAGGCAGCGGCCGACAGAAGCGACGTCGTCACTGCGGGTTCGGTTCTCGTCCTCAAGAAGGACGGTCTGCTCATGAGCGCCACAACCTCAGGCAGCGCCGCGCAGAACACCTACAAAGACGGCAAGATCTCACAAGGCATATGGAAGATGGCCAAGATGCCCGGATTTGGTGGCCTGATGTCGCACTCAGGCACAGGCGCAACTGTTACGACCCGTACCTTCGTCGCCGGAGAGAAGTTCTGGGTAACGAAGATCACCGTTCATGAAGACGGCGTAATTCTGGAGCTGTTCAGCGACCCCTTCTCCGATGTGCGCTATTACTCCACGCTGAAGTTCCCCTTCGCCAAAGGCGCGTACCCCTCACCGGATCAGGTTGAAAGCAGCGTCGCCGAAGTTATCAGCATTCAGCCGGACGATGCAGCCTCAGGCGACAATGACAAGAAGAAGGGCTCGGCCGACACCGCCCCTGCACCTGCCGCTGCCGCTCCCCCACCTGCACCCATGGCTCCTATCGCACCGCCACCGCCGCCAGCCGACACCCCGCCACCAGCCCCCAAGACCATTGCGCTGAAGCAGACCAAGGACGAGGTCGTAGCGAACTTCGGGACGCCTACCAAAGTCGTCAAGCTGGGCACCAAAGAGATCGACTACTACCCCGACATGAAGGTCACCTTCATCAACAACAAGGTCACGGACGTTCAGTAGACCGCAGCCTCGGCATCATCCGTTTTCCGGGCCAGCTAACACACACATGAAGCGCCCCGAAGGAGATCGTCGTGTCCCTCTCAGTCGTCCACAAGCTTAATAGATTGGTCTTGTCCTTTGCGGCAGCTACCCTGGTATTGTCGGCATCCCTTAGCTTCACAGCCAACGCTCAGACCAAGAAGACGCCCCCTGTCAAACCTGCAGCAGCGGCAAAACCCGCGGCCAAGCCAGCTGGAGGCTCCACTGCCGGCCATACGACGACCTCCACCGCAGGCCACGCCACGACCACCACAGGCGGCAGAACTACGACGACTACCACCTCCCGCACCACCACCGGCGGCGGCAGAACCACCACCTCCTCTACGACCAGGACAACCACCGTTGCGCACACTGCCGGCGGCCCCGCAGGCCGTACGCCGGTAGGCAGCCATGAGGTGCGCACCGCTAACGGCAGCACGATCCGCACCCGCGCCAATGGCAGCCGCGCCGATATTCATGACGCCAATCGCGGCATGGACATTCATCACGGGCTCAACGGCAACCGCCGCGTCTCTGTGGAACGCGCAGACCACTCGCGCGTGTATGCCGAGCGAGGCGGCCGCGGCTACGTTCAGCACCCCTACATGTACCACGGTCATGAGTACGGCCATCGCACCTACTACGATCACGGCCGCTACTACGATCGTTACTACAACCGGTATGGCTATCGCGGCGGCTATCTTAATGTCTACGCACCTGGCTACTACTACGGACCAGGATTCTATGGCTGGGCCTACAACCCGTGGGCTGCGCCTATCGCTTACTCCTGGGGTTGGGGTGCTTCGCCGTGGTATGGCTACTACGGTGGTTACTTCACCCCTTATCCGGTCTACCCCAGCGCTGCCTTCTGGCTGACTGACTACCTCATCTCCTCCAGCCTTCAGGCTGCCTATGCTGCCCAGGCAGCCGACGCCCAGGCACAAGCAGTCGCCGCAGCCAACGGTCCCCCCGTACTTACTCCCGACATCAAGAAGATGGTCTCTGACGAAGTCCAGCGTCAGGTTGCGCTCGAGAACTCCGAGGCAGCAGCCAACGCCCAGCAGAGAGACATCGACCCCGCGTCGAGCGGAATTGCCCGCATGCTAAGCGACAATCAATCCCATGTCTTCGTCGCGGGCTCCGACCTTGACCTCGTCGATACGGCCGGGCAGGAGTGTCCCATCAGCCAGGGAGACATCATCGAGGTCTCCGCTGCTCCGCCAGCAGACGCGACTGCGGTCACTGCTGTTGTACTCGCCAGCAAAGGCGGAAAAGAGTGCGTCAAATCCGACAGTGTCAACGTAGCCTTCACTGATCTGCAGGACATGCAGAATCACATGCGCGAGACCATCGACTCGGGCATGAAAGATCTGCAAGCCAAACAAGGCAAAGATGGACTTCCCGCCGCGCCGCCGTCCGCTCAGGGTGCGCCGGTAACGGCTGCCGTCGCCTCTGCCGCCCCGCCACCCGACACAAACGCATCCGCCGAGATTGCCGAGCAGGCCAAGGCCGCTGATCAGGCCGAGCAGGAGGTCGCCAGCGCAGCACCGCCGTCCGGACCGTCAGACCCGGGCACTCCAGCTCCCATCGCACCGCCACCACCACCTCCTGGCCCTCCACCAACCATTGCTCTTGGCCAAACCATTGATCAGGTCACCGCGGGTATGGGCCAACCCACCCGCGTCATCGATCTCGGCACCAAGAAGATCTACGTCTACAAGGACATGAAGATCACCTTCAAAGCCGGCAAGGTCAGCGACGTCCAATAGTCTTCAGAAATCAACCAACAAGAACTCAGCCTCCGCGCACCTGCGGAGACTGAGTCTTTCGCGATCCCTTCCCGCTAAGTCGGACCCTCAACCCTCACGCGAAATTCACAAGAAAGCGCCCGTCAATCCTGTCCAAAATTGATATCCTGTAGGAGACATGCCCACGAAAAAAGAACTCCTAGCCCGCCCCATTCAGCACCTCGACATCAAGCAGCACAACGTCGTCCCTCTGGTCGACGCAATGCACCACATGGCCTACTCCGCGCGTGACACCGCCCGCGCCGCCAACATCTACGACATGATGCTCCGCGACACCGACTGTGGCGTCATCCTCTGCCTCGCCGGCTCGCTCATCTCCGCCGGCCTCCAGAAGATCTTCGTCGACCTCATCCGCAACAACATGGTCGACGCTATTGTCTCCACCGGCGCCAACATCGTCGATCAGGACTTCTTCGAGGCACTCGGCTTCAACCACTACCTCGCCGGCGACGAGTACAAATACGGTGCAGGCGACGCCGATCTCCGCGAGCTGATGATCGACCGCATCTACGACACCTTCATCGACGAAGAAGAGCTGCGCATCTGCGACGAGACCACTCACCAGATCACCAACTCCCTCGAGCCCCGGCCGCACAGCTCCCGCGAGTTCATCCGCGAGATGGGCGCCTACCTCTCGAAGAACGGCAAGACACCGCAGGCTGGGGGACGCGACTCCATCGTCCTCGCCGCCTACGAGAAGAACGTTCCCATCTTCTGTCCCGCCTTCTCCGACTGCTCCGCTGGCTTCGGCCTCGTCGCCCACCAGCACGCCCGCCAGGGCAAGCCTATGGTCTCAATCGACTCCGCCAAGGACTTCTACGAGATCACCCAGCTCAAGATCGCCAACCCCACCACCGGTCTGCTCATGATCGGCGGCGGTGTTCCAAAGAACTTCGCTCAGGACATCGTCGTAGCCGCAGACATCCTGGGAGTTGAAGCGTCGATGCACAAGTACGCGATCCAGATCACAGTGGCCGATGCACGCGACGGCGCTCTCTCCGGTTCGACGCTCAAAGAGGCGAGCAGTTGGGGCAAGGTCGACCTCACCTACGAGCAGATGGTCTTCTCGGAGGCTACCCTGGCCCTCCCCCTTATCGCCGGCTACGCCTTCCACAAGAACGCCCAGGCAGCCCGCAAAGGAAAAAATTGGGCCAATGTTCTTGATCGGGTCGCCGTCACCGCCTAACCTGTTTTCAGGGCAGCAAGCTGTAAAAAGGCCGTCTTTCCTAAGGAAGACAGCCTTTTCGCGTCCACCCCTTCGGCAAAGTGCCTCTATCGCACTGTTGTCATGAGTGATAACCCACCTACGTGTTATTGCCGCTGCAACTTATTTTCTGTCATCCTCAGCCTTGCACCCAGTAATACCCGCAATAACAAAGGTTCGTTCCCGTTTTGAAACCGGTCGTAAGCCCTTTAGATAGAGAAACGTAAGCTGGCACAGCTCAATTTAGGGACAATACTGTAAACTTTAGTCCCGCAGTTACCTTAATTAAGGTTACCATCACGTACACAGAAAGTTACCAGAAGGCTACCGGTAAATATGCACATCTTTTCCATTCTCGGCTACCTTTCTTTGCTGACGACCTCAGCCGTTCTTCTGTTCGCTATCCTGCGGGCACAACGAACCATCCGCGACCTGGCCGAACAACTGACGCAGGCCCGCGAACAGCAGCATCAGCATAATCTCCAGCTCAGCCAGCGGTCCGAGCTCGACACCCTCAAAGACGAGTTCATTTCCACAGTCTCACATGAGCTGCGCACCCCGCTCACCAGCATCCGTGGTGCTCTGGGCCTGCTCTCCTCCGGCATCATCGGCGACGTAGATGCCAAAGCGCTCAACCTCCTCCGCATCGCCGTTACCAACACCGATCGCCTCATCCGGCTCATTAACGACATTCTTGACCTCGAGCGCATGGAGTCCGGCCGCGCGCCTTTGCAGATTCGTCGCTGCTCCCTGCGGGATCTCTCCCAGCAGGCCATTGAGACGATGACCGCCATGGCCGACGCCAACACGGTTCACCTCGCGCTCGAGCCTTTCACCGTCGCTCAAGCCGCCAGCCCTGAAGCCCTCTTCTTTGACGGCGACGCTGATCGCATCCTCCAGGTCCTCACCAACCTCCTCTCCAACGCCATCAAGTTCTCCCCTTCGGCCTCAACTATCCGCATCCACACTGAGGCCACCAGCGACTCCATCCTCCTCAAGATAGTCGACGAAGGCCGCGGCATTCCTGCCGACAAGCTCGACTCCATCTTCGACCGCTTCCAGCAGGTCGAGCCCTCCGATGCCCGCCAGAAAGGTGGCACCGGCCTCGGCCTCGCCATCTGCCGCAGTATCGTCCAGCAGCACAGCGGCTCTATCTGGGCGCAGCGGAACCTCGGCCCAGGAACCACCCTCTACGTCATGCTTCCCCGCACCACCCGAGCCACAGACATTGCTGTCAGCGCTGTCCTTCCCCCACGTGGCGAAGGCGCCATCTTGGTCTGCGACGACGACGCTGGCATCCGCACTGTAGTCGCCGAGCATCTTCACCGCCAGGGCTACACTGTCATCGAAGCCACCTCCGGCGAACAAGCCCTTGTCCTCGCCGCCGAGCACCACGTCGAAGCCATCCTCCTCGACCTATACATGCCCGGCCTCAGCGGTTGGGAGACGCTCCAGCGTCTGCGCAACAACCCCGCTACGGCCAACATCCCTGTCGTCGTCCTCAGCGTTCTCTCCTCCACGCTCCGTCCGCAGCTCACCGGCGACGCTCAGGGCTGGGTCCAGAAGCCCTTCAACGAAAATCTTCTCTTCGCCGAGCTGGGCCGAGTCCTCCATCAGGGAGAAGGCCCCGCCTACGTCCTACTCGTCGAAGACGACGAAGACCTGGCCAGCGTCCTTATCGCCAGCTTCGAGGATGCCGCCGTCCACGTCGACCACGCCTCCTCCCGCCAAATGGCCATCCGGCAGTGCATCACACGGCCGCCCGATCTACTTATCCTCGACCTCACGCTTCCAGACGGGGACGGCTTCTCCTTGGTCGAATGGCTCCGCCAGCAGCCCGCCCTCCGCGCTCTTCCGATGGTCGTTTACTCCGGCCGGGAGATCTCCGAGAGCGAAATGGCCAGGCTCCGCCTCGGACCGACAGAGTTCCTCACCAAGGCCAAGGTTCAGCCCCAGGAGGTCGAAGAGCTCGTCCTCTCCATGGTGCATCGCCTTCGTAGCAAATTTGCCGACCTCGCCACTACGGTCTAAATCTTTAGTCACTCAGGAAGTAGTCACTCAAGAGATTAGCCAGCTACCTTCACAAACACGTCGCATGAGAGAATAAGTTCGCTCATGCGACGCATCTTAATCATTGACGACGAAGACGATATTCGCGAGGTCGCCGCCCTCTCTCTCGAAGCCACAGCCGGCTGGAACATTCTCACCGCCAGCTCTGGGGCTGCAGGGATCGAAATCGCAGCCGCCGAACAACCCGATGCGATCCTCATGGATGTCATGATGCCCGGCGTTGACGGTCCCACCACCTTTGGCCATATGCAGCAGAATCCCGTCATCGCCCACATCCCCGTCCTCCTGCTCACCGCTAAGGTACAGGGAGTTGACCAGCGCCGCTTTGCCGGCCTGGGCCTCGCAGGCATCCTCTTCAAACCCTTCGACCCTCTCACCCTCGCCCAACAGATCTCGGACGTCCTTGGCTGGAAAGACTAGGCCCGCTCTTTCACCGCAACCTCTACCGCGCCGGTCTCATCAGATCTGACAGATGCAATGACAAAAAACGACGGAAAAGACGGAAAAATCGAAGCGCTCCTTGCAGATCTCTGGCAGCGCCATCTGCCCACCCTCCGCGAGCGTCTCGACCTCCTCGACCGCGCGGCAGCCGAAGCCGCCTCCGGCACCCTTGCCGAGGCCTCCCGACTCGAAGCTCTCTCCATCGCTCACAAACTCGCCGGCAATCTCGGCATGTTCGGCCATCAGCACGGTACAGAGATCGCCAGTGCCATGGAGCGAATCCTCAAAACTCCCACTCCGCAGACGCTGCCCACGCTCTCAGGCTTGGCCAGAGATCTCCGCACAACGCTCGCTCCCTCACTATAGTCATCTCGCCTGTCGCACGGCCCATCCCGCCAGATCGATCGCCGCCGCAAATGTGTCGTACTCCACCGGCAGTTTATTCCGCCGATCGGTGTATTCGTTGTATACCCACGGATCGACGACAGCCAACACAGTACCCCTTCCGTACTTCGCAACAGCGATCATTACGTCCCCCTTGTCGCTCACTATGGCCCTCGCCGGAGCCTTCACGCTGATCGAGCAGGTATCCTTCATGTACGCCTGATGCGGATGTTCGAACACTCCGGTACCCGCGGGAATCATCAGCTTCCCATTCTCAATATCGTTCCCGATGACGTGGTTTCGCAACACCGGATTGAAGTGAATCCCAAACCGCTCACTCATCGTATTGAAGTGCTCGAACTCCGAGTTCGCCACATCGTTCTCCATCAGCAACAGCACCCCACCCGCCTTCACCCAGGCCTCGATCACATCGCCGCTGGTCTTATCCATATAATTCGGCGCAGGGTTCTTCACCGGAATATCCGGCGAAGCAAACACGTAAATCTGCATTTTTTTTAAATGCGCAACCGTGAGAGCAGTAGTCTCCGTAGCCAATTTCAGGCCATACCGCTGAAACGCTCGTCCAAAAAATGCAAACCCGCTATCCGCGTCATCGTCCCACTTGTAATGAAACAGCTCCGACTGCCCCATCGCATTCTTCCGCATCTGCGAGTTGAACCACGCATCCACCAACACAGTCTTTCCCTGTCCCAGCGCCTCCGTCCCAGCCTGTTCCATCTCCGAACCCGCAAGCAAAAACGCACCCACGCCCTTGGCATCGTTCGCTTGCGTCTTCTCAGAGACGTAGTAGCCGTATGATCCCGAGCGATAGGGAGTCCCCTCTAACCCGCCAACCTTCACCGTGCCATTTAGCACCATCAGACCGTCCGCGCTCTTTGTAACGAACTGCTTTTGAATGCCATCCCACCCTCGCTGCGCGTTCGCTTTATCGCTTTGCGGCAGGTATCCCATTCGTATACCTCTCGCCAACGCATACACAAACATGCAGCTAGCCGACGCCTCCGGATAATTTTCGGTTGACAAGTCGCCGATCGCCGCAGCGATAGGCCCTCCATATGCCTGGTTAGTATCCAAAGCTCTCTTCTCGTTAAAGCCCGGCTGAACACCCTTGTTATGAAACTGCCCCCTCTTGGGACCTCGATTCATCACCTGCCACCACACTCCCGTCGGTAAATCCTGATATTCCACCACTCCAGCCATCGTGCGGTTTAACGCAGCTACGAGAGCCGTGCGCTGCGGGTGGTCCTTCGGAAACCAATCCAACACATCGACAAGCGCCATCGCATACCAACCAACGGCCCTGGACCATATCTCCGGACTCAACCCTGTATCTTTGTCCGCCCATGCCATCGTCTTCGACTCATCCCAACCATGCTTCATCAAACCCGTCTTCGGATCGCGCATGTGCTCATTCATCAGCAGTAACTGCTTCGCAATATCGTCGAACTCCTCCGGTCTCTGAAAAGTAGCCGCGTACGCCGCCCGAAACGGCTCTGCCATGTAAGCCCCATCCAACCACATCTGGTTCGGATAAATCTGCTTATGCCAGTACCCTCCACTGGCAGTGCGTGGTTGCGCCGCAAGCTGTTCATGCAGAAACTTCGCCGCCTTCGCATACTTCGCCTGCTGCGTCACCCGATACACCAGCAACACCGCGCGCCCCAGTTCGATATCGTCCAGCGAATGATCCCCAGCCTTGTAACCCAGAATTGTTCCATCGTCCGTTACATACTTATCCACCGCTGCCTTTATGTAATGGAAGTCCTGCCCATCCGCGGTCGCATGCCACTCCGCCGCCATCCCATCCAGCAGCACACCCTCTTCATACCCCCACGTACCCGGATGCACCGTAGTAGAAACCACCCCCGCCGGCCACTGCCGAATCACCGCCTCCGCCATCAATCGCGAAGGCAACTCCTGGGCCACCGTCACCTGCGCCATTCCCCACACAACCACCAACCATACTGCAACTAATCTCATTCGAAACCCCGCGCAGCGATTCATCAAGATCAAACAAGCAACCAGCATAACCGCTCCAAGCCCCGATGCTCGCACGCTAACTCATGCAATCATTCCATTGAACCTATCTCAGTTGCATGCCAACGCCGTCCAAACCCCAGCCGCCGTCCCACCGGCTCCGCTTATCCTCAGATCCACAAAGTCACCTACGGCCACGGCAATACTTCCCGTTGCCGTACAGGCAGCCCCCGAAGCCACCGTACAGGCCATCGTCGTATCCGCCATACTTGTCGGGGTACCCTGTCGCAACGTTACGGTGATCGTGTTCGACTGCTGCGAAAACACGCTCAAAGTCGTAGCCGTACAACCAGCCGGCATCCACACCAAAACTGAAGCCACCTCGGTAAGGCTTTGATTTGCGCTATTCAAAGAGTAGTAGGTGCTGTTGAACGAAACGCTGTGATACAGCGACGCAAGCGAACTCCCACCACCTCCACCCGTGCCCGGAACCCCTTGCGGAATGGTAAAGTTCAACACCGCCGCACCTGCAGCGCCGCTATTGGTCACGCTGGCCTGCGATCCCGCCGCGCCCGTCGTCACCGTCCCTATACTTACCGATGCCGCCACACCCGTCGGCCCCGTCGGCCCCGCACTCCCTGCCTCGGCCAGTACTGCCCACACTGCCGGAAAGAGGTCGGGCTCCAACGTGGAGTTTCCCGCCTTCGCCAGATAAGTCGTCCCGCCAAAAGAAGCGGCATCATTGGATTGATACGCCACGCTCGAAGCCCAGGCCCCGCGATAGTTGATCCCAACCGCCCCAGCCGGCCCCGGAGGCCCCGGAACTCCAGCAGCCCCCGGCGTCCCAGCAGCACCACCTTGCGCCAGAACACCCCAGTCCTCCGGGGTCAAATCCGGCTCTCTCCCTACATTGGCCACCAGCGCCACATAACTTGTCCCCCCAAAGCTCACCGCACTTCCCACTGCATAGCTGGTCCCTACTAGCCATCCGCCAAGAAAGCTCACGGGGGGTCCTTGCGGCCCTGCCGCACCTGCAGCTCCCGTGGCACCCGCAGTGCCTGCAGGTCCCGCAGGTCCTGTCGCTCCCGTCGGCCCTGCAACTCCCTGCGCCGCCAGCAGAGCCCATTGCGACGCGCTCGTCGAAGGAGTGTTCCCCACATTTCCCGCCACCAGCGAGATATAAGTACTCCCGTTAAAACTCACTGCATCGTGCAGCCCATAGTTCGTCGTCGCCACATAGTTCCCTGTGTAGTTCGCAACGGCTGGCCCTTGTGGTCCGATAGCTCCCTGCGGCCCCTGAGCTCCAGCCAGTCCCTGAAGCCCCTGACCTCCAGCCGGCCCCTGAGGCCCTGTCGCGCCTGCAGCACCAGCCGGACCAGCAGTCCCCGACGCAAACAAAGCCCACTGCAACGGACTCACATTCGGTGTACTCCCAATATTGTTAGCCACCAGCGAAACATACCCCGACCCGCCGAACACAACACCATCCGCCAGGGCGTAGTTGACAGTCGCTGAATAAGCTCCGCGAAACGTCATCCCCACCGGGCCCGCGACACCCTGCGGCCCCATCGGCCCGGACAAACCCTGTGCTCCCGCCGGTCCGGTCAGGCCCTGAGCCCCTGCCTGTCCGGCGATTCCCTGCGCGCCCTGAGGTCCAGGTGGCCCATTCGGCCCCACCGACCCCGGCAGCCCCTGCACCCCGGCAATACCCTGTGGCCCCTGCGCTCCCGTCGCTCCTGTCGGCCCCTGTGCCGTCAGCACCCCCCACTGCGCCGGACTCAGCGAAGGTGTATTCCCGCGGTTGCTCCCCAGCAGAGACGTATAGCTGGCCCCTTGCCACAGCACTACATCCCCCAGGGCATAGTTCGTCACCGCAGAATAAGCCCCCTGATACACCAGCCCAGGCGACCCCGTCGCACCTGTCGCCCCCGCAATACCCGTAGGTCCAATCGGACCCGCAGCCCCTTGCGGTCCAGTCAAACCCATCGGCCCTGTAGCGCCCATGGCTCCTGCAACGCCAGTCGTCCCCACTCCCGCTGCCGCCAACAGACCCCACTGCGATTGGCTCAGCGCCGGCGTATTTCCGTGATTACTCGCAATCAACGAAACATAGCTCGATCCCTGGTAGCTCACGACATCATCCAGCGCATAGTTCGCCGTCGCCGCATACCCTCCCTGATAGTTCAACGACACGATAGTCGTCGTCCCACCTCCCGTCCCTCCTCCCGAGCCTCCCGCCGGTCCAGGCGGACCCACCGGCCCTGCCGCTCCCTGCGGTCCAGCCGGCCCAGTCGCTCCCGTCAACCCAGTCGCCCCTGCAGCCCCTGCAGGCCCAGTCACTGCCAGCGCCACATCCAGTATCGCCGCGTGCCCGGTCAGATCATTCTCTTTACTGTCGAACTGCACCGCTGCCGTCCCCGCCGTCAGCGCCAGGCCATTGTTCGTCGCCGGTGCGTTGATCCACCCCTGCACCAGCGCTGTCACATCGAAGGTCACATACGCTCCCCCCTGGCTCACCGAAGCCACCTGCACCGCACTTCCCAGCGATGGCAGCGTCGCATAAGTTACGCTGTACTCGCCCCATCCCCCACCCACCGCCTGCACGCTCACCAGCCCCGCCGTAGTCACCCGATTGCAATACATTCGCAGCATCGCCCGAGACACCTGCGCCGCCGTCGTCCCAGTGGGAAGCGTCGAGAGATCGAACTGCAGCAGCGACGTATATCCCGCGCCTACATTCAAATTTGAGATTGCTCCGCTATTGACAGTCGGCAGCGCGCTGTTCACATGAGCGTCCGCCACCAGGGTCGCCTCCACCGCGAAAGCCGGCAAAGCCGCCGCCCACAGCATCGCCGTGGCCGTGCCAAGCAGACAAAGTCTCCGTACCAAGCCCATCAAACTCCCTATGGACGAAGCTCTCCGTTACGCAAACTGCGCACCGGCCAGCCAACCCGCCATACAACGATCGAATCTCTACAGTGCACGTTGTCGCCGGTCGAGCATAGACCAAACGATAAAATTGATAACGAACTCAATTGACAATGGTGATCAGAAAAACAACAAACAGGGAGCACTCCCGTTTTAGGCTAAAGGCAAAAAAAACACAAGCATCTTCCCTGCTACTTCCGCGTCATTCGATCAACCTGGCTCGCATCCCATATAGTGCAGTCAGCGCCCACCCAAGGACACCGAAGCATGAGCTCTACGAACACCACGCCTATCGCCACCCCCAACCAGCCCGGCCAACATCCCCTGCCCGAAAACCTCGCCAACATCCCCCGCCTCATCACCGCCTACTACGCCCTCCATCCCGACCCGGCCATGCCCGCCCAGCGCGTAGCCTTCGGCACCTCGGGTCATCGCGGCAGCGCCTTCCACACCGCCTTCAACGACGACCACATCGCCGCCATCACCCAGGCCATCTGCGACTATCGTCGCGAGCAGAGAACCACTGGCCCCCTCTTCCTCGCCCAGGACACTCACGCCCTCTCCGAACCCGCCTTCGCCACCGCCCTTGAGGTTCTGGCCGCCAACCACATCGAAACCATGGTCGATGCCGACCTCGCCTACACCCCCACCCCCGCGCTCTCGCACGCCATCCTCACCTACAACGCGCAGCGGAAAGACGGCCTTGCCGACGGCATCGTCATCACCCCCTCCCACAACCCACCCGAAGACGGCGGCTTCAAGTACAACCCAACCAACGGTGGCCCAGCCGACACCACGGCCACCAAGTGGATCGAGAATCGCGCCAACGAGATCATCGCCTCCGGCCTTACCGCCGTAAAAAGAATCTCCTACTCCCAGGCCCTCGCCTCCAGCACAACCCATCGCCACGACTACATCACCGCCTACGTCGACGACCTCGGCAACGTCATCGACTTCGACGTTCTCCGCGGAACCAAACTCAAGCTAGCCGTCGACCCTCTTGGTGGCGCAGGCGTGCATTACTGGAGCCGCATAGCCGAGAAATACAACCTTCCACTTGAAGTATTGAACCCCAACGTAGACCCCACCTTCCGCTTCATGACCTGCGACTGGGACGGCCGCATCCGCATGGACTGCTCCAGCCCCTATGCGATGGCGTCGCTGATCGCCAACAAGGAAAAGTACGACGTAGCCTTCGCCGCCGACACCGACCATGACCGCCACGGCATCGTCACCCGTACCACCGGCCTGCTCAACCCCAACCACTACCTCTCGGTCTGCATTCAGTACCTCTTCACACATCGCCCGAACTGGAACGAAAGCGTTGGCATAGGCAAGACGCTGGTCTCCTCCAGCATCATCGACCGCGTCGCCAAGGGCCTCAACCGCCCTATGCTCGAAGTACCCGTTGGCTTTAAATGGTTTGTCGACGGTCTCATCGACGGCACCCTCGGCTTCGTCGGCGAAGAGTCCGCCGGAGCCACCTTTCTCCGCCGCAACGGCCAGGTCTGGACCACTGACAAAGACGGCCTCATCCCCGGCCTGCTCTCCGCCGAGATGACCGCCCGCACCGGCAAAGACCCCGGACTGCTCTACGCTGAGCTCACCGAAAAGTACGGCAACCCCATCTACCAGCGCATCGACGCCGCAGCCACCAAGGACCAGAAGGCCAAGTTAGCCAAACTTTCCCCCCAGCAAGTCACCGCTAAACAACTAGCCGGAGAACCCATCACCGCCATCCTTACCGAAGCTCCGGGCAATCACGCTGCAATCGGCGGGCTGAAGGTGACCACAGAGAACGGCTGGTTCGCCGCCCGCCCCTCCGGCACCGAGGACGTCTACAAGATCTACGCCGAATCCTTCAAAGGCGAAGCTCACCTGAAACAGATTCAAACCGAAGCCCAGCAACTCGTCAACGCCGTCATCTCGTGAATCACATGACGCATCATCGCACCGCTCAATTCCACTTCTTCATCTCCGGCCAAACCTCCTGCAGGTTCCACTTGAACCCTCTGCAGTGATAGATCGGCAGCCACTCATCCCGCCGCGAAAGCGGATCCTTCGTACTCCCAATCACCGAATAGCTCGCGCACTTGGTCTGCATATTGCTTTCGTGCCCCTCGCCCAGCACGATCATGCTCTCGCCCGTATAGCCGCGCGGCCCCCATATCCAATAGTTTTGATGATTTCCGATCGCCTTCGGCAGACCATACTTCGGCCCGAAAAAATCAATCGCCCCGCCATCCCCATAGTTATTCGCAAAGATCGCCGTCTTCCTCTGCTCCTCTGGCGACAGCGTTTGATAGTACGCACCCACCCGCTGCGCAATCCCCTCCCAGCCAAACATATCCGCATACAACTGCGGCAGCACGCCCTCCGGCATATGCTCGAACTTCTGTTGCTCGATCCCCATCGTATGTTCGTACGTAAGAAAACGCGGCACACTCAGCACCGGCAGAATCGTCGGCAGATACACCCCTCCAACCGCAATAATCGCCAGCGCCAGCACCGGCTTCACCCACACCCACAACCTGCGGTCCGTCACTCCCTCAATCCACACCGCGCCCGCGGCAAACATCATCGGATACACCGGCGCAAGGTAGTACATCTTGCCATGAAGCACCATCAACTCCAGCAGGAACACCAGGTAACCCCACCCCAGCACGCGAAACCTGCGCCCCCTCTCCGAAAAGAAAAACAGAAGCGCAAACGGCACCAGCACCGCCGCGACAAACCCAAGCATCTGCGCCTGCGCCGCAAGAAACGGCAGCGGCCCCAGCACAATATCGCGTCCGCTCTCCCGCACATTGTGCATCAACTGAAGAAACGGGAACTGATGCTTCCACTGCCACACGAAGTTCGGCAGCGCAATCACCGCCGCCAGCGCGCACCCCAGCCAGAACCAGCGATGGCGCAGGCTCCGGCGCAACGGCGTCAGGCACACACCAAACACCGCACCCGAAAGCCAGAAGATAATGCCGTACTTATTCAGAATCGCAACTCCGGCCAACGCGCCCACCGCAAGCCACAGCCGTTCCTCCCCGCTCCTGACAATACGCACGATCAGAAAAGCAATCGCCGTCCAAAGCAGAGGATCGAACGCATTCATCGTAAACAGATGCGAGAGCGCAAGCGAGACAGGCGCCATCAGTGCCGCAAGCGAAGCAAGAAACATTGCCCAGCGACGACCTCCCAACGCGCGTGCGAGCAAGCCCGCCAGAACGATAGTCGCAGCTCCGGCAAGAGCTGGCAGCAGACGCAATGCCCATAGCGATGTACCTATCGTGTGCTGCAGTAACCACGCTACCCATCCAATCAGCGGCGGCTGGTCCACATAGCCCCACGCAGGATGCTCCCCGCACGCCAGATAGTAGAACTCATCGCGAAAGTATCCGTAGTGAGGGCCCGCAAAACAGTAAAGCACGAGTCGCACCAAGGCTACACACAGGATGATGGCCGTCCCCGATGTGAAGGAAGAGGACCGCTGATCTTCTGCTATTGCGATAGCCGTTGGCGTGTTTGCACTCATGGGATCAGGTACGGAGCAGGCATAAGGAAAAGTTCCCAACAACTCTTGCTGTTGCTTATTTCTCGTCGCGTTCATCCGCGCAAATCCGTGCCCAAATTCACCCTACTTCGGACGAACCGCATGAACCGGCAGCGCCAGCAACTCTCCCGACAGAACGGACAGCCGCTCAACATGCTCCGACAACTCTTGCGCCAGAGCCTTAGCGTCACCGCCGCTCTCACCCTCCGCCGCCAGATATACAACGTTCGTCAGGCTCTGCAGCGGATTGTTGATCTTATGGGCAAGATCGTTTGCCATCGAAGCCGCAGCAGCAGTGCTTGCCTGCTCCAGCAGCATCTTCTGTTGCCGTTGCTGTCGTACTCCCATCGCAGCAAAGTCTGCGAGCATCTGCATCATGCGGCAGTCCTCCCTATCAAACGCCTCCGTCCGTCCATGTGCCACAATCCAGATCGTGCCGCACGTCTCTTCCACCTGCCACGGCAGTAGAATGCCGTCGGTCGCCGTCGGAGCTTCTACCCCCAATAGATCGAAGAAGGGCTGCCCAACGCGGAAATGCTGTGGATGTCCACGCTCCAGGCAGATACCGCACGCGCTCGGATAGCGTGGCAGCGTCGCATTCAAAAAGCCTGCGTATGCTCCAGCAGTCGCCACCCAATGGTAAAAGTTTTCGTCGCTCTTATCTTCCTTCTCTATGCTGATGCCCGCACTGTCGGCACCGCACAGATCAACAGCAGCGTTCACCAGCTCTTGCAGGATCGTGTCAGGGCTCTCCACAAATGCATGAGCAAGCCGGCGCATTCCCTCCATCTGCATCCCAACATCGCGAGTGTGCAACTGCCTTGTTGCAAACGCGGCATCACTTCGGAGGTCCACTACCTCCAGGCCGGTATCCTCCGCACTCGAAGCGACGCTACTCATTTCAGCATTCACCAGGCTGCATCCTTATTCCTCGCGCGGGAGATTCGCCGCACAACTTTAGATTCACCACGAATCACTGCGCCGATCCAAAAAGGTGGGGTACCTGCGCATCATACTCGCTTCCGCGCTCGAAGTCGGCTGACACTCTGCAGACGACGATGCCAACTCCGCCCTCGCTTCGCTCTATCGAGATTTCCTCAGCCATCCCAGGCACCAGCCGCGTCTAAGCACTCAGGTACGCAGAAGGAGTTACGAATGCAGATTCAGATCAGCAGCGATAAGAACATCTCGATGCACGCAAAACTCTCCAACTTGATCGAATCCGATCTACACCGCATCCTGGACCGATACGAAGACGAACTCACCCGCGTAGAAGTCCATCTCACCGACGAAAACGGCGACAAATCCGGCCCTCAAGACAAACGCTGCCTGCTTGAGGCCCGGCCAAGAAATCACCAGTCCCTCACCGTCACCAACGACTCCGCCGACATCCAGACCGCAGTCTCCGGTGCCGCCAATAAGATGCAACGACTCTTGATAACCACCTTCGGCCGCATCGAAGATAAGCACAGAGACCTGACGACCAGGCAAAGCGGCGAAGGTCAAAACCTGGTGCTCAAGCCCGGGCTGGACTGATCCACCCTGTCAAGCCCAATCCCTCCCTATCTTCAATCCCAACAGTAACATCCACGTGTCGCAGCAGTTATGCCCAACACGTATAATGGAATGAGAGAGAAAACAGCAAAGATAGAGAATAAGAAAGCCCCGAGAGCCCTCGGGGCTTTCTTATTGTCGCAAAGTACTCGCAGCGCAGTGGACCAAAGAGGATAAAGGGGAGATCTTGAGCACAAAGTACAAGGCTAAAGCATCCATAATGAAGACTTTGCGCAATATAAGGGGGAGGGGGGGGTACTACCGGGTAATCTAATTCACCCGCAATCCAACCGTAACCGTTCGCGGTGCGCCCAGCGTCAGGATAGGAGTCCGTCCCGCCTGCACCGGCTGGTTCGTCAGGTTCTGCACCGAGCTGTACACCCTCCATCGACGCCCAAACACATGCTCTCCGTACAGGTCCACCTGCGCATATCCAGCCAGTTCAAACTGATTCGCCTGATCGTCAAACTGCCTTCCACTGGTCCGCAGATCCACGCTGACATCCCCCAGCCGCTCCCGGGCGAAGCGCATCTGCAAGGTAGCGCTGTTGCGCGGAACCTGCGGCGTCCAGTTCCCCACCAGCGCCGGATCGGCCTGAAACTGAGTGACCGTAGAGACCGCAAACTGATACCCACCCGTCACCGTCAAAAACGAAACCGGCTTCAACTCCCACTCCGCCGTCAGCCCGCGACTCTCCAACTGCCCCAGATTCTCCCGCCGCAGCAGAGTTGTTGTCGGCGTCGAACTCAAGGTCACCGCAGCCACCGGACGGTTCACCTGCGTCCAGAAGTAGCTGCCCCGCACCGAACCCAGCCGCCTCAACTCAACCAGCGCCCCACTCTCAAACCCCGTCGCACGCTCCGACCTGAGTTGTGGATTCGCCAGCGTAATCTGCTGCCCCACCTGCCCCTGACGATATAGCTCATTCATCGAAGGCCCGCGAAACGCCCGAAACGCCGAACCCGTCAGCGACCACCCGCCACCAATCTTTCTCACCACGCCCAGCCTTGGATCAAACACATTCTCGTCAATGCTCGGCAGCGGAGGAGGGGTTCCTCCCACCTGCCGCGCATCGAAGCTACCAAAGTGATCGAACCGCGAAGAGAACGCAATCGACCAGCTCAGCGGCTGCCAAAGCACCTCGCCATAGACGCCCTCGCCCCGCTGACGCGAACTCAAGCTCACCTGCGAAAGCTCCTCAAGATCGGCCCCCCGGTTATCCAGCACATCCCCACCCGCAACCAGCGTCAAACTCCGGTAACTCTTCGCCCACTGCACAGCCCCACCCACCACCTGAGAAGGATCGACATGAAAACTCGTCAGCTTCTCCGAGGTCCGCGTCGGGTTGATCGCCGAAAAACTCTGCCGAAAGCTCTGATCAGTCCCATAAAACCGAACCAGAAACCTCCCAGCATCGCCGGCACTCCAATCGCTCCCCGCAACATATCTCCAGAGACGCGTGCCATTGGTCTGCAGCGGTGTCCCGTTGCTTCGTGCCTCGTTCAACACATTGCCCCGCAGGAACACATCACCATCGCCTCCAACGCCACGCCTCAACTCCAGCCGCCCACTCTGCGAATGCACATTCGAAGCCACATCTACCGGACCGCGAAGGGATGGAGCCGTCAAAATATACCCATCCGTCTGAAACAAGCTGGCGGCCGCCAATCCACTCCAGCCATATTCGCCCGCAGTCAGCAGCCCATCGACGATCGAGGTCCCCTCACTCGCCCCCGCGAGATTCACCGCATAACCAAACTCCTCCGGCACCACGGGAACAACATCGATCACCCCGCCAATCGCACTCGAGCCGTACAGGTCCGATGCCCCGCCACGCATCAGCTCTATCTCACGCATCGCGAGCTTCGGAATCTCATCCCAATGGATCCACCCACCATACGCATCATTCAAAGGCACCTGGTCACTCAGCACGAGGGTTCGGCTCACCGCCGTCGAACCCAGCCCCCGCAGCGACGTCCCCACCGTCGTCGGATTCGCTACCCACGAACTCGTCCGCCGGAACAACTGAAACCCAGCCACCTGACGCAGCGAATCATCCAGCGTAAATCCGGGAGCCTCCTTCAACTGCTCTCCAGACACTGTCCGCACGCTGCTCGCACTCGCGTCCAACGCTAACGGAGTCCGCGTCGCCGTCACCTCTACCGTCGCGGAGGCTCCAGCCACCCGCAGTATCACATTCACAAGAGTGCTCTCCCCCACCCCCTGCACCACACTGCCATAGCCAGCCTTCGTCACTTCAACCGTCGAGCGCGGCGCGGCGCGCAGAGTCACACAGCCGCTCTGATCAGTCGTACCTGACTGCGAAGATCCGCCCTGTACTTGTACTCGCGCATCCGCAATGGCACTCCCCTGCTCATCACGCACACACACCTGCACCGATCGGTCTTCCGCAAAAGCGAGCGAACTACCGAACAACAAACTAACTACCAGGATTATCGATCGCAAAAGTAAGAGTCGCACGAGACAATCTTATCTCTCCCCTGTATCTCACAGGAGACACATCGCTGACATCTATCCTCTGCCATCGTGATAATCTTCCGCCCACAGGCCTCGTCACATTATGATCAGCACTCGCCGGATTTTCTGTTCTCAAGCCGCCACCCTCCTCGTGACACCGCGGCTCCTCCTCGCCCAATCGAAATCCACCTCCCATCCCGACGTAGCCGCCATCGACCACGACCGCATTCTTCAGGCAGCCACTCAAGCCCTCACGCAATCGCCAACGCCACTGTCCTCGATCCCTGCGCCACACAGCCCCGGCACGCCGCACGACTACTACTCCGAGGCCGAAGACTACTGGCCCGACTCCGCCGTGCCAGCCGGCCCCTACATCGTTCGTCCCGGCCCACCCAATCCCGCTGCATTCATTGCGCACCGTGACGCGCTACTCAACCTCAGCATCAACATTTCAGCGCTAACCGCAGCGCTCGCCCTCACGAAAGAGCAGCGATATGCCCAACACGCGATCGCACACCTCAAGGCATGGTTCATCGACTCCGCCACCAGTATGACCCCGAGTCTCCTCTACGCCCAGACCATTCCTCCTGCCAAAACTGGCCGTTTTGAAGGCGTCGTTGAAGCCGTCCATCTAGCAGAGATAGCCCAATCCGTTCCCTTCCTCGTCAACTCTGAGTCTTTCATTCAGTCCGACTTGGTCACACTGCAAAAGTGGTTCGCCGACTACTTCGACTGGCTAAACACCTCTCGCCTCGCCGGATTGGCGCGCGATCACAAGAGCCACCATGGAAGCTCGTGGCTCCTCCAGGCCTGCGCCGCCGCGCATCTCAACCAGGCTGACGACCGTCCCCTCAGCGCTCTGCGCCACCAGTTCAAATCCAGCACCATCCGCGCGCAGATCGTTGCCGACGGCACTTTTCCCCACGAACTCACTACCCCTGATCCTTACCGCAACTCGCTCTTCAATCTGGATATGCTCGCTGCGATTTGCCTGCTGCTTTCTACGCGCTTTGAAAGTGTCTGGGACTACGAGCTGCAGGACGGCCCAGGTATGCGCAACGCGATTGCGCGCCATTATCCTTTCATCCTTAATCGCGGCGCGTGGCCTTACCGTGCCGATGCGGCCTACTTCACAGATCTTCCCATCCGACCGGCCAGCCTGCTCTTTGCGGCACGAGCCTATAACCGTCCCGAGTATGCGGACCTGTGGAGGACGCTGCGGCCCGACCCTCCCACTCCTGCACTCCAACGTACTTTTCCCATTCGGCAGCCACTTCTTTGGGTTACCCGACCAACGCTTTGAGGCTTAAATCTGTTGATTTGTGGAATTTTAAGTTGGCGTGGTGGAGTAGCTGTTTTGCAGGGGTTTTTGCGGATTTCGCGGTGCAGCATGGTGGTAAATCGTGGTGCAGTTGTGGTCGATTGCGTGGTAAACATGGTCAGGTAACAGCCGCTGTTTGTGGTGTCTCAAACTACGCCAGGTTTTTCAACTTTATTTTCGCTGCTCTACTTTTGCTTATGCGACTGACGGAAGTTGCGCACAATCTCCAGATACTTTCGTGCGATGTCGGTCACCACCTCCGGTCTACCCTCGGCAATCGCCTTCTCGGCGACCAGGTCTGAGCCTACGCCGAGCGCAAACGCACCTGCCTCCAGATATTCGGCGGCGGTTCCCAGCATCACTCCGCCGGTGGGGATCATTTCGACCTGGGGGAGCGGCCCCTTCAACGTGGTCAGATACTTTGCGCCGCCCATCGCACTGGCCGGGAAGACCTTTACCACGTCTGCGCCAGCCTGCCATGCCGTCACAATCTCTGTCGGAGTGAGCGCACCGGGCAATACTGCTACGGAGTAGCGATGGCACATCTCAATGGTCTTCAGGTTCAGCGCCGGACTCACCACGAACTGCGCACCCTCGAGGATGCACATGCGCGCCGTCTCGGGATCGAGCACTGTTCCTGCGCCTATGAGGATGTCCGGGCGCTGCTCGGCCAACTTGCGCATCACCTGGATTGCACCGGGGACGGTCATGGTGATCTCAAGTACGGTGACGCCACCTTCGGCGATGGCCGCGGCAAGCGCGATGGCCTTTTCCACGGACTGCGCCCGGAGGACCGGGACCAGCCCAATCTCCCGCAACGTGTTCAATACTGCAATCTTCTTCATCCATCTCTCCATTACTACTGTTTGAATTTTTTATCGTTGGACGCGGGCTCCGCCGCCCTTCATGATGCGCTCCACCTCATCGAAGGTAGCCATCGTCGTATCGCCGGGTGTGGTCATTGCCAGCGCACCGTGGGCACATCCGCAGTTCACGGCCCAATCTGCACCTTTATCGTTGAGGAAGCCGTAGATTAGACCTGAGGCGAACGAATCGCCGCCGCCGACACGGTCGAATATCTCCAGGCCCGGCATCGGCGTAGCCTCATGAAAATTGCCTTCGTAGTAGCAGACTGCGCCCCAGTCGTTTACGGTAGCGGTCTTCGCATGACGGAGTGTGGTGGCGACGACCTTGAAGTTGGGAAAGGTTGCGACGGCCTTCTGAATCATTCTGCGGAAGCTGCCCGAATCCAGCTCGGCTAGTTGGTCACCGACGCCTTCAATCTCAAATCCGAGGGCGGCCGTAAAGTCTTCTTCGTTGCCGATCATCACGTCGACATACGACGCAAGCTCACGATTGACCTCAGTGGCCCGCGCCTTTCCACCGATCGACTTCCAGAGCGAGTCGCGATAGTTGAGGTCGTAGCTGATGATTGTGCCATGCCTGCGCGCAGCTACCATTGCCTCCTTTGCAACCTCGGGAGTTGTCTCGCTCAGCGCGCAGAAGATGCCACCCGTGTGAAACCAGCGTGAACCTTCCTTGCCGAAGATCGCATCCCAGTCAATCTGGCCCGGCTTCAACTGACTGACCGCGGTGTGCCCACGGTCTGAACATCCCAGCGCGGCGCGAACCCCAAATCCTCGTTCGGTAAAGTTCAGCCCGTTTCGTGTCGTGCGGCCTACGCCGTCGTACTTCGTCCATAAGAGATGCGACTGATCAACCCCGCCCTGCAGCATCAGGTCTTCGAGCAGACGTCCGACGGGGTTATCCGCCAGGGCGGTTACGATGGCGGTCTTCAGTCCAAAGCATCGCCGGAGCCCGCGAGCAACGTTGTACTCTCCGCCGCCCTCCCACACGTTGAACTGGCGCGCCGTGGCCACCCGCACATCGCCGGGATCGAGCCGCAGCATCACCTCGCCAAGGCTTACCAGATCCCACCTGCATTCGTCCTTTGACCGCAGCACAAGACTCTTTTCGTCCTTCGCAGCTTTCGTCACTTCGGCTTTCCCTTTCAGCTTCTATTTCAAAAAATGCTAAAACCTTCCCGGATTTTTCTCTATTTCAAATCCGCAATAGCGACAGGGTCCATGTCGTCGTATGCCTGATTTTCTCCGCCCATACCCCAGCAAAACGCATAGTTCTTTGTGCCTACGCCAGCATGAATTGACCAACCCGGAGATACCACGACCTCTTTATCCGCGACCATGAGATGACTCGTCGCATCCGGCGGCCCCATCAGATGCAACACACGATGCGCTGGGTCTACATCGAAGTAGAAATAAACCTCGCTGCGTCGCATGTGCGTATGCGGCGGCATTGTGTTCCAGTTACTTCCGGGATCGAGCACGGTAAACCCCATGACTAACTGACAGCTTTTAATTCCTTCTTTATAAATTGCTTTATAGATCGTCCGCTTGTTACAGGTCTCGACACTGCCCAGAGCCGATCCTTGCAGGTCTTCAAACTTCACCATTGCTGTCGGGTAGTCTGCATGGGCGGGATAACTGAGCAGATAAAAGTGTGCCGGCTTTTTTCTGTTCGTGCTGGAGAAGGTAACTGACCTGGTTCCGCGACCTATATAGAGGCAATCGAGCTTATTCATCTCGAAGCTCTTGCCGTTCGCGAGCACCGAACCGGTTCCGCCGACATTCAGAATTCCAAGCTCACGCCGCTCCAGAAAGTACTCCGACCGCAGTTCAGGCTCTGTCTCCAGCGTCAACGGCTCACCTACCGGCACCGCTGACCCTATTACTGTCCGGTCGAGATCGACATAAGCAAACTCGATCTCGCCTGGCTCAAACATTCCCTCCAGCAGGAAGGTTTCGCGCAGCTCCTCGGTATTCATCAGGCCATACCGCACCTCATCCGCCATCTGATAGAGTCTCACCGCTTCTCTCCTGTGTCTCAGTTGAATTTAGTATAAGGGTGTGGCCGCTGGATGCCTTGATCCTGCTTCGCGCCTACCCCTGTCTCCGTCACAGGTTTCTCAACTTTGATAACAAAGAGTGTAAGGGTCTGCCCTGGAGCCTCAATCGCCTGGTGAGGGGTTCCGGCTGTGATGTGAATGATGTCTCCTTT
>Ga0302324_100003151_pt1 | contig 37365 bp, 31 predicted proteins | sample Palsa_T0_1_FD_201949 | JGI IMG/M metagenome (GOLD analysis project Ga0302324, IMG submission 201949) | Peat permafrost microbial communities from Stordalen Mire near Abisko, Sweden - Palsa_T0_1 | ecosystem: Environmental > Terrestrial > Soil > Palsa > Peat permafrost | place: Sweden: Abisko... | reverse complement strand
GAATGTGGGCGCGAGACACGCATGAGAAGGATCGCATATATGGTCGCTGCGGCGATCGCATTGGCGGGCGGGGTCGCCTACATGGGGGGTACGCCTGCCCGGGCGGACGGGGCAATCGCGCCGGCTTTCGGCATCAAACCGCCTTCTGGTTATCGCGACTGGCGTTTGATCTCTGTGGCCCACGAGGAAGGCAAACTCAACGATATACGTGCCATTTTGGGCAACGACGTCGCGATAAAGGCCTACCGTGATGGGACGCTTCCTTTCCCGGACGGCGCAATCATTGCAAGACTGGCCTGGAACTACATTTCGTCCGAGGAAAACAACAAAGTCTTCGGTGGTCCCCAATCGTTCGTGGCCGGTACTCCCACGAACGTTCAATTTATGCTCAAAGATTCACGAAAGTACGCCTCGACCGGAGGCTGGGGGTTCGTCCAGTTCGATGACGGAAAACCCGTCGAGGCTGCGCGGCTAAGCGGTTGCTTCGCCTGTCACGTGCCCGTCAAAGCTCGGGATTTTGTCTTCACAAAATATTCCCCGTAAAGTAGGCGTGTCGATGCGACGCAAACGATAAATGTCGTTGGAACTCAGGGGTGAGCTTTCGCCCTCTTTGCAGTTCGAGGGTTCCTCTCGCCATCTGCTCCGGGTGTAAGTCGCGCCTTTAGCCGGGGCGATATCCAATTGAGAAATGTCCGCAACTTGAGCGGCATGATCTTCCGCGGCGCGTAGACGACACTCACCGGCAGGGGCTCCTCCTCGAACTCCTCCAAGACGATCCGCAAGTCACCCGCGCGCCTCGCGGACTCCATTTTATAAGACATGACCCGGGCCAATCCCGCGCCTGAAATGGCCGCCAGAATTGCCGCTTCTGACGTGTTGACACACAACCTCGAATGAATGGGAGTCACAATCGGGCGGGAGTCACTGGCAAATCTCCAGCTGCTGGGCGTAACGAGACTGTCAACCGTGATGCAATCGTGATTGACCAGATCGGCCAGCTTGGTCGGAACACCGCGAGTCTGGAGATAGCCAGGACTTGCACACACCACGACGCGGATTGAACTGATCCGGGTCGCAATCATGCTGCTGTCCGGGAGAACGCCAATGCGGATGGCGACATCTATGCCTTCGTCTGTCGTACTTACGACGCGGTCCGTCATGACCAGCCGTAACGAAATCTCCGGATGTTCCCGCAAAAAATCGATCGTGAGGGGCAGCAAATGCATATGTCCCAGACCCCAAGGAGAGGTTACGGCCAGATCGCCTTTGGGAGATTTGTATTCGCCGGAAACCTCACGCTCGGCTTCGTCGACCTGCTCGATGATCCGCTTGCACGCCTCGATGTACGATCGTCCGGCATCAGTGAGGATCATCTGCCGGGAACTTCTCTGGAAAAGCTCCGCTTTGAGCCGTGTTTCCAGGTCGGCAACCTTACGGCTGACGGTCGCGACCGGTATTCTAAGAAGTCGTGAAGCAGCCGAAAAGCTGCCAGTCTCTGTGACGGCGACGATAATTGACATCGCTTCTAGGCGGTCCACCGCTTCGCCACACCACTTTTCGAGAAGATCCTTATCGATCTTAGGGACTGATGTGCAACTTTGCAATCAGCTAGTGTTGCCCACACAGACTCGGTGGCAACACACGATGTGCAGAGTGCGCCGGCTCCACTCAGCGGAGGCGTCCGATGGAAAGGCTCGTGATTCTTTATTACGTCAGATCCGGTTATTTGAGAGTCACGGCGAAGACCATTATTGACGCGGCGCAGTCGGTGGGGATAGCCGCACGCATCAAGTCGCCGGGAATGCCGGTTTGGCCCTATGAGCCCAGGAGGGGAACTGCAGCCACGGGCGAACCTTTCTTTGGGGTCAGTGCCGTGGTCGTTTGCCCGCTCGGACGCGGGAGCGCATATCATTCCTCCATTGACTCAATGCTGAGACCTGTCGCCTTTCGGAGGATGACGGGCATGAAGAACCTAGAAGCGTTCGCCTCGGACAGCGCCGTAAAAGCGCGTGCCACGGTTCCCCCGCCGACTGGCTCCTCGAGCGACTATCAACCAACCGCCGGGGGCGGAGCAAAGGTCATCGCGGATTCCCGGATGAAGGAACTGCTCTCCGCGGCCGTCGCAAATTCCAAAGCCTGCCAGAACTGGCTATCGAAGGCCAAGCCGAATCTCGAGCGGGCCCGCATCTCGATCGCTTACGTGATGCGCGATGTCAATGACCTTGCACGAATGCTCGAGTGAGCATTCCACGATCGCGATCTGCGCGCATTTACAATGTGCGAAGAGAGTACCCGCCATTATAGAAAGCCATAGTAGCTCCGGGATTGCAGGCGCTCCATGATTCGCGTCGGGTGCTACCGATGCCCAATGGGGGTCGACGATGACGGAAAAGTCGCAAAACTCAGCGACACGGGATAAGCCGAGCGCAATGGCCATCCGCGGGGCTTCTCCCGTTGTCGCATTGGACAACGAACCGGCGGCAGTGCTGGTCGTAGATCAACCACTGCCCGGACCGTTGTCGCGTGGAAAAGTATTCATGCAGTACAGGACGGAGAATCTTCGAGTTCTACCGGTGTTTGGCAAGGGCGCCATGGCGGTGTCGCCGAGAGTTGGTCATATTCATATAACCGTAGATGATGCTCCGTGGCACTTTGTCGATGCCAGTGGCGAGACTGTCATCGTCGTCGGATTGGCTCCGGGTATCCACTCGATGCTTTTTGAATTGGCCGATCCTGAGCACAACGTAATCACCAGTCAGACTGTCCATTTCACGATCCCGGACGACTCACGCCCGATTCCACGGTAATCGCCGATGATTGCGGTTGTGTACCCCGCAATCCCCTGGGCGAAGTCTTTCATATTTCTCTCCGTCAGTGACGGCTTTTGTGCTCGAGGTGACAGTCGAAGATTGTCGAGAGGTCCATTCAAGCGCCGGCTATCGCATCCAAGAACCGGGCGCCTCGGGGTCTGACACTTAGCTCGAAGCACTGATCGCGTGGGGATTGCGGCGGGAAACAGCCAACGCCACCGATAAGCGATGGGGCGATGCACAGCAACCCAACAGGAGATCTCGGAATGAGCAGCACCACAAACACTCGATCGACCATATCGGCAATCGCGTACTCGGCGGGTTTTCTGATGACGGCGCCCTTGTGGGCGGTAGCCAGTCATGCGGTGAGTCCGGTGATCGCGATCAACAACGAAGCGAAGACTGTGGACGTGAAGCCGCAGCCGGTCCGAGGCGGCCTCTTCGTGCTGGAAGGATCTGGCGGCAATGTTACCGTGTTAAGCGCCCCCAACGAGAAACTCATGGTGGATGCCGGAATTTCCTACTCCAAGGCGAGTGTGGTCCGTGCTTTGATGAGTATCTCCGATGCGCCGCCGCGGTACCTCATCGACACGCATTACCACTGGGATCACACCAGTGGGAATGAATGGGTACATCAATTGGGGGCGACGATCATCGCTCAGGAAAACACCCTCAAGCGTCTCTCCGTCGACACGCGTGTGGATGATTGGGAGTGGACATTTCCAACATCGCCCGTGGACGCGCGTCCCACGGTGCTGATGAAGACGGACAAAACCATGAAGTTTCATGGCACCACCATCAAGATGAAGTACTACGGACCTTGTCACACGGATTCGGACATTTCGGTGTATTTCGTCGAGCCGGATGTGTTGGTAACGGGAGACACCTTTTGGAATGGCTACTATCCATTCATCGACAACGAGAACGGCGGGAGCATAGACGGCATGATCCGAGCTGCCACGGCGAATGTAGCCAAGGTGACCGACCACACGATCGTTATCCCGGGCCACGGTCCTGTCGGCGGGCGAGCGGATCTGATCGCGTTCCGAGACATGCTCATGGTCATACGCGGGAATGTGGCGCGTCTCAAGAGCGAGGGGAAATCGCGTGATGAAATCGTTGCGTTGAAACCCACGGCCGAATTCGACGCGAAGTGGGGTGGATTCGTTATCGACCCTGCGTTTTTTACGCGGATTGTTTACGACGGCTTGAAGTGACGGAGCCGATTGGACCGCGCGTGAAAGCAGCCCCGTGGGCCGATCGGGGCCTACGGGGCTGCGCCATTGAAGAGAGGTACAGCTGTTGATCTCCCTACTTGACTGACCGACCGAGAAATTCTCGAATCAGGCCCGCGATCTCCGGACCGTTGGACTCAAGCGCAAAGTGCCCGGTATCGAACATATGAATTTCGACGTTCGGGATATCGCGCCTGAAAGGTTCCGCTCCGGCGGCAAGGAAGATCTCGTCGTTCTTTCCCCAGACGATGAGCATCGGCGGCTTGTACTTCCGAAAGTACGCCTGCCACTGCGGATACAGCGGAATGTTGGTGCGATAATCGTAGAACAGATCGAGCTGTATCTCTTGATTGCCCGGCCGGTCCAAAAACAGTTGATCCAGGGTACGGGCATCCGGACTCACCAACGAGGTATCCTTGAATCCGTTGGTGTATTGCCACAGCGTCGTCTTGGGCAACATCAGCCAGCGAATGCCTTCGCGCTCTTTGGATGAACCCGTTTTCCAATACGCTTTGATCGGATCCCAGAACTTGCCGATGCCCTCATCATAGGCATTGCCATTCTGGACGATGATTGCCGTGACCCGGTCCGGGTGCTTTGCCGCCAACCGAAAGCCGACTGGGGCGCCGTAGTCCATGACATACAGCGCGTAGCGCCTGACGCCAATCTGCTCCGTCAGTTTATCGACGATGCTTGCGTAGTTATCGAAGGTGTACGCGAATTGCGTATGGTCAGGGGCACCACTATAGCCATATCCCGGATAATCGGGCGCGATGATGTGGTACTGGTCGTCGAGCCGGGTGATCAGATCCCGGAACATGTGCGACGAGGTGGGAAATCCGTGAAGTAAGAGCAAGACGGGAGCTTGCCGCGGGCCCGCTTCGCGATAGAAAACATCGACCCCGTCAATTTTTGCCGTCTGGTAATGTACTTGCATGGCGGCCGTTGCCGCCGACGGAGGTGCGGGCATCGTCACGTCGGCAAATGATGCCGGCAAGACGAAGGCGTTGAGAAATATCGTGGCTAGCGAAGGGATAGTACGTTTCATGGCGGTGTCCGTTATGTGTATAAAGACAGGGAAGAACAAAGAAACCGGCGGGTGCAGAGGCTAGCGACTGCACGCGATGCGGGGTATCCAGTCTTTCTATGACTGCCGGGTCAACGCATTGACGCTGCGAACCCGCGATGCGAATGCGCGGACCGGCCGATGCGCCTTGCGGGATGCGCTTGGTCACGGGGCCAGTAACGACTTTCCCGTATTGCGATATGACCCCGCGAGCACATCATGTCGAATTCCGTGTAAAACTTCGGCCGCTGTCCACTTGCGAGGAGGAATCATGGGAAACAAGTTCGCGGAGATCGCATTTACGCCGAGCGTGCTTGCCGTGCAGAAGAGGATGGGCAGCAGCAAGTATTACGACAAGATGCTGGGGGGAGAGCCGTACAACCAGGAATTGGGATCGGATGAGACGGCTTTCATCAAGCTGCGGGACACGTTCTATATGGCGTCCGTCAGTGAGACGGGCTGGCCGTATGTCCAGCACCGCGGCGGCCCGCCGGGATTTATCAAGGTGCTCGATGCGACGACGCTCGGCTTCGCGGACTATCGAGGCAATCGCCAGTACATATCCGTCGGCAATGTCTTGAAGGATGATCGGGTGGCAATCATTTTAATCGACTACCCGAACCGCACCCGATTGAAACTCCTGGGTCACGCGCGGATCGTCGATGCCGGCGAGTCGGAGCTTCTTGCCGCTCTGGATATGCCGGCCTACCGCGCCCGCGTCGAACGTGGATTCGTCATCAAAGTCGCGGCGTATGATTGGAATTGCCCGCAGCACATCACACCGCGATTTACGCAAGCCGAAATCGAAGCGGTGATGGGAAGCCTCAAGCAGCGAATTGCCGACATTGAGGCGGAACTGAAGGAATGCAGATCCACCCGAGCCGCGACCTTGTAGTGAATCGACGCCGCGATTCACGTCGCGGTCCGCTCTCGCTCTCGGGACCGGGAGAATCTGTCAGATCGCCATGACCACATAATCCTATGACTGACACGGAGCATGGGCGCGGGTAGTGTCTCCAACCGAAGTGTCGACGAGCCGATCGCCATTGGCAGGCGGGTCGCAGGCACGGGATGCTATCGACGATCGAGCGGAGGCTAAGTCCGGGAACGGATGCGCTGATCGATCGAGGATCGCGAAACAGGGCGGCAGCGGCGATCAGCGGAGGACAAATGGACGAAGAGAATCATGGATCATTCGACGTGGCCTCGTTCGGGTCCACAGTGACCGAAGCCGGCGACCGTCGCCCGTTTCGAGGTTCCATCGGCCCGGCGCGCGGCGCGCTGAAAAGATTCCGGCCGACCAACGATGAGTTGTCGCCATCGAATAGCCAATTGCAGAGAGGAATACATGCGCTCATCGAAGCGATGAGGTCGGCATTGGAGGGTGACGGAGCCGGTGCGCGCTACTTCATAGGGAACGCCTGCGCGTCATTGATGGACACGGATGATGAAGGTGAGCCGACGGCGGTATCGGCAGCTAACTCAATTCGGTGCTGCGGAGGCCTCGCGCCCTGGCAGATTCGCCGGTTAATGACACACATGGATGCCAATCTGAGCGGCACCATTCATTGCGAAGATCTTGCCCGCTTGGTGCGCCTCAGTGTTTCGCATTTCATGCGGGTGTTCAAGGAAAGCTTCGGGTGTGCCCCGCATGCGTTTCTCATCCGTCGTCGGATGGAGCGGGCGCAGGGTTTGATGCTGACGACGGACGAGGCGTTGGGACAGATCGCCTTGGCCTGCGGTCTGGCCGACCAATCCCATCTGACTCGTCTGTTCCAAAAATGGGTCGGCGAAAGTCCTGCGGCATGGCGCCGAGCGCGAATGACTGCGCTCGAGTCGCCGTGAGCGCGCACGGATCAATTGGGTGCCGGCGGGTCGCCCTTAGCTTTCTCTCCGTGGCAGCGGCGGGGACGGCGGTCGCCGGGCAGGCCCCGGGCGCAGCCACGGACGCAAACGTGCCGCTGAGCCATCGCGACCGCGTGTACACCGCGGAGCAATTCTCGAACACCGTGTCGGTCACGGATCCAGCCGACAATCGGCTGCTCGGGGTGATACGCCTCGGGGATCCGCAGCCGGCGAATTTCAGTCCTCTTTACCGGGGCCAGGTGTTGGTGCACGGCCTCGGTTTTTCGCCCGATCATAAGACTCTTGCCGTCGTGTCAATCGGCAGCAATTCGGTCAGTTTCATTGACACCGTCAGCAACGCCGTCAAACACGTTACCTACGTCGGTCGTTCTCCCCACGAGGCGTTTTACACGCCAGACGGGCGGGAAGTCTGGGTGACGGTGCGGGGCGAGGACTACGTGTCGGTATTGGATGCCGTCACGTTCCAAGAGAAGCTGCGCATCGCCGTGCCCAATGGCCCGGGGATGCAAATCTTCTCGCCCGACGGGAAATACGGCTACGTGTGTTCATCCTTTACGCCCGAGACGGTGATCGTCTCCGTTGCGGATCATCGGATCGTGGGGCGCGTGAAACAGGCGAGCCCATTTTGCCCGAATATTGCGGCAACGCCCGACGGTCGCCAGGTGTGGTTCACCTTGAAGGATGTCGGCAAGGTTCAGGTGTTCGATGCTCGCCCACCTTTTGCAGTCCTCAAAACGCTTGATACCGGGCCGATCACCAACCATGTGAATTTCGCGTATATCGGGGCCAAGAGCGTGGCCTACGTCACTATCGGGGCGCTCAATATGGTCAAGGTGTTTCGGACCGGGGACTTCGCACAGGTCGCCACCATTCCCGTCGGAAAACTTCCGCACGGTATTTGGCCCTCGGGCGACGGCACCCGGATGTACGTCGGACTCGAGAACGACGACGCGTTGATTGCGATCGACACATCGACCAACAAGGTGATCGCAACGTCTCCGATCGGGCAAGCGCCGCAAGCGATCGCTTACGTCGCCAACGCGGTGCCCGCGGGGCGCGGCGCGGAGGGCCTGCAGTCCCTCGGAGTCGCCGCAAACGCCGTGCACCTTGCGCTTGGACCCGTTGACAAGGACGGAGACCCGAATAATGAGCCTACAAGCGTTTCGCTGTTCGATCAGGGGTTGACGCAGGTGCTGGAGGCTTCGGTTTCCGGACTGGCGCCCAACACCCGCTACGTGCTCGCTCTCGGAGGCGATAAATCGGGAGGAGGGGGACTGCAGCCTCTGTCCGCGTTCACGACCAATCCGTCAGGCGCCGCGATCGTGAATGCCGTGGGACCCATTCGCCAGATCGTGCGGGAGGCGGATGACGCCGAGCGCAGGTATTTGGTGATCACCACAGGAACGATCGAGGCGATTGGTTCGCCGGTACAAATCCAAACGGACTGAGGCGACTCAACCTGCGGTATCACCGCAATATTTCTTATTCCTGGAGAATTAGCCATGAGCAGCAGTGCACCACAGTCCGCGTCCGAGCTGATCCATTACCGCACCGTCCGAGTAGGGGGAGTGGAGATTTTCTACAGAGAGGCGGGACCGAAGGACGCGCCCGCGATTTTATTACTTCACGGATTTCCCACCTCCTCGCATATGTTCCGCGATTTGATTCCGCTACTGTCGGGCCGGTATCACCTGATTGCCCCCGATTATCCCGGGTTCGGCTATGGTTCAACCCCACTGGTCGAAGACTTCGACTACACCTTCGACACACTCGCGCAGGTCGTTCAAGGTTTCACCGAGGCGATCGGATTGACGCGCTACGCGCTCTACATGCAGGACTTTGGCGGGCCCGTCGGATTTCGCCTCGCGACGCGCCACCCCGAACGAGTTCGGGCGCTCATAGTGCAAAATGCCAACGCCTACGATGAAGGCATGAGTGAAACCATGAGGGCGCTCGTTCTGCCGCTATGGCCGACTCCGACTGCGGAGACGATAGCGCGGGCGCGCCCAATCTTCGAACTCCCCAATACCAAAAAACAGTTTCTAGAGGGGGTGCCCGATCCTTCGACGATCAGTCCGGACACATGGCAGCATGCTCAATGGGGATTGGACCGGCCCGGCATGAAGGAAGTGGCCCTCGCGCTGCACGTGAACTATGGCAGCAACGTGGACTTATATGGTGGCTGGCATGCCTATTTCCGCGAGCACCAACCCCCGACGCTCGTAGTGTGGGGGAAGGGAGATTTCATCTTTACCGTGGCCGGTGCCGAAGCTTACCGAAAAGACCTCAAGAACATCGAGATTCACATTCTGGATAGCGGTCACTTCGCGCTCGAGACCATGGCCCCGGAAATCAGTGGACATATTCACGGGTTTTTACGCCGCATAAGCGTGTAGGCCGGGTCTGAGCGTCATTTAGAAACAGAGGGCGGCGCGGACGGGCAGATCGCCGTATGTTCTGAGCAAGGAGTGATGAGGAGGCATTTCGTGAATAATTGCGCATCAAGTAATTCGGAACTCAACCGACGCCATGCCTTGCAGATGATCGGCGCTACTGCCGTGCTTGCAGCGTCGAGTGGTGTCAGTTCGGCCGGTGTCGGAAGCGCGGTAAAGACCGGCATCGATCCGCCCGGGCAGGCGAAAGCCGGTTTCTGGCCGGACAACGCTCGCTTGGTCGTGAGTATCTCGCTGATGTTTGAGGGCGGCGGCCAGCCCATATCTGGAGCCGGCGGGTTGATCCCGGAGCCGATAGAGAAGGGAGTGCCTGATCTACCGACCAATGCGTTTTTCGCCTATGGTCATTATGAGGGGATCCCCCGAGTACTCGATCTCATGGATAAACACGGGATCAAGCTGAGTTCATTCATGGTCGCCAAGGCCGTGACGACGACTCCCGATCTCGCCCGGGAGATCGTGCGTCGCGGTCACGAAGCGGCTGCTCACGGTCGGATGTGGGAAAACAGCTATCAGTTATCTCGCGCAGATGAGAAGCGATTCATCGCCGATAGCGTGGAAACAATCGAGCGCGTCACCGGCCAAACGCCGGTCGGCTGGAATGCCTATTGGATGCGAAACTCAATTGACATCCTTGAGACACTGCAAGATCTTGGTTTCCTCTATCACATTGACGAGCCGAGTCACGACGAACCTTTCATTATCCCGGTGCGCGGGCGCGATTTCGTGACCGTCCCATACACCTTGCACATGAATGACATCGTTGCTTACCCTTTCGAAGGTTGGAATCCCGACGCCTACGAGCAGGCACTCAAAGACGAGTTTGATCAGCTCTACCACGAGGGCGCCCATCGGCGACGAATGATGGTGATCAGCTTGCATGATCGCATCTCCGGCCACGCAGCTCGAGTTCGCGTCCTCGACCGCTTCCTGGCCTATGCGAAGAGCAAACAGGACGTCTGGTTCGCTCGTAAGGATGAGATTGCCCGTTGGGCCCTATCTCACCGTTCCGAGACGCCCATCCTGGTAAGAGCATCCCCGCTGGTCACCGGGTTACCCGGTCCCACGGCCTGAAGCGCTTGGCGCGACCGCTACTCTGGTCACCTGCCTGAGTAGACCGGTCGTGGGTAGCGGGGTTATCGTCTTAGGAGTTTGACCATGCGACTACGATCTCTTGCTCTTGTCGGGACGGTGGCGGTGAATGCGTCGATAGCTTATGCGGCTCAAGTCAGCGATTCAGAAGCGCTCGCGATCACGAGGCCGCAAGAGCTTATCGTTGCAAGTGATATCGAGCCAGCCCGTCGCGTCGCGCTTTTGAAGCCGGTGGACGCCTTTTACGGCTTTTGGGTCAACGGCAGCGCGCAGCTGTTGCAGCAGGCCATTTCTACGAACTTCTTCGATCACGCTCTCCCGCCGGGTCGCCCGCAAGGACCCGATGGGCCGGCCGCAGCCTCCAAGGCATTTCTCGCCGCAGTGCCCGATTTGCGCGTTGCCGTCCTTCAGCGACTCGTAGTCAGCGACCGTGTCGTCTCGCATCTTCGCTTCACCGGCCACTTCACGGGCACGTTTGGAGGTACCTCGGGCAACGGGCAGTCTGTCGACTTCATTGCAACCGACATCCTGAAGATCAGCGATGGCAAGATCACCGATAACTGGCACCTGGAAGACAATTTGACTTTCCTTCGGCAAATCGGCTCGGTGCCGGGTCCGTAAGACACCGCCGACTGCGGCTCCCGGCAGCTGATGGAACCTCGGTCCTCATTCCCTCAGAAATGCCAACAACTCCTCGTTCACGCGATCCTTCAATGTCGTGCACATCCCATGGGGTGCACCCTTGTAAATCACGAGCTTCGCATTCTTGATGAGCTTCGAGGAAATCAGCGCCGAGTCCGCGTACGGCACGATCTGGTCGTCGTCGCCATGCAGCACCAACGTCGGCACATCGAACCGTTTCAGGTCCTCCGTCTGATCGGTTTCGGAGAACGCCTTAATGCAGAAGTACGACGCCGGAAAACCAGCCATCATGCTTTGCAGCCAAAACGATTGACGCACGCCCTCGGAAGTTTTTGCACCCGGCCGATTGTAGCTGTAAAACGGCAGGCTTAAATCCCGCCAAAACTGCGAACGATCCGCGACGACGCTGCTCCGCAGTCCATCGAAGACGTCGATAGGCAGCCCACCCGGATTCGCGGGTGTCTTCAGCATAAGGGGTGGGATCGCGCCGATCAGCACCGCCTTGGAGACGCGGGAGGTTCCGTGTCGGCCAATGTAGCGGGCCACTTCGCCGCCTCCCGTTGAATGACCGACGTGGATTGCATTCCTCAGATCAAGATGCGCGGTGAGTTCCGCGAGGTCATCCGCGTAGGTATCCAAATCGTTGCCGTTCCACGGTTGACTGGAGCGGCCGTGACCACGGCGGTCATGGGCAATACATCGATAACCACGCGAGGCCAGAAAGAACATTTGATCTTCAAAGGCGTCGGCGGATAACGGCCATCCGTGACTGAACACGACAGGCTGCCCCGTGCCCCAGTCCTTGAAATATATCTCCGTGCCATCCTTTGTGACGATCGTATTCATGGGGCGTGTTCCTTGGTGTCGCTGAGATCCGGACGCTGCTCGAGGGTTGGTCGCCGTTGCTGTCGCGGCAACACCTCACTTAAATTTGATGCTAGAGGACGACGGCGGGCCCGCCTATCATGGCTTTCTATGGTGGGTCGCCGAGTGTCTGGACACCATTCGCCGGCGCAGCCGGCGCCGCGCCGGGACCGAAACTGATTGCCTCTCTTGGCGCGTTGGCTGTCCGACTCGCAGCCGATGGGACACGCACGTTATACGATCGAGCTAGTGACCATCCGTGGCTATGCTGAGGCGGCCGGCCATGCGTACGAGCTCGGCAAGCGAACCCGCCGCCATTTTCTGCATGATCTGACTGCGGTGAATCTGCAGCGTCACTTCCTTGATGCCAAGAACCGCGGCCGCTTGTTTATTGAGCAAGCCTTTGACCACAAGCGGCAGAACCTCCCGCTCTCGCGGGCTGAGCAAGGCGAACTTCCTTTCCAATTCCGACAGAACGGCGCGCTGGTCTCGAAGTACCCGGTCTCGGACAAACGCAGTCGCGACCGCGGCCAGTAGTGCCTCGGTATCCACGGGTTTCGTCAGAAACTCGATCGCGCCCGCCTTCATGGCTTTTACCGTGGAGGGTATATCGCCACGGCCGGTGACGAAGATAATCGGGGGGCTGCCTTCCTGCGCCAGACGACTTTGCAGCTCGAGTCCGCCGATACCCGGCATTTGCAGGTCGAGAATCAAGCATGCGGCGTCGTCGACTCTCAAATGCTCAAGATAGTCAGCCGCGGAACTGAAGGTCAGCATGGCGATCTCGACGGAATCGAAGAGGTTCTTGAGTCCCTCGCGCACCCGCGAATCATCATCGACCAGGTAGACGACATTACCGTCGGACATCATGGAGTCACCAGGTCGTGAACCGGCAACGTGAATTCGAAGGTCGATCCGCCGCCCTCGTCGGCCCTTGCCCAAAGTTGCCCCGCGTGCGCCTCGACGATCGATCGACAGATCGATAAGCCCACGCCGAGTCCTTTTTCCTTGGTACTAAAGAAGGGCTCAAAAATCGTGACAGGGTCGGGAATTCCGCTTCCACTGTCTTTGACCTGGATCGCCACGAATCGCGGCTCCTGTATGTGGGATCGGAGCACAAGTATTTTCGGCCGATCGCGGATCTCATCCATCGCGTCAATGCCGTTCTGAACCAAGTTGATCAAGATCTGCTGCACATGGACACGGTCAGCGAATACGGGCGGAATCTCCCCGCCGAGATCCGCGCTCACGTGGATGCCTTTGGAAATAATCTCTCCCTGCATCAAATGCAGTACCTCGCGAATCACTTCATTCGCATCCAAGGACGCACGGTCGGAATCGGTATGCTTGAACAGGGCCCTTACACGGCGAACGACATCTGCCGCCGACTTGGCATCGCGGACGATCACCTGGGCGGTGTTGCGGGCACGCTCGATGTTGGGCGGCGATGAATTCAGCCATCGTACGCACGCGTCACCGTTGGATACGATAGCGGATAGGGGTTGATTGATCTCGTGTGCGATCGAGGCTGAAAGCTCGCCCACCGTCGCGAGTTTGGACGCCTCGGCGAGGCGTTCGCGGATGGTGCGCAGGGCGTCTTCCATCAGGCGCGCGTCGTGAATATCGGTAATGACGCCGTACCAGCGCACGATGTGCCCGCTGTCGTCGAGAAACGGTTCGACACGTGCGTTGAACCAGCGATATACCCCGTCGTGGCGACGCAAGCGGTGATTCACATCCATGGGCTCGCGCGCCGCTCCGCATCGGATCCACTCTGCGGCGACTGCCGGGCGATCCTCCGGATGGATGATCGTGAGCCACCCCGAATCTTTCGCGTCGTCCAATGTCATTCCGCAGTAATCCAACATGCGTCGATTGGCATAACTATGCCGGCCATCAGGTTCGGCGGCCGCGATCTGGCATGGCAGGCCTTCAAGCAGTTGACGCAGGGCGAGCTCATTTGCTTTGAAAGCCTGTTCCGCTCCGCGGTGGCCTTCGATATTCCACGTGACGAAGTGCCATCGAAGCACCCGGCCCGACTTGTCGCGAACCGGTCGAGAACGCGTTTGGAACCACCGATACACGCCGTCGGCGCCGCGGTAGCGCAACTCACGTTCCATGGGTTCGCCCGCGCGCAACATGCGCTGCCAATCCCGCTCTCGAGCCTCAAGGTCGTCAGGGTGCAGCACCGAGGTGGGATCATCCCGCAATTCCTGCAGCGTCCTGCCGGTGTAGGTCTGAATCTCCTGGTTCAAGTACTCGAATGTGCCGTCCGCCGCGGCGGTCCAGACAAATGCAGGCAACATATCGAACACGAGGCGTGCGTCGCCGGCGACGGCAGGGTCGGCGTCTGCGCGGCTCCCGGTTATATCGTTCGGGGCGGATCGAAGTCGATGCGGCCGTAGGTAAAGACCCACGGAAAAACTGAGGATGGCGAACAATGCGACGTGCAGGCACTGATCCACCGCGGGCAGCTTGCTCGCATGGGCAAAGCTGTAAATGACCGCGATCAGTGAGGCAATAAATGAAGCAGCGATCAAAACCACTGCACCGCGACGAGCTTTGGCATGGGAATCGCTCTCCGACACCACAGCACTCGGCCTCATCTTGCTTAGAGCCTCCTGGGTTGGCGGTTCGCCAGACAAATAACTGCCTCGCTTGGCGACAGAGACGCAGTTTGTCCCTGATACTCCCGGGTAATCCTACGGTATTTCCCGAGAGCCGTCCCCTACGGAAAAGACAGGCGTTAAGCGCACCGCGTGGGCGGCCGCCGTCCGAGCCACGGTGGGCGGATGACCCAAGATGCGAATGCGCTACCGGATGTCATCCAGCGGAGTCATTCAGCAGATCTGCTCGGGGCACTCGGTCATAATCGATTGCACTTCGATTGATGGTCCCGCTGAGGCTCACCGGCAGAGTACGACTGCTCCGCGATCGCAAGTTGCATCGCGACAATCTCCTCACGCTGTGTGACGATGATTTCATGCGCGAGCCGAATCAGCTGTTGATTGCTTCCTGTTCGCAGCATCGCCCCCGCCATGTCTATCGCCCCTTGATGATGCGCTACCATCTGCATGACGAAGTCCCGGTTTACATCGCCGCTTCCGCTGGTCTGCATGTCGCACATCATGGTCGCCATGGCCGCGGCGCTGATCTCGAGATACAGTTGCTCTCGCTGTCCGACATCGGCCGTTTCGGGGTCGAGGGCGCCGGCAACGGCTCCGGTGGCCGGATCGTCGGCATTCCAAAAGAGGGCAACCACAAGCGCCAGCCCCGGAGGGATACGGGCCAGACGACGCGCATGCATCAGCACAAGTGCCATTCGATTCTCGTTGTTTGATACCCGAACCATGACCGAGGTAGATGCCGCGCTCGGTATATCCGCCTAGCAGACCGCCGCGCCGCAAACGGCCGCCCGCTCGATGCCCTGCATCATGGCAGGTCGCGCATGCCGGGCAATCATGGATATCTATGGGTGCGACGGGCGCTTGCGAGAGGCCATAATAATCTCAGGTCGGGGGGGAATGCGGCCGATGTGCCTGTTGCTGTGCCGGCAACACAACACCGCATTGGCCAACCCAGCTCAAATAAAGATGAGAACGGGCGGACGGGCGGCCGAACATGAAGCATGACGCACCATCCGGTTGGTCGGGGGTGAACCGGTGATCGCACTATGCAACAACCGGTTGGTCGCGGCCAGGCTGGCGGCAATATGGCTGGCGAGTACTGCAGCAGCCGCGGAGACGGCGCCAGGGGCGGCGGGAGAGCCCATACTGGATGAGATCATCGTTACTGCGCAAAAGCGCGCCGAGCGCCTATTGGATGTGCCGTTATCGGTGACCTCCGTGACGGGAGATCAATTGGTCAAGCAAGGGATTACCGCCCCAACCGACCTCGAGCGGGTCGTGCCCGGATTCTCGTATCAGCAGAGCAGCTTCGGCGTCCCCGTCTTCACGATCCGCGGGGTCGGTGTCTACGATACGTTCGTGGGAATGTCGCCGGCCGTGACCGTGTACGTCGATCAGGCGCCGCTGCCCTACTTGGCGATGACGCAAGGCGCCATGCTCGATCTGGACCGGCTCGAGGTCATTAAGGGTCCTCAGGGCACGCTGTACGGCGAGAACTCGACGGGCGGTGCAATCAACTACATTGCCGCCAAGCCAAGCGCCGAATTTCATACCGGAATGGATTTAACCTACGGCCGCTTCGACGAGTGGGACGAGGACGCGTTCGTGAGTGGTCCTCTGTCGAACGCCTTGACGGCACGTCTCGCAGTGCGCAACGAGTCGCGCGGCGGCTGGCAGATCAGCGACTCACGCCCCGGCGACACGTTGGGTAGGCGGGATTTTCAGACCGGCCGACTCCTGCTCGATTGGAAGCCCACGGATGCGGTACGAGTCGAAGGCAATTTCAACGGGTGGAGGGACAGATCCGATACGCAGGCGATGCAGTTCGAGCAGTTCGTCGCGGCCCGTCCCTTGAATGGTATTCCACCGGGATATCCCGAAAGCTTCGTGGCAATCGGGGGCTTGGCGCCGGCGCCACAGAACGATCGCAGCGCCGACTGGGATGCAGAACCATTTCGACCCTTGACGCACGATGACCGCTTTTATCAAGTCGCATTGCGCGCCGAAGTGAGCCTGCCTCTTGATCTTGCGCTCACGTCCATCAGCGCCTACTCCGACTACACGGCTTTTGACACGACCGACGCCGACGGCACTGATTTTGATAACTTCCTATTGACCATCGACGCGGCGATTCACTCGTTCTCGCAGGAATTGCGTTTCAGCGGCACGCTCGGATCCTTCATGACCTTTACGCTGGGCGGCAATTACCAGCATGACCGCGTCAATGACGATGATATCGATCACTACGTCGGCAGCAATTCCGGAGTGGGACCGTATCGCTACAGCAATTTCGGCAATCTGGCCGATCAGGCAGTGAGGACCGAAGCAATCTTTGCCGCGCTGGATTACCAGGTGACAAGGTCGCTGACGGCGCAAATGAGCTCGCGTTACACCAAGCAGAACCGGGATTTCCGCGGCTGTCTGTTGGATGGGGGTGACGGCGATTTGGCGGCCGCTCTTAATTTCTTCCGCCTGGCAGTGGTCGGCATTCCGTCGACGTCTGCAGCGCCGGGGGCCTGCGTCACGATGAACTCGGATTTCGGCACGGTCCCCATCGTCGCCAAGAGTCTCGATGAGAGCAATGTGTCGTGGCGTGCGGGTCTGAGTTGGAAGCCCAGTACCGACCTGCTGATATACGCCAACGCGACCAAAGGTTATAAAGCGGGCTCCTTCACGCCGCTGCCCGCGCTATTTGCAGCACAACTTACACCTGTCACCCAGGAGTCGGTCCTTGCCTACGAGGCGGGTGTCAAGGCGTACCCGCTGCGCGCGTTGCAAGTCTCAGCGGCGATTTATTACGATGACTATCGCAACAAGCAGTTACTGGGATTCGAAACGTTTCCGCTCTTCGGGCCGCTGCCGGCACTTCAGAACATTCCGAGAATCAGCATCAAGGGTGGCGAATTCGAGGCAACCGCGCTGCCGTTCAGGGGGTTGCGCGTCACCGCAGGCGCAGCGTATGTGGATTCCCGCGTGGATCGGAGCTTCATTTCCGAGGATCCGTACGGCCGTACGATCGACATACAAGGCGAGGCGTCGCCCGACACGCCAAGATGGCAGTTTGTCGAGGATACCGAATACCTGCATCCGATAACTGATCGCTGGTCCGCCTTCGCCGGCGGCGACGTTTCACATCGCACCGCATCCTTCGCAGCCTTCGGGGACGACGCCGACTTCGAGATACACGGTTATACGCTCGTCGATCTCCGCGCCGGTATCGAGTCCCCCGATGGAAAATGGCGGGCGCAACTCTGGGGGCGCAACGTTCTCAATCAATACTACCGGTTGAATGTATCGCGATTCGTGGACACGGTGGCGAGCACGACCGGCATGCCGGCGACGTTCGGGGTGTCGCTACGCGCGCGTTTTTGAAGCACGTTGATCGAGACGCCGACTCCTCGGAAGAAGAGTCAGCGCACAGGGAAAAGCGCGAACAGAAACATCCAGCTAACAGAAACATCTGATAGGCGGGCGACCGCCAAGTGCTTAAATTCAACGCGCGGTCCAATGAGATGTTGGCGCAAATACCGGGTTGATTTCAAACGTCGGTCCATCCATCAGGAGACTTCCATGAGACGCGCTACACTCAACTACCAGGCGGATGGACTGCAGATGAAAAGCGAACTTTTCCTCGAGCCGAGCGCGCAACCCAAGCCCGGCATACTGGTCTTCCCGGAAGCCTATGGACTAAACAAGCATGCTCTCTCACGCGCCGAGAAACTGGCAGGGCTGGGTTACGCGGCGCTGGCGTGCGATTTGCACGGTCAGGCTCTAGTGGTGAATGATCTCGGGGTCTCCATCGGCATGCTCGACGGGTTGTACGCCGATCCATCCAAAACACGCGCTCGCGCAATCGGTGCCCTGCGCGCCCTCGCAGAGCGACCGGAGGTAGATTCGACGCGAATCGGCGCCATCGGCTTCTGCTTTGGTGGCACGATGGCGCTTGAGCTTGCACGGGCTGGTGCCGACATCAAGGCCGTGGTCGGTTTTCACAGTGGCCTTGCAACTGTCGCTCCCAAGTCGGACGCCAAAGCGATCAAGGCCCGCATTTTGGTCTGCATCGGCGGCGACGACCCATTCATCCCATTTGCGCAACGTGGTGACTTCGAAGCCGAAATGCGCGGTGGCTACGTCGATTGGCAGATGCACGTCTACGGCGGTACCGTTCACAGCTTCACGAATCCATCCGCCGCAAACGCCAAGCGTCCTGAAGCAGTGCGCTACAATCCCGATGCGGATCGCCGTTCGTGGCTGTCGATGCAACAGCTGTTCGATGAATGTTTCGTCTGAGAAAGGATGCCGCATCTCACTTCGCGGTCAAACAAGCTGACGGAAATGAGCCCGATGACGGTCCAGCTGAGGTCCCCGGCGCGTCACCGGGCGGCACGGCAGCGCTCGCTTTTACTTCTATGATGGCAATCGTAGCAATCATGTCTTTCCATGAGGGCGCGAAAATGTCGATCCCTGTAAAACATGGCGCATGACAGATCTCAGATCGTGTTAGCGGCATGGCCGCCGAAGATGATCGCCAATGGCGAATTGTGGTCAAATGGTGAAGCCGGGAGCTTGGTGGCATTGACAGATTCCATCATCGCGGTCATTGATGATGACGAGCATGTCCTCGAATCCCTGAAGAACTTGCTGGAGTCTCATGGTTATCGTGTGCTTACGTACAGCTCCGCAGCCTCGTTTCTCGCAGATGCGGTGCTGTTCGACATTGACTGTCTTATTTCCGACGTGAGCATGCCAATGATGGACGGCTTTGAATTGCAGCTACGCGTCGGCAGGGACTGTCCGAAATTGCCGGTAATCCTGATCACCGCCCGCCCCGACGTGAATGCTTCGAATATTGCATCAGTCAACAATCGGGGTTTTTTTCAGAAGCCGTTCGACAGCGCTGCGCTTTTGCAGGCAGTCGCGTCAGCGATCCGTGACGTGTCTTAGGAGCCGCGGGTCGACTTCCAGTCGACGTTTATCACCTCCGCGATTCGGAGTGTCTCGGCCATCCTGACCAAATGGGCGAACGAATCTGCCAGCATCTTCTGCATGATGCGGCTTCGATGAATTTGCAAGGTGACCTCGGTGATACCGAGGACGGCTGCCGATTGTTTGTTGAGGAGCCCCTTGACCACCAGCGGAAAGACCTCCCGTTCTCGAGGGCTGAGCAGGGAAAAGCGCTTTTGCAAGGCGCCAATGTCCGCACGCCTCTCGCGATTCAACCGATCACGTTCAAAGGCTGCAGTGACCGTTGCGATGAGCGCTTCCGGATTTATCGGTTTAGTCAAAAACTCGATGGCGCCCGCCTTCATTGCCTGCACGGTCGATCGGATGTCTCCTCTCCCGCTGATGAATATTATCGGTGGACCCCACTCGTCGGTCAAACGTCGTTGCAGTTCCAATCCGCTGATATCAGGCAACTGCAGGTCGAGGATAAGGCAAGCCCCGGCATCCGTTCTCCGGTATTCGAGGTAACCGGTGGCCGATTCGAAACCGACGACTTCGACTCCAGATGCATGAAGCAGCCCGGTCAGCGCGTCGCGCACGGCACGGTCGTCATCGACGAGGTACGCGACCTCCGCGGACTCCCGGCCCCGGTTGCTCCAGCGTGATGGTGCCAGGTGGCACGGATTCGTATGACGCATTGTTGATCGGCCTACGAAAACCCCTCTGTGTTTCTCTACCTTACGACGCCGGCGCCGCAACGTCACTCATAGATTCCCGTTAAGTCGCGGAGTCCGACGCGCCCGCCGTTGACCGGCCCCCACTGAGAACCACTCGCGCTGTCGCGCCGGTAATGGAAACACATGATGTCCGCCGCGGCTGATTTCGAGCACCCTGCTCGGCGGGAGGGAGATCATGGGGGGTCGTCTATTGAACGGAGCTGGTTCGTCTCTTCCGCGTCGGCGGAACATGTGTTTGGCATGTGCGGGTTTCTGCGTAGTAGTTCTTTCGAATGCGGCAGAGTCGCAGCAAAGTGCGTCGGAAACGAAGCCGGCACCGGGGGTGGAACTCGAGGAGGTGATCGTCACGGCCAACAAGCGCGAGCAACGCCTCCAAGACGTCGGCCTCAGCGTCAGCGCGGTCAGCGACGGCGAACTCGCTTCGCAACGAATCGAAAGCGTTGCCGACCTCGCCAAGGTGATACCAGGTCTGCAGGCCGCGCCGTCGGTAAACAACACCCCGGTTTACACGCTGCGTGGCGTGGGCTTCTACGAGACTTCCGTGGCAGCCTATCCGGACGTGAGCATTTACCTCGATCAGGCGCCACTCCCGCTGTCTGTGATGTCCAGACTGACGATGTTCGACCTGCAGAGGGTTGAGGTTCTCAAAGGGCCTCAGGGCACTTTGTTCGGAAACAATGCCACCGGTGGCGCGATCAACTTCGTAGCCGCGAAGCCGACCGGCGTTTTCGACGCCGGCGCTGATCTTGGCTTCGGGCGGTTCAACACGGTGGACGCCGGTGGCTTCTTGAGTGGACCGATCACACAAAGCCTGCAGGCGAGGCTTGCCGTCAAAGTGGTTCAGGGGGGCGACTGGCAGTATAGTTATACGCGTGATGATTCGCTGGGTAGCGCCCGTGACGGCGCGTTCCGCCTCATCCTTGCCTGGCAGCCGCTCGAAGGGCTGGACGCTCTGTTCAATGTCAACGGTTGGCAGGACAGATCCGATCCGCAAGCGCCTCAGCTGGCGCGGACACCCACACCGGCTGATCTTCAGGCTCCGATCGGCACGGTCGGCCCGACCGGCACCATTGGCCCCAATTTTCCACTCCTTTTCTATCCAGCGGCGCCGCACAACGATCGCGCCGCCGATTGGAGTCCTGACAACCGCCCCTCTGCCGACGATCGGCTCACGCAAGTGTCGGCCAACGTCACCTATGCGCTGACACCGGGACTTGCGGTGACGGCCATCTCGAATTTCATCCATTATCGGATGCAGAATTCCACCGAGGGCGACGGCACCGCACTGAACGATCTCGATATCACCAGCGATCATGCCGATGCGACGACGTTTACCCAGGAAATCCGCGTCGCAGGGAATGCGTCAGGTTCGACGCTGCGCTGGGTGTTGGGGTCGAATTACGAACGGACGACGGTCGAGGAATCCGCAAATCTGATCGATCCGGACGCATCCACGGGAGCGCAGCAAGGCTTCTCGGCGGATTCTTACGTATCGGACCAAAAGATGAGCAATGTCGCCGCCTTCGGCAACCTCGAATTCGATGTCACGAACCGGCTCACACTGCAGACCGGACTTCGCTACACACAGGCGGACCGAAGCACATCGAGCGGCACCTATCCGACCCCGGGATATGTCGAACCGTTTCCAGGATCCCCGGGTTTGTTAAACCTTCTGAACTACGTTTGGGCGAAGATCTATACGCCGCTGTTCTGCCCGGGTGTTACCTACCAGCCGCTCGTGCCCGGCGAATCGGTGTCGATCAATCCGAAAACTTGCCGCACCGGCGTCTATCAAGCAACCCTCGACCAAAATAACGTGTCCTGGAGCGCGGGTGGGACCTTCAAAGCGACTGCGGATACGCTCCTGTATCTGAATGTAGCCAGAGGTTACAAGGATGGCAGTTTCCCGGAGGTCTCCGCCGCGACAACAACGCAATACGGAGCCGTCTCGCAGGAGTCCGTACTCGACTATGAGGCCGGAATAAAGTTACAACTGGCCGGCGGGCGCGTCACCCTCGATGCCGACGCATTTCACTACGATTACAACGACAAACAACTGCGCGCTAAAACGGTCGATCCGATATTTGGGCTGCTCGACACGCTGGTGAACGTGCCGAAGTCTGAAGTGAACGGTGCTGAATTCGAGATGCATGTACGACCCATTGGTGGACTCGATCTGCGGGCTGCCACCACCTATCTCGACTCCAAAGTGAAGGAATATGACGGTACCGTCGGGATTGACCGCATCAACGGCCTGGCATTTCCGGTCCGCGCCTCGTTCAGCGGCGTTTCGCTGCCGTTTGCGCCCCGCTTCCAGGGGTCGGCCTCCGCGGATTACGCTTTCCCCGCGGGCGATCGGCATCAAGGGTTCGTGGGCGCCAGCGTCGCTGCACAATCCAAGAGCTTCGGATCCCTGGCACTGTCCGCACAAGATGTGGCGGATTCGACGATTGATGCCTACGCGACCGTGGACTTGAGAGCGGGCATCGAGTCAGCCGACGACAAATGGAAAGTCATGCTATGGGGGACCAACGTCACAGACAAGTACTACTGGACGAATGCGCTGCGTGTCTACGACACGGTCGTGCGGTACAGCGGCCGGCCGGCAGAGTACGGTGTCAGTATCAGCCGGCGTTGGTAGCGAGTGGGACTTTGCCGGCAGATCGCTCCGACGGCGCGGGTAGGTTATGAACGCCGGCTTTGATCTTTCCGGGTATGTGCTGGAGACGCTGCATGTCAACGGTGAGTTCATCCTGGACCGCGGACGGCGCCCCGACGGTGGCGATTCGATACTGGTCCTCCGCCCTGAACATACCCACACGGAAGAGGCGAACTGCCAGCGGCTCGAACATGAGTATGTTCTAGCTTCCGAACTCGATGCAGCTTGGGCCACCTGCCCGCTGGCGCTCAAACGCCATCGAGGGCGGCCTGTGCTGGTCCTCAGCGACCCCGGCGGCACGCCGCTCGATTGCCTGCTGAGTGAGCCCCTTGAAGTGGAACGTTTTCTAACTGTCGCCATCGGGCTTGCGGCCGCGCTGGGAAAAGCCCACGCCCGCAACCTCGTGCATAAAGACATCAAACCAGCCAACATTCTCGTCGATGCCCACGGGAAGGTATGGCTTACCGGCTTCGGACTGGCAGTCAAGGTGTCCCCTCAACGCCACGCATTCACTCCGCCCCTCATCATAAAGGGCTCGTGGGCCTACATGGCGCCCGAGCAGACGGGACGCGTGAATCGCTTCGTGGACACCCGCAGCGACCTTTATTCCCTCGGCATAACCCTGTACGAGATGCTGACTGGAGCGTTACCGTTCGTCGCCTCCGATCCGCTGGAATGGATCCATTGCCACATCGCACGTCAGCCAACTCCGCTGCGCACGCGTCGGCGAGATGTGCCGAAACAGATCGAAGCAATTGTCCTCAAGCTGCTCGCGAAGACGGGTGAAGATCGCTATCAAACCGCCGCTGGGTTGGAAGCCGACCTGCAGCGATGTCTGCAATTCTGGAGATCCCAGGGAGAGATTGGTTCCTTCACCCTGGCTGCCAATGACCTTCGGGACAGGCTCAGCATTCCCGACAGCCTGTATGGGCGCGACCGCCACATTGCCGGCGCTCTGTCGGCGTTCGAGCGCGTGGCATCTACCGGTGAGCCGGAGATCATCCTGGTGTCAGGACCGGCGGGCATCGGCAAGTCGTCCATGATGAACGAATTCCAAATGAGGTTGACGGAAACTTCCTGTCTGTTCGCGAGCGGAAAATCAGATCAGTTCAAACTGGACATTCCGTATCCAGCCATGGCAACCGCCTTGCAGGGCCTGGTGCGCCGGCTGCTGGGTCTTAGCGGCGCAGAACTCGACCGCTGGCGGCGGCAGTTGCTCGAGGCGCTTGGACCGAACGGGCAACTGATGGTGAACCTGGTCCCCGAACTGGCGGTCATCATCGGCGAGCAATCACCGCCGCCGGATCTTCCGCCGCACGAGGCGCAAAGCCGCTTCCACGCGGTCTTTCGGCGCTTTCTTGCAGCCTTCGCGCAACCCGCCCACCCACTCACGCTGTTTATCGACGATCTCCAGTGGCTGGACACCGCCACGCTGGAACTGATCGAACGCCTTGCCGTGCAACCGCAAGTGCGGCATCTCATGTTGATCGGCGCGTATCGGGACGATGAGATTCCGCCGGATCACCGACTTACCGCAACTCTCACGGCGTTGCACAACGCGAAGTGCAGGCTATTTGACCTGCGGGTGGGGCCCCTCACTCGTGATGAATTGACACAGCTGATCGCCGATACGCTGCGTGCAGACCGCGGTGAAGTCGAACCACTCGCGCAACTGCTCCTGGACAAAACAAAGGGAAATCCATTCTTTGTCGTACAGTTCTTGAAGGCGCTACGCGACGAGGGTCTGCTTTTTTTCGACGCCGAAGCGGACGCCTGGCGGTGGGACACCGACGGCATTGCCGCGAAACGCATCACCGACAATGTAGCCGAACTACTGGCGGATAAGCTCACTCGGTTGCCGGACGATGCGCTGGAGGCCGTGAAGCATCTGGCATGCCTGGGTAACGGCTCCCGACTGGCAACTCTCTGCCTCGTGACCGGCCGATCGGAACGGCAGATGAACGACGCACTGGGAGAAGCCGTTCGCGCGGGATTCGTGTTGCCCGTCGACGGCGGATATACGTTCAGCCACGACCGCATGCAAGAGGCCGCGTATCTGCTGATTGCGGACGGTGCTCGCGCCGCGACGCACCTTCGGATCGGGCGCGCACTCGTGTCGAAGCTTACACCGGCCGCAGTGCAGGAATACATTTTTGAAGTGGTGGAGCAGTTTGGCCATGGCGCAGTGCTGATGCATTCATACGAGGAACGCGCGCAGGTTGCACAGCTCTACCTCAGCGCAGGCAAGCGTGCCAAGCACTCGACTGCGTATGCCTCCGGATTGAAGTATTTCAGGGAGGGGCGATCACTGTTGCATCCCGATGACTGGGATCGTCAATACGATCTTTCCTTCGAGCTCGAGCTCTGCCAAGCGGAATGTGAATTCCTGACCGGCGATCAGCCGGCGGCGGCCGATCGCCTATCGACGCTTGCGCCGCGCACGCGCAGCCTCATTGACGCCGCCTCGGTCGCCCGCCTGCGTATCGCCCTCTACACGCTGGGTGATCCCAATCGTGCCGTGGAAGTGGGACTGACATTCATCCGAGACGTTGGAATCGAGTGGCCGGCGCATCCCACCGAGGCCGCGCTCAGGGTGGAGATCGAAGCGATGAAAGCGTTCCTCGCCGGCCGGCCGATCGAGCGGCTCGTCGATCTGCCGCGGATGACGCAGCCGGTGTGGCTTGCCGCAATGGATGTCCTGGCCTCACTCATCATGCCCGCGAAGATCACCGATAACAATCTGGAAAACATCGTCATCGTGCGCATGGCGAACCTCAGTCTTCAGCACGGTAACTGTGACGCTTCGAGCTACGCGTACAGCCAACTGAATGTGGTCATCGGCCTGCGGTTCGGCGACTACAAAGCCGGTCTCAGCTTCGGTCGCCTTGGCTGCGAACTCGTCGACGGATATGGGATGGAGCGATTCAAAGCGCGCGTCTACTGCTGCTTCAGCACCTACGTACATCCGTGGACGAAGCATCTTCCCGCCTGCCTCGAACTCAACCGGCGCGCTTTGACCATGGCAGACGCGGCAGGGGACCTGGTCTTCGTGTCGGCCGTCGCCAACGCGGTGGTCTCGAATCTGCTCATTTCCGGCGAGCCGCTCGCGGACGTTCATCGGGAGGCCGACGAGTATCTGGCGTTGGCTCGCAAGGCGGGATTCGATGCCGCAACCGACGGCGCCGTCAGCGTGCTCATGCTGATCCGCGAACTGCGGGGACTCAAACCGGACCATGTCCCGGCCGAGCGCGCCGGCAGTGATCAAGCCCGGTTCGAGGACTACCTCAGGCGGGGCGGCGACGCCAAGGGGATCTCCTCGGCTTTCTACTGGCGCGATCAGCTGCAGGCGCGCTATCTATTACACGACCCGGCCGTGGCGTTCGAGGCGGCGATCAAGGCGGGCAAGGCTCTCACCGCCCACCGATCGTTGTTGGACATTGCGGAGTATCACTACTATGCGGCGCTGGTGCAGGCGGCGATGTGCGACCAAGCGTCCGCCGGGCAGCGCCAACAGCACTTCGACGCCCTTCTGGCACATCACGCGCAAATTGCCGTCTGGGCCGCGAACTGCCCCGAGAACTTCGGGTGCCGGGCCGCACTGGTAGCCGCCGAAATTTCACGGCTCGGCAACAAGGATCGCGACGCGCTGGCGCTCTACGAAGAAGCCATCCGTCTCGCGCAGGACAACGGCTTCGTTCAGAACGAGGCAATGGCCAATGAACTGGCCGCGCGGTTTCACGCCGCGCACGGCTCGGCTGCGCTCGCCGAGACTTCTTTGCGTGCCGCACTCGACTGCTATGGTCGTTGGGGAGCGGAAGGCAAGATCCATCGTCTACGGCAACAGCACCCAAATCTGAGCGATGCGCGTTCCTCTCGTGCAGCCATGCCGGCAATCAGCGACAACCTGCAGCACGTGGATTTGGCCGCGGTCATAGCAATCTCCCAAGCCGTATCCAGCGAGGTGGTGTTCGACCGCCTGGTGGAGCGCTTGCTGGTGACGGCGCTCGAGCATGCCGGAGCCGTGCGCGGAATGATGCTGCTTCCCCGCGCTGGAGAAATGCAATGCGCCGCCGAAGCCGTGGCGCGCAATGGAGCGGTCGAAGTTCAACTCCGGTACCAACAGGAAGGTGTGCGCGAGTTGCCCGAATCCATTTTGAATTACGTGAAGCGATCCCATGAGATCGTCATATTGGATGACGCGCTCACGCCCAATCCTTATTCCGAAGATCGCTATATCCGCATTGCGAAACCACGATCCGTCCTGTGCATGCCGTTGCTCAAGCAGCAGCAGCTCGTTGCGGTGCTATATATCGAAAACAGTCTCCTCCCGAGCGTATTTACGCCGGAAAGGCTCCTGGTCCTGCAGATCATCGGGTCACAGGCTGCAATATCGATAGAGAATGCCAAATTGTTTGCCGACCTGAACGAAGCCCGGGAACAGGCCCGGCGGGCCGAGGAACAAAATCAGCAGTTGTTCGACATGATCCCCGCGTTGGCTTGGCGGGCCACCCCCACGGGAGTCATCGATGCAATCAACAAGCAATGGACAGACTATACCGGGATTTCAACCGAGGAGGCCCACCGTGGCGAGTGGATGCGGGCCTATCCAGGCGTGGACGGACAAACGGCTCTCAACCAATACGCGCAGCTATTCAGCAAAGGGATCGCCGGAACGGTGGAGACATGGCTTCGCAGGCATGATGGGGAAGTCCGATGGTTCCTGCATCGCGTCGCCCCGTTGTATGACGCCCGTGGAGAGATCATCCACTGGCATGGCACCGCCACAGATATCGACGATTTAAAGCGCGCACAGGCACTGATCCTTTCCGAGAAGGATCTTCTGCAGATGAATACCGAGGTGCACACCTTAACGGAAATTCTCGAGGCATTGATTCGAAGCGTCGAAAAGCAGATCGACGGATCCTCGGCGGCGATTCTGTTGAAAGATTCCGCTGCGCGATCGTTCTACCACGTCGCCGCGCCCAACCTGCCCGCGAGCTTTACCACGGCACTGGATCAAACGCACGGGGGTCCCTTCAACATCGTGGGCGCATCGCCTACGGACCGCGGACACAACGTCATTGTCGCAGATATCACGCATGATCCCTCCTGGGCGGACTATCGAGAACTGGCCGCCGCAAACGGCCTGCGGTCCTGCTGGTCGACTGAGATATCAGCGGCGGACGGAAGCGCGCTCGGTATCCTCGCAGTGTATGCCCGCAGACTTCGCGAGATCACCGATCGAGAAATTGGCGTATGCGAACAGTTTGCGCATCTCGCGAGCGTAATCTTGGGGAGAAAGCGCGCCGAAGACGCGCTCAAAGGCATGAATCTCAAGCTTCAGGAATCGCTTCACGAGAAAGAATCTCTCCTCAAAGAGGTTCATCACCGGGTCAAGAACAACCTTCAGCTGATCAGCAGCATGTTGAGCCTGCAGGCTTCGCGCATCACCGACGACGCGGTAGCGGAATTGTTCTCGGAAAGCCGCAACCGAGTCCGGTCCATGGCGCTGGTTCACGAGAATTTATATCGCGCCGGCAATTTCTCGAAGATTTCGATGCCGGCACACATCGAGACTCTGAGCGCCAGCCTCGCCCGTGCCTACGGCCTGAACGGCGGGAACATCGAACTGCGAGCCGAAGTGGAGGACATATCGCTTGACCTCGACATCGCGATACCAGTCGGTCTGATCGTCAATGAGCTGACCTCCAACGCCTTGAAACACGCATTTCCCGACGGTCGGCGCGGCCGTGTGCATATTGGGCTGCGACGGCTCGGGCCGACCCGCTGCGAACTCACGCTGCGCGACAACGGCATCGGGATGGCGGGGCCGATCGATCCACGTCACAACGATTCAATGGGCCTTCAGTTGGTTCATGATCTAACAGAGCAACTGGGTGGCTCGATTGCGGTGACCGGCGAGGACGGAACGACCTTCACACTCTGCTTCGACTCGGAAGATCGCCTGGAGACGAGAGCATGACTTCTGCAAGAATCCTCATCCTCGAGGACGATCGGGTCGTGGCCCGCGACATTCAAATGCAGTTGATGCGCATAGGGCATGAAGTCCTCGGCATGGCGGTTCGCGGAGAGGATGCCGTCGCCTTGGCGCTCAAGATGCGTCCGGATCTCGTGCTGATGGATATAAGACTGGGCGGCGAGATCGACGGGGTCGAGGCCGCCAATCAGATCCGCAGACAGTGTCAAAGCCCGGTGGTGTTCCTGACGGCCTATTCCGACGATGACACCCTGAGGCGCGCGAGCCAGGCGGAACCTTTCGGCTACTTGTTAAAGCCATTCGAAGACTCCCAGCTGCGCACCGTCATCGAAATGGCGCTATACAAACATGTTGCTGAGCAGAAGTTGCGCGACAGCGAGCGGCGCTATGCGACCACGCTGTCGAGCATCGGTGACGCAGTCATCGCTACGGACCGGCTGGCGCGTGTCACGTTTATGAATCCTGTCGCGGTATCGTTGACGGGATGGTCGCAAGACGAGGCCCTCGGACTGCCGGTCTCCGAGATCTTCCATATCGTGGATGAAGAAACTCGGGAGGCTGTCGAGGATCCTGCAGCGCGGGCCCTGAGGCGCGGCATCACCGTCGAGCCCGCAAATCACACCGTTCTCATTGCAAAGAACGGTAGGGAATTCCCGATTGCCGATTGTGGCTCACCTATCATCGATGATCGCGGAAATATAACGGGTGCGGTACTGGTTTTTCGAGACATGACTCGGCGCAACCAGGTCGACGAAGAGCTGCGAGAAGCGCAGTTGGCGCTCGCGCGCGTAGGTCGGCTGACGGCAATGGGAGAGTTGACCGCCTCGATCGCACACGAAATCAACCAACCGCTGACGGCAATCGTTGCCAATGCCGCCGCATGTCTGCAATGGCTCACCGCGGGACGGACCAACGAGGATAAGGCGAGGCAGGCCGCGCAGGCCATCGTGAATGACGGCCGAAGGGCAGGCGATGTGATCGCGAGCATTCGTGCTCTTGCGCGCAATGCCCCGCCGGCGCTCGCCGAGTTCGATCTAAACGGCGCGATTCGCGAAGTGCTGGCGCTATTACGTGGCGAACTACGACGCCACGAGATAGCGGTTGAGACGACTTTGTCGTCGGACATCGGATCCGCGTGGGGTGACGGCATTCAGCTGCGTCAGATCATGCTGAATTTAATTATGAATAGCATGGAGGCGATCAGATTGACGGATCATCCTCTCCGGCTGATCAAAATCACGACCAGCCGCGAACCCTCGAGTCACATCGGCGTGAGCGTTGCGGACACGGGCGCAGGGCTGGAGGCGATCGGTTTTGAGCGCATCTTCGAGCCTTTTTTTACAACGAAACCAGAAGGCCTCGGAATAGGGTTGTCAATCTGTCGCTCCATCATCGAGGCGCATGGCGGCCGCTTGTGGGCGACTGAGAACTCACCGTGCGGGTGCGTTTTCTGCTTTACGGTACCGGCCTCCGGTGACCGGTGAGTGAGCCGAGCCGACCTCATCGACTCCGATAACGCCTCCATCGATACCGACGCGAATGACTAATAGGAACCTACAATAGTGAACTCCCCGGGGACTGGGTATCTTCAACGACGCGATATATACGGGAGTTTTCAATGATCTTCACGAACAAATGGATCAAAGCAGTCGCTTGCGGCTGCGAGGCGGCATTGCTCGCGGCATTCATGGCCGTTGTTCCGCAAGTTATTTACGCCCAGGTATCAACCGTGGCCAAACCCACTGTCGTCTTGGTTCACGGCGCGTTCGCTGGATCATCGAGCTGGAACAATGTCGTCGCCAAACTACTCGCAGAGGGCTACCCCGTGGTCGCAGTAGCCAACCCACTTCGGGGCGTGAAAAGCGATGCAAGCTACGTTGCCAGTCTTCTCGATTCGATTACGGGCCCGGTCATACTCGTGGGCCATTCCTATGGTGGCAATGTCATCAGCTACGCGGCGATCGGCAAGAGCCAAGTGAAAGCTTTGGTTTATGTTTCGGGTGTCGCGCCGGACGTGGGTGAGAGCGCTTCCACGCTGGTTGGCAGATTTCCCGGCAGCACTCTCGGCCCGACACTGGCGCCGCCGGTTGTCTTGGCGGACGGCAGCAAGGATCTGTACATAATCCAGGACAAATATCACGCACAATTCGCGGCTGACGTGCCACTGAAGGAATCAAAGTTGATGGCCGCCACGCAGCGCCCAATCACTGAAGCCGCCTTGAATGAAGCCGGCGACACGCCCGCTTGGAAGACCGTCCCCTCGTGGTTTCTCTATGGAAGTTTAGATAAGAACATACCGCCCGCAGTTCATGCCTTCATGGCGAAGAGGGCGGGGGCAAAAAGAACGGTCGAGGTGAAGGGGGCTTCGCACGTCGTTATGATCTCGCATCCCGACGCGTTGGTGCGATTGATCGACGAGGCGGCAGCCCAGGCTCGATAGCGCTTATCGGGCGCGCGCGTCGGGTGCGGAGCCTCGAGTTTGAAAGCGAACATTGAGGCATGGACCCGGCAGCACCGCCCCTTGGCACGTAGCTTGCTACCTCAGGGACCATGAACGCCTCCATTGTCGCTCTACGGGTCGCGCCCGTACCTAAACCGTCCCCGCCCCAAGCCGACGCGCCTCAAGTGGCCACTCAAAGCGCCGCAAACGCAGCGGATCCCTCTCAGAGTGCCGGCGGACCGCGGGATTTTGCGCGTGCGCTCGATCGAGCTTCCGCCAAGCCCAGCCGAAAAGAGGATTCAGCCAAGCCGGCGAGCGGCAAGTCGGGCGGCGAGGCGTTGCCGCAGTCCGGCAATGGGGCGCCGCCTGCGGCGGTCGCCCCTGTGGCGGCACCCACCGGCGCGCTTTCGCTGCCTCCGCTCCTGCCCCCGGCCAACGGCGCACCGGTCCTACCTTCGACCCTGGACGAGGTGGGGGATAGCGGCTCAGGCGATTCGACCCCGCCCGTCGCCGGTGGGGCCGCCGGCTCCTCGCCGGTCGCCGTCAATTCGAGGGCGGGCTCGGCCACTCCCGCGGACGACACCACGCAAGCCGTGCAGGGTGCCGTCTTTGGCCCCTCGATGACGGACGTGAGCTCGATGGCCGCCGGCGCCGTACCTGCAAGCTCGACCCCGGCATCCGCGACCCCGCCATCGACGAGCGCTCCGCCGGCTGCGAGCACCGCCGCCGTGTCCTCGAAATCGCAGTCCGATGCGGCTCCGGCCCCCGCCACCGCGGCGCCCATGAACTCGGAGTCGGCGCCCGTCATCAAGGGGGCTGCCTCCGCGGGTACGCCTGGCGTCGCTTCCGGCAGCGGCCGCGCCGACTCGCGAACATCCTCGCCTCCCGTCGAGCAAGCGCCGCCGGCTGCCAACGCTGCAGGTGCTGGAAATGCGCCGCCCGTGAGCAGCTCCCTCACGGGCAGCGCCCTGATGAATCTCGCGCTCGCCGAGGGTTCGGACGCCACCGGAACCGCCGCATCCGCCTTGCAGGCCGCCACAGCTGCTGCGTCCGCACCGGCCCCGGCAGCCGCAGATGCCGCCGCGGCCGCAGCCTCTCCGATCACTGCGCTATCGATCTCCTTGCCGTCGTCCAACGGCGGCTCGGCCTCCCAGGTTGTCGAGACCGCCGGGATCGGCGCGGGGTCCGCGATCTCGCTCGGGAGCGATCTCGATGCGCACGGACACGGCGGCGCGGGGGATCCCGGGTCCGACACGGGTACAGGGTCGGATTCTTTGGCCGGCGGCAATGGAACGGCCGCGCTTCAGCAGCTGAGCACGAATGCCGCCTCGAATTCGAGCGATGCCACCCCTGTGCCGACGGTGCGCGTGCACGCGGACGTCGACAGCTCGGATTTTCCGCAGGGTGTCGCGGACCAGGTGTCCTTGGCCGTCGATAACGGCTGGAGCAGCGCGAAGCTCTCGGTGAATCCGCCGCAGCTCGGGCCGATCGAGCTGCAGATCGCCGTTCAGGGCTCGCACGCGCAGGTGGCGATGAGCACGCATAGCGCCGTGACGCGGGAGGCCCTCGAGTCGAGCGTGCCGAAACTGCGCGACATGCTCAATTCGCAGGGATTCACTCAGGTGAGCGTGGATATTTCTCAGCGCTCATTCCAGGAGCGCTCCACGCCGTCGCAACCCTACGGCTGGAACACCGGTGGTGCGCGCGAGACGGCGCCCGTGTCCTCATCCCCGGCGCAGGTTTCCAGGGCGCCGCTCGGGATGCTCGATACGTACGCCTGAACGAGGGCACTCGGGACCGGCGAGTGCCGCCGGGTCCATCATCAGAGCCCAGTTGCTCGCGCGATCAAAAATAGTCCTGCGGCGATGGTGACGGCCCCGATGCCTTGCGCGACGCGTTCTCCCGCCGGTGCGAGCCGTTCGAGGGTATTGGCCACCGTCACAACGGCCATGGCACGCAGGTCCATGACTCCGATGACGAGGAGCATCGCGGTCAGCCCGGCACAGCAGTGGCTGCAGTGAAGACCGAGGCGCATGCCGTGACGCCAGGCGGTGGCGCCGTCGGCCGGCAATTTTCGACCGCGTTCCGGTGCGGCCCGACAGCAGGCAAGGTGACGCGCCTTCCACGCCGTGAACTGGAGCGCGCCCGCGAGCGATACAACCACTCCAACCCCGATGGGCACGGCGCGCGCCAACGCCGACAGCCGCATCTCGATCGCCGCGAGCGCGGCCCCCAGCGGAAACGCGGCTATTCCGAAGACCGTCCAGACGATAAAGTAAGCAGCGCCGACGAGCGCCGTCAGGCGACCGAGGTGTGTCTCGCTGGCCTTGCCGACGGCCTCCCTATAGCGCAACAGCATGGGCATCAACGATGGCAGCATCATTGCGACCATCATCGCGACCCACATCCCAATGAACGACGCCGCGGCGGCGGACCAGGTCTGTCCGGGCATCCGCATCCACGCCATCGACATGGTCCAGCCGCCGGGCATCGCCATCCCGCCCATCGCCGACATGGATGCGCAGCACGCAATTGTCACCGCTGCGCTGACGGCGAAGAGCAGCGCCGAGGCGCCGAAGAACGCTCGCCGGGAAGCGCGCGCGGAGTGGCTTGAGTGCATTGTCTCGGGAATCATCATGGGTGTTCCTGCGCGTGCGTCCAGCTCGGCCAGCTCGGCTACGTCGGGAGGGCTTCAAGTTGATGCTTTCGACGCCGAGTCACTCTCGAAAGGTGGCTTCTTTAGCGTCGGACACCTCGACCCATTTCCGATCAGGCGAGTCCTCGGCGTCGTAGTTGTCGTGCCAGTTCCACCACTTGTAGGGCGGACTTTGGGGATACCCTTCCGGCGAATCCTCCCAAGTCTCCTGACGGCCGAGCGCCGTCATATCGAGGTAGCTCCAGAGGGTGCCCATCGCTTCATCGCCTCGCTCGTTGATGAAGTAGATGCGAAACACCTTCTCACCGTCGCGGATGAACGCATTGTGGCCGTGCCATTCGTTCACACCGAAGTCGCTGTCGAAGCTGTCCGTGATGGTGTACCAGGGCATTTTCCAACCCATTCGTGCCTTCAGGCGCTCGATGTCCTTCTGCGGTGCGCGCGAGGCATAGGCAAGCGTGGTGTCGCGGGCGTTCAGATGGGCGAGGTGGGAGACTTGATCGGCGCCCAAGGAGCAGCCGCGGCAGGCGTGCTCGGGCCAGCCGAACACTCCGGGTTCGAAGAAGGCGCGATAGACAATCAACTGACGCCGCCCCTCGAATAAGTCGAGCAGACCCAGCGTCCTCTCGGGCCCCTCGAATTGGTAGGTTTTATCGACGACCATCCACGGCATCCGCCGGCGTTCGGCCGCCAAGGCGTCCCGGAAGCGGGTGAGGGCCTTTTCTTTCACGAGCATCTGCTGGCGCGCAGCTTCCCAGGTCTCCGGCGATACGATCGGCGAGGTTGCGCGCGCTGCTTCTGTTGAATCTGCGATCTTCATTTCCGTCTCCGTTGGCGATTGTCGGTTGCGAAATAATCTAAGCTCCGGGTGTGCAACCATGGGAGTGACAAGTGTGACGGGATTCCGATGGACTCGCTGATCACGGCTGCCGCGCGTGCACTTGCCGCCGGCGATCTGCTTGGCGCATTGAAGCGGGTCGCTCTTCGCAATGACGCGCCGGCGCTCGCGCTGCGCGGCATCGTGATGGCGCAGCTCGGCGATCTCGTTCGAGCGAAGGCTCTTCTGCGAAGTGCTGCGCGTGCTTTCGGTCCGAAAGAATCCGTCGCTCGCGCGAGGTGTGTCGTTGCGGAGGCGGAGATCGCGCTCGTCTCACGCGACTTGGGCTCGTCCCCGAAGACGCTCGCTACCGCGCGGGCGACGCTCGAGGCGCACGGCGACCGCGTGAATGCCGCGCATGCACGGCATCTGGAGGTCCGGCGCCTCCTCCTCATCGGGCGCCTCGACGACGCGGAGTGTATGCTCGGCGAGCTCGACCCAGCGTCTTTCCCGCCCGCCTTGCGGGCTGCCCACGAATTAGTCGTAGCGGGGATCGCGATGCGACGCCTTCGGGTGAAGTCGGCAAGCGCGGCGCTCGCGCGGGCCGCGCGCCACGCGGATATTCCCGCGCTGAAGGCGGAAGTCGAGAGCGCATGCCGAGTCCTGGCCTCGCCCGCGGCGCGGTGGATTGCGCGTGGCGAGGAGCGAGTTCTCCTTCTCGAGGAAGTTGAATCGCTACTCGCGTCGAAGGCGCTGGTGATCGACGCGTGTCGTTACGCCGTGCGTGAGGGGAGCGAGGTGGTCTCACTCGCGACTCGCCCGGTATTGTTCACGCTTGCCCGCGCGCTGGGCGAAGCTTGGCCCGGAGACGTGCCGAGGAGTACGCTCATCGCACGCGCCTTCCGGGCGAAGCACTTCGATGAATCGCACCGCGCTCGACTGCGCGTCGAAGTAGCGCGGCTGCGCGTGAAGCTGCGGACGCTGGCAGACCTGAGCGCGACACAGCGAGGTTTTGCGCTGGCGCCGCGTCGCGCGCGCGACGTCGTCGTGCTGGCGCCGCTCCTCGAAGAGGAGCATGCGGCGGTGCTCGCGTTTCTCGCCGACGGCGAGTCGTGGTCGAGCTCCGCCCTGGCAATTGCCCTTGGAACGAGCCCGCGCACGGTGCAGCGGGCGCTCTATCCGCTTGCCGCCGCAGGCAAGGTGCAGTCGTTCGGCCGCGGCCGAGCGCGTCGTTGGATGACCTCGCCCGTGCTGGGAATCCCGACAATCTTGTTACTCCCCGGTCCGCTCCCGAGTGATTAGGATGCGGCCGATGAAACGATCCGAAGCCGAAATACTCCGTGAATATGGACCCTTTCCCGGTGCCGACCGGGTGAATGGGGTTACGTTTGATGGTCAGCACGTCTGGTTTGCCTCCGGAGACAAGCTGAACGCCTTCGATCCGGCGAGCGGCAAGACGGCGCGCTCGATCGATGTCGCCGCGCACGCAGGAACGGCCTTTGACGGTGAGCACCTGTTTCAGATCGCGGAGGATCGCATCCAGAAGATCGATCCGGAGACTGGGCGCGTGCTCGCGACCATCCCCGCACCCGGCGGCGGAGGTGATTCCGGGCTGGCGTGGGCGGAGGGGACGCTCTGGGTGGGGCAGCACCGCGGCCGGAAGATCCATCAAATCGATCCTCGAACAGGGGCGATACTTCGCACCATCGAATCCAACCGGATCGTCACCGGGGTCACGTGGATCGACGGGGAGCTCTGGCACGGCACGTGGGAGGGTGATGAGAGCGATGTCAGGCGGGTCGATCCTGAAACCGGAGAGGTGCTGGAAAGGCTCGAAATGCCGCCCGGGGTGGGGGTGTCGGGACTCGAGTCCGATGGCGGCGATCAATTCTTCTGCGGAGGAGGAAGTAGCGGCAAGGTGAGGGCCGTCCGCCGACCCAGGAGAGGCTCTGTGAGCTCCGAGAATCCGGCGAGATCCACGAACAAATAATCGACGCAGCCCTCGCGCTCGCGCGGATCGCATGGGCGAGCGTTTGTATCACTTTGGCTTGTGGCAAACGGCCTCGATGTTGTGTCCATCGGGATCCAGAACGAACGCGCCGTAGTAGTCCTTGTGATAGTGCGGCCGTGGACCCGGGCGTCCATTGTCCTTCCCGCCGGCGGCAAGTGCCGCTGCGTAGAACTCGTCGACTTGCTTGTGAGTTTCGGCGCGGAAGGCGACATGTACCCGAGGGTCGTTCGGAGTTCCCTCGTTGACCCAGAAATCGGGTTTGGGCGGAACCCCGTAACCGAAGACGGCTGCGCCGCCGGTGTGCTCTTCGGGGATCTGCACCATCATCTCGTAGCCGAGCGGCGCGAGGGCTTTGTCGTAAAACTCGCGGCTCGCAACCGGGTCGCTGACCTCAAGGCCGGTATGGTCGATCATGACTCCTCCATCAATGGGGTAAACAATTTCCACG